>Ga0307514_10004374_pt1 | contig 13021 bp, 8 predicted proteins | sample 16_EM_MG_FD_203088 | JGI IMG/M metagenome (GOLD analysis project Ga0307514, IMG submission 203088) | Populus trichocarpa ectomycorrhiza microbial communities from riparian zone in the Pacific Northwest, United States - 16_EM | ecosystem: Host-associated > Plants > Roots > Unclassified | place...
GCTCTCTTTATGTATTAATTATGTATACTCTCTTATGTATTAATTATGTATTCCTAACCTTATGTATACTTATCTTTGATTTCATATTTTTTGTTATATTTTTATATTGATGAGTGGAAAGAAAAGAGCTCGGATAGCTTACGAGGAAGTGCCCTTTCTAAGATTTCAGCCACCCTATAAATACATAATTGATTTTAATAAGCAATTTCTTTTGGGAAACCAACTGGTAAACGATTACATTTAATTGGATTATATATAATTATTGAACTTCATGATAAAATCTGATGAAATTTAAAAGACAAGTGACAAATCAAATCAACTTGCTTTTCATTTCTTTCAACTTCTCGAAGAAAAAAAAAATAGAGATGGAGATGGATAATAGTTTTCTAGCTCTGTTTTTCTAATTTCATAGCATGTGATATGCATAAGCCTCGAAGACTAAAGCCCAATAACATAACTATCTATAGTCCATGCGAAGTTGCAAGCCATTGCATAGGGCTTATAGTCCAGGAAACTCTAAAAGCAAGCAATGAAGCCCACAAAAATAAGACAACCTCGTTCTCGGTTAGGTCTCCTTCCCTGTGCAGCCTCTCTACTGGTTATCTTGCTAGGGTTTAACAGTTGCTTTCATGGAATGATCTTCAAGCAGAGGTAAGTAGCATTTCATTTCCTAGTTCTTCTTCAAACGTCAGCTCCCAATGTTTAGGTTTCTCTGCAAAAGCTTGGGGTTAGGATGCTCCATTAGACCTAGTTCATCAGTTCATCAAGAATTACACTATTTTCTTGAAAACCCTTCAATATTATCATGCCTCAGAAACATTTCATCTGTGAATTCAGATGATGTAAAAGAACACTCCTTTACAGTATCATACCTTATGAACATTTGTGGGTTCTCTCTAAAACCTGCTTTAGAAGTTTCTAAACAGGTTCATTTTGAAACCCCAGGTAATGCTGATTCTGTTCTTGAGATTTTCAAGAACCATGGCTTCTCAAAGGCCCATATTTTGAACCTTGTGAGGAGATGGCCTAGAGTGCTTTTGTGTAAACCTCACAGAACACTCTTGCCCAAGCTTGGATTTTTCCATTCTAAAGGGTTTTCAAGCCCTGATGTTGTCAAAATTATATCAACCTATCCGTGGATTTTGAGAATTAGCTTTGAAAACAAGTTAGTCCCTGCTTTTGATTTCTTTGAAAATTTGCTCCAATCTGATGCCATGGCTATCAAAGCAGTCAAACTTGACCCGCGCCTTCTAGATGCTGGTCTTGAAAAGGCCGCACGTATTGTTGATATTTTGTTAGAAAATGGAGTCCCTATGAAGAATATTGCTCTATCAGTTCGGATAAAGCCTGGTATTATGCTTTCGAATCTGGAGAATTTCAAAAGGCTTGTTCAGAAAGCAAGTCTAATGGGATTTCATCCTTCCAAGAGTCAATTTGTTGTAGCAATTGTGTTGCTGAGGTCCATGACCACATCCACATGGGAAAAAAAGCTTGATGTGTATAGGAGATGGGGTTTGTCTCAAGAAGAAATTCTTGCAGCATTTGTAAAGAATCCTTGGTTTATGAGCTTATCTGAAGAGAAGATCACGGCAGTGATGGATCTTTTTGTCAACCAATTGGGTTGGGAGTCTTCCTATCTTGCCAAAAACCCAACTATACCATCATATAGCCTGGACAAAAGGCTTGTTCCAAGGGCTTTGTTATTGCAATTTCTAGTTTCTAAAGGCTTGGTTGAGAAGAGTTTCAGAAGCACTGCGTTCTTCTACACACCTGAAAATAAGTTCCGGCAGATGTTCATAAATCACCATTCTGAATCTACCCAGATATTGAAATTTTACAATGAAAAACTGAATCTTTCATCAGTTGTAAACTCTTCTACATTTTAAATCACAATGGCTCTGCATTTTCATTTGTTTTTTTATTGTCTTCTCTGCCTTAGAATTTCCATAAGTTAGGCATTGTGCATTGGAATTACCTGTTCTTTTTGCAATTTAGTTTCTCTATTCTCTGATTTTTCTCGATTAAACCTTGAACCTTGTGCTTTGTGATGTTTTTACAGCCATCTGGCATACCAGGAGCTGCACTTTCCTTGCCTTCCATGATATATACAACTTACACTGTCTTGTTAACTTGTGAATGATGTTCTTTCACTATGAGAGATGATCTAATCCAAGTTAGGTTTTACTTGGTAATTGCATTCATGAAACAGAGAGGTTCAGACTTCATTCTGCATTGGGACTGCCTAGAAATGCATGTTAATTCTGCTTTGCATATGAGATCTTTTCCCTTCTACAGTTAGTTTATAACTAATCGAAGTATTCATTCAAAACACAAAAGTTTGCCCTAGTATGGATTGTTGCAGGGTTTGGAATGTTTAAATGACTTGAGATTCTTCCTATCTTAAAACAAAGAGGAACATTTATGGTATGAAAGACAGATTTGAACACTACAAATCCTGATGCAAGGAAGGTGTCGAGACATAGTAAGTTCAAGGATTTAATATCAAGAGATATATATAGTTTCGAAGTTCAAGGATTTAATATCAAGAGATATATATATAGTTTCATTTGCTGTTGAAGGTATGATCATATGCTGCTGGCATAATCCCTAGAAACAATCCATTTCTTGAAGTATAATTAGGGATTTTGCAAGATCTTCCATGGGACCTGAACAAGATATGAACGGTTTGGAAGTGTGGTAAATATTGTTTTTCAAAGTATTTTTTCTTAGAAATGCTTTAAAATAATTTATTTTATTTTTTAAAATTTATTTTTAATATCAGCACATCAAAACGATCAAAAAAATATATATAAAAAATAATCTTTAAAACTTAAAAAATCTTAATAGTAAGGTTGGACTATAATATCAAGTTTTTCAGGGTAGTGGAGCAGATTTGAATGGATCAATGAGGTAAGAGACTGTGAAGGAGTAATCTTGCGGGTTTGCAGCATTGCTACTTCCACTTGACAAGAATTGGTGCTGGGCATGGACTAAAATATGAAAAATTAGAAGTTTCCTTGTTGTCATGAGCAAGAATGAGACCGTGTAGGATATTTTCCAAAAAAAAAAAAAATGCTTGATATATGTCTTCTCAAAATGGAAGATGAAGATGGCCTCCCATTTAAATTTGATTTATATGCCTTCTCAAGATTGCGTCGGATATAGGAAAACAGCTTCCTTCTCTGTTGTGTTAAACAAAAACAAATAGCCAACAAAACTGGCTGACACATCCAAAAGACGGTGTCAGCCATCAAGCAATCCATTTGCTTTGAAATAGAAACTCTGTTCTACAAGGATGCAGCTACTAGCAAGTCGTACCAGTGATTAAAAAGTTAGAAGCCTTCCAGATTGTTGGAACTCTAAACTTCTTATAAATCCGACTAGCAATTGCTACATTAGATTAGTAAAAGTTGGAGAATAAAATCTAGATTTTGCTTGTCCGTATTCTTACTCCGGTTGAGACATCAGGATATCACATTCCATCCATTTCTTTACGACTAAGCATTGCCCTCTTTTTCTCAATTTCATGGGGTTAAGGATATGCTTTCTCCCTTCGTTGTGCACCAAATATTACACAGTTTGCACCAATATCTCAGCTGTGCTATCTCACTGCATCTGCCACCTTTCTTGGCAAGTTTTGACTTCATCGTCCTGCTTTTGATCTTCTAAGTGGTCCTTGAATTTCAGCTCCTGCAGTTTGACCCGGTGTTTTCCACCCCTCATGTGCTTCCTGTAGTTGGAAAGACTCTGGGAAGGCACTTGGCAAACTTTGCAAAAAGTGTAACCCGTCTGATTTCCAGGTTCATGAGGTTGTGGAGATTATGGGAATTCAAGGCTGTTTGCTGGTGTTTCCCGCTTTATTCCAGAAAGCACGGGATTGATTGGGAGTTAAACTTGAAGATTGCACCTGATATGAGTGATATTTTAGTTGCCATATTCATTCTAACCTTATATGTGCAGCTTGCGGTAACCATATTGGATAGGAACTTAGCAAACCTTGTAAAAAGTGTAGCCTTCTCGGATTGTCATGTTCATGCAGCTGCATAGGTGGTGAGAATCTGATGCTGTTAGCTGGTGATAGCCTTCTTGTTCCTGAAAGTATAGGACTTGGACTTGAACAAGACCTTGGGCTGGGATTTGCACCTGATATGAGTGACATTTAGTCTAGAAAGAGAATAGGACATTCCCAAGCTACTGTCCCACAAGGGTGGTCCGGGGAACAAAAACTTGGGGAAAGTTTTACTCTTCTGCATTTTTGCATAAGTTGGCTATTCTCAAGGCTCAAGCTGTTTCAGAAGTATAAAAAACATAAACATTTTCCAGAGAAACCCAGTTTAACGGTCTGTCTTTGGTTGAAAGCCACAGCAGATTGGCATGGCAATAACCCACTGTTAAAACTAGGAAAGGCCACCCCAAAAGAAATGAAATCCTCTCCACACCCCAGCAGCCAAGCTCAACAGCAATGTTTTCATGTTGAGTTAATGTTCTGATATCTTCCAGAACCCTAATTTTACTGTCTCAAAACCAGTGAGACAATCAAAACTTTGCGTTGATTTGGGTTACCAAGACAGGTGACGCCAATAAATTTCAGAGGTATCAAACCCTAATGCTTTTTGCATAGAGCAACTGCAATTTTTCCCGATTCAAAACCCTCTATATCTCAGAAATAAACCCAGTAAATGGATCCATACTTGTTCATCACTTCATGACCCATACACACCTAAAAATCTAAACCTTTCCCGATTCCTCAAGCCCAATAGAACCCATTTTATTGATATATTATTAAAACAAGATTAGGGGTGGCAAAGTTCATGCATTTGCATCATTAGGACAGAAAAGAAAAAAAGTTAAATAAATAATATAACCCCCTAAAAAAAAAAAAAGCAAAATCGTTCTAAATCACGTGACACTATCAACTCCACTAAATTTAGAATCTCTCATGTTGTCCGTACTCTGACAATCCAGCTGTCCACCACTAACCTGACAGCCACACGTCCTTAAGACAGACCCAACCCATCACGTGCAAACACCAACAACATGACACAGTAACAGCCCCGTCATTCTAAACAAACGTGATCCTCGTGCCTTTAAAAACCCGTCCAGGTTCGTTCCACAGTTATTCCTTAAAAGCCCGCCCCGGTTCATTTTCACAGTGATCACTTGAGCACCCCTACTCTCTCTGGTCTCTTTCTCTCTCATTATTTCTAAAATTAGGGTTTCGAAACCCCAAATTTTTCATGATGATTTTCTGTAATTTGTGAATAGAGACGAAGCTGAATTTCTGATTTCAAGTATTACGGAATGGCTGAGGAGGCAGCGAAAGCAGTGGAGCCTAATGCGGAGTTGCTAGAATGGCCGAAGAAGGACAAGCGTAGGTTATTTCATGCTGTGTATCGCGTCGGTGATCTTGAACGTACCATTAAGTGAGTGAGGTTTTGTTTTTGTATTTCTTTTTCGATTTTCTTAATGTTTTGTAATTTATGTGATTTTCTTCATATTTTGTTATTTATTTTTGTGAATTTATTTGTAATTAACTTTGCGTTTATTATGAAGTTTCAGTTTTTATTTTTATTTTTGTTTGTTTTGGAATTTATGTGATTTTTACTAAATTCATAGTTATTTTTTTTAATGTTTTCTTTTGCAATTTGTGTGATTTTCTGCATATTTTGTGATTTGTTTTTTAAATTTTGGTGTAATTACTGTGCATTAGTTTTTTTTTCTCCTTTTTACAATTTGTGTGATTTTTCATATATATACATTAAATTTGGGTGTTTTCTAATTTAGGTAGAATTAAATACGCACATGTAGGAAGTCTGAAGTTTTATGTCCTGGTTTGTTTGTTTTCTGCAATTTAAACCTAAGAGTTTGAAATGCTTGGGAGTTTTGTCATGTGTGATTTTGCAAATATGTATTTGCGATTTAGTACTCAATGGTGTTATATTGTGGCATTCAGTAGGCATTTAATATAAAGTTTGGATTTTGATTTGTTTGTTTTTGTGCTGTTGGTGAAGGTTTTATACAGAAGGATTTGGAATGAAGTTATTGAGGCAAAGGGATATACCAGAAGAGAAATACTCCAATGCATTTCTTGGGTTTGGACCTGAAGAGTCAAATTTTGTTGTCGAGTTGACTTACAGTATGTTCCTCTCAAAATCGTATCCCTTTTTCTTTAATTTTGTTTTCGTTTGTGAATTCACTGGTTATTTGCGTATTGTTTAGTTGGTGAATGGTAATCACATAGGAAAAAATGGATCAATGGTAGACATTGGTATCGTGTAGTATAATAAAAGGGGTTATGCTGCAGAGAATCTCTTTATGTTGTTTAATGAATAGTGGATTCTTCAGATTCAAATGGGTCATTGTTTCTGTTTTTCAAACTTTTTATAAATTTTATTCTTTTATAATTGAAATTTATGTTTTTTGTACGTGTTGTTCACTAATTACTTGTGTATTTGCTTGCTACCTTTCACCTTTATTATTTTCTAGCATGTTGATCTTCTTTGAGGAAGATGATAATAAGCTAAGAATTTTTGTGGTGTGGAATGAGATCTACGTGTAATGGTTATACATATTAGATCTCTTTGTGCTATTGGATAGGGATTGATTTCTGTATCCAAGGAGTGAAGCATTACTGTTACTGTGATGGTTATATGGATTTTACTTCCATGCCACAATTGTTAATGTGTTTGTGATGTTGGAAAGTAGTGAAGGGGTTAGAAATGAGTAGGTTTTGCATGAAAAATCTTTTTAATCATATCATTGCGCAACAAAAAATCGACTGAAATCTTTCAATCCTCTCCCTTGTGTGGCACTGGGAATTTATGTACTTGGTTGATAATTTACAGATTATGGAGTCACTTCATATGATATTGGAACTGGCTTTGGGCATTTTGCAATTGCAACTGAGGATGTAAGTGTAATGCTATGTTTGTAGGTTTTTAAGCTGATGTTTTTTTATCCCCTCCTTGGTGCCATGAATAAATTGTGTTTCATGGTCTTTTAGGTTTACAAGCTGGTGGAGAAACTTCGGGCCATTGGTGGCAACATTACTAGGGAGCCTGGTCCTGTCAAAGGTGGTACATCTGTCATCGCCTTTGTGAAGGATCCTGATGGTTACATTTTTGAGCTTATCCAAAGAGGTCCAACTCCTGAGCCCCTGTGCCAAGTAATGCTTCGTGTAGGAGATCTTGATCGCTCTATCAAGTTCTATGAAAAGGTAGTACTGATCGTATGTGTGAATTTTGTTTGATCTGAGATGGTAATGGCAGGAGCATTTATTAAGTAGGCAGGAGCAATTATTTAATGACAGAATATTTTAGCATCTGCAGAAAAGAACCCGTTTTATCTGGGCTATTAATTGGTTTCCATGTAATTAGCGATCAGGTGAGAGCTCATCTTCAGGATGGTTATAAAGAAAATAACTATAGGCAAGAATTGATTTGGTAGAAGCAAAAACTGAAGAACTTGGAACAGTTGAACTTAAACCGAATACCATTTTTGGGTTGATATGATTGGTTGTTTTAAAATCTCAAATTGATTAATTTGAACCTGACTCTTCAATAACAGAACTTGGTTGAATTTTAAACTTGTCTGGTCTTTAGGAATTTATGATTGCCCCTTCTGTTCAGTAAATCAGTCAAGTCTAGTTCTATATGTTTGTGAGGCTACAATGTTGCGGGCATCATGGAACTAGCAATGACCGAAAACAACATATTTGAACTAAGCTTTGGTTTTTCCTTCTGTGCAGGCCTTGGGGATGAAGCTATTAAGGAAGATTGACAGACCTGAGCACAAGGTGAAATGTTCTCTTTAATGATTTGATTCATATATTTAGTTTTAGGTGTACTAATATTCTTTGAGATATAGATGAGGCTATTGAGTTCCCTCACCTTGTTGATTGCACATCACAGTACACTCTGGCCATGATTGGCTATGATGATGAAGACAAGACGACTGTCCTAGAATTGACGTACAATTATGGAGTGACTGAATACACCAAAGGAAATGCATATGCGCAGGTGAGTTAAATTCATTCTTTCAACTATCGTATCACCGTGACATTTCCTCTGCTTGAACACTGATGGATCTGGTATTCATTATAGGTTGCAATCGGTACTGATGATGTGTACAAAAGTGGTGAGGTTGTCAACCTTGTAATACAAGAGCTCGGTGGCAAGATAACCCGTCAACCTGGACCAATTCCAGGAATCAACACCAAAATTACCTCTTTTCTAGATCCAGATGGCTGGAAAACTGTAAGTTTTCTCTAATAAATTTTGGGTTCTAAGTTAAATAAGATGTTGCATACTTCTCTGCTTTCTAGTATTCTAATACATTTGTCTAATTGTTAAAATTGTCTGGAAAGGGATATCTGATTTCATTTTTGTTTTCAATTTATTAACTAAAATGTTATATACAATCAGAAAAATTCTGGACAAAATGGTATCTTATCCACACTAAAATTTTCTGACTGATAATCTGCTTGCCCTTTGAGTTGAGAAAACAAGACTTTCGAGTCATAAAAGAATCAAGTGTAACTGCACGTGGGAAAATTAATTTAGTTTATATCCCTTCGAGTTTCAAAAGCTAGACTTGCTAGTCTTACCGGGCGATAGGAGAAATAGATATTGTTGGCCAAAGGATGTGTTAAATAGATCTGTTAAATATAGATTCTGCATTTCTGAGTTTGCCTCCTAAGCATCCTAGTTATTATTGCTGTTTACTCTGTAACTGCAGGTTCTGGTTGACAATGAAGACTTTCTCAAAGAACTGCACGGGTAATTGCTCAAACAGAGGATTCTGGGCCCTTTAGCTACCGATATATGAAGAATAAGTAATTCGGTGTTTGTATTTTTATCCATAGCAGCCAGTAATCCCTGTTTCGATGTGGCTGTTGCTTGTGTCCACTTGAGATGAATGAATCTGCTGCTACTTCGAACTGAGAGAAAATGTTGTGTTTTTGAGTGGCATTTCTGACTTGCATGGTTATTATCAGTTTCCTGCCTCCTCTGGTTCCTCTTCAGCCTTGTGCTAATAATAATCATAGTTATAAGATCCGTACTGGGTTCTGTGTTCTGGCTTGGGTTTTCTATAAATGAAATAAGAGCGCCATTCATCTTCATTTAATCTATTTTATCTGTTGTGTGGACATTGTTGTGTTCTTTTGTTGACTTAGTCTTAACTGTTGCTGCTGTTTTTGGTTAATAATGTCCTGATTCTTTGGACTTCAGTTTAGATTTGATTTCTTTCTAATCGTTTGACCACGTCTTTAGTGGTTCTGTTATTTCCAATATTCCTGCTATGTAAAGGCTGATATAAAACCTCAGTTCTTCAACTGCAATAATACAGTCTCTTGCTTTTAACCATTATTTGTGTAGTTTGCTTTTAACCATTATTTGTGTAGTTAATAGCTTACAAAACTGACAGACATCACCAAAATATATATCGAGTAAAATTAAGAGACTTATATTTTTTTTTATTAACCGGATTTCTTTTAAAATTTCTAACTTATAAGAGCACATATTCGTGCTTCGAAGGTCAAACTAATCAGCTTCTAAGAATTTGCCCAGCATCACCGTTAACTTCCTTGAGAAAAAAAAAAAAAAAAAGCTTCAATGGGTGAATATAACCCGCCCGTGAGTCTTGTTCTTGCATTCAACCAAGTCCTTTACCAGTCCTTTCCTTACTTTCAATCCCAGGATTTCTAAACCATATCATATCAAAACCACAACTTTTATTTGAAGTTTTTTTTTTCCCTCATCCCATGCATGGATGATTATTTTTTGTTTGATTTAGTTTTTATTAAAAAAATAATCAAACTGGTTTTTTATTTAAAAAAACCAACCGGTTTTGGTTCGGTTCAGTTATTTAAAAAAAAACCGGTTCAAACCGGTTTGGCTCGGTTTTTCTCAGTTTAACTTGGTTTTTTTCTGGTTTTGGCTCGGTTTGGCTTGATTTTTTTCTGGTTTTTTTTCAGTTTGGGTTCGGTTAAGTTGTTTTGGTTTCAAGCTTATAAAACCGAATCGGTCGGTTTTAAAAAAAAATTATAATCGGTTTAATCGATTTTTTTTTATTATTTAGTTTTTTCAGTTATTTTTTTTAATTTTTTTAATTTAATTGATTTTTTGATTTTTTTCTCACCCTGTGTATGAACGCAGACCCAAAGTGAACCTCTATCGCTTCTGAATAGAAGTGAAAGAAAAATCCCTGTTCAAGATACAAGACTAAAGTACGAGAACTGCTTTTCCTTTTTATGTACTCTTGCATACTGCAGATGTCAACGTTGGATTTAAGGAAAGGATGCGTCAAAACTTCAATTTAGTCTAGCATACCGTAGGTGAGAGGTTCTTACAATCTTAAGACTTCAAAGTTCTCCCTTACAAGTTCTGTGGCAATCAGTGCTGAAAGAAAACTTCAATGAGATGAGCAAAACCCGTACATCATGTTCTTGCATTCTGTTAGGAATTCCACAATCTCTACATTAGGAATAGATAATCTGTACATATTTACTTCTCTATTGTAATGCCTAACTTATAGGGAGATAACCTCAATTGATTCCTAATAGAAAGGAAAGTCTGGAACCCTGCTTCTATAAATACATGAAGAGATCAATAATATATTATTCATTCCAGCAGATTCAATCTCCTTCACTTCTCAATTTTACATGGTATTAGAGCTTGATTAAAAATCCTGATCTATTATCACATCCCAATCTCTTCTATGGATGTTTCAAAGGCAAACCTCTCAAGTCCTTATTTCACTCATCATTTAGATCATCCGGGAACGATCTTGATTCCAATGGAGACAATTATTCTACTTGGAAAAGGGCATGACTCTGGCCTTGAACTCCAAGAACATTTTCATGTTCTTGCATTCAACGATGGGACTCGTAAGATTACATATATACTCAAAACATTCATGGTGGTGGTGATATGGGACTATCATCTCACTACACTATTCAGCTAACAGATCGATATACAAAGAAAGAGAGAAAATCAAAGTAATTCTGATCATGGTTCTTACAATTTTGTTGAACGAAAGAGATAAAATGACTTGCACAGACCTGATGATAGATAGAAAAGAAACTGTAGCAGTACAGGGTTTCTGTTGCTTTGATCTTTCTTTTCTTCTTCTTGTCAGCAACCTCTTCTCTTCCACTCTGTCTTTCCTTCTTTCTTTCTTTTTTTCCCTCCCTTTGCTTGTTCTTGTTGTTGTCCTTTTATAGGTGAACAATACTCCTTTGAGGAAAGGAAACAAACCACCGACTTTACGAGGTTGATTCCTGAGCATAACGGTGAAAACCACGTGCAAAACAGAGATCAGAGTGATACAAGTGTGCCGTCATGCACCTTTCCCTACTCTGCCCATGCACTCCTCACGCGCCTCCTTGTGCCAGCCACTTTAGCTTTGTCTTCTTTGCTCGAATGCTCAGACCTGACCCGATAACATGACCCGATTTGACTCGACATGTAATCCAACAAATCTCCACGTAAGCCGTCCCGATAGCCGGAGATCACGCCATTTTGTCATGACAGCATTATGCCCCAATCTCTTGCCATGTCAGACAAACCTGTTGAAAATGGCTGGTAAGATTCCAGGTGAAACCAATTTTGTTCGTGGAAGAAAGGTCTTCCATGTCGAACTCCCACCGTGGCCTACTCCAATTGCGAAGCCGATTGAAATCCTTCCATGCTATTGAGAACACGAATGGTTATTGTTCTGTACTGTCTGTTTTCCTCTCGAAACTTCTCTACCGCGCGCATTCATGTTGGTGTTGTTAGTTTGTATTACATCTACTGATGATATTAATATAATTGACTGTCATGAGCTAGCCTGTTCGGTTGTTACTTGAATTAAGTTTTTCGTCTGATACTTTTTATACTTCTTTTAGGTTTATCTGGGTGGGTTTGTTGTTGTGAATGACGAGTGAATCAAAGCAATAAGACATTGTATATATATATCCAGGCTCTAACTAAACTGGAATTATCGAAAGTAGAAAATGATCAGCTATATCCAGGCTCTAACTATACTTAAGTTTTAAGCATTACGTAACAAGGGTCTCTCTTTTAATTTTTTTATAAATACAAGTTGGTAAGAGTTTTCAAATGCCGCCTTAGAGAGAGAGAGATTGCAAACTTAGCTGTGAGAATGAATATCGAATTCCTTACACTTTTTTGGCCACTTCCGATTAATTATTTGTGCAACTTGCAACTTAACTGATGTTGTACATGGCACGCATGCCCCATGTAAGGAAGATTTCTCTTCTCTCGTACACGTGGATACTTCGGGCATCCACGCGGGTCAACGTCTTCTCCACTCGCAAGCTTTTTCACTTATTAGACATACAGCTAAGCAGGAGACTCATAAAGTTTCACAAAGACAAACTGAAAACTAACCTGAAATTAATGTCGGCGCTAAAATTCAAACTTAAAAATTATTTAAAAAATAGATATATAAAATCAATATTAATTAAAAAAAAATAAAAAAAATAAATTCAGACGCTGCTTGGTCTAATAAGTTAAGTCAAACACTTGGCCTATCAAGAAAGGGTTAACGCAACCATCTAGGTGGTGGTCCAGTGGTAAAAGTCTGGGATCAAGAGGTTTGCTCCCTCTGTGGTCTCAGGTTCGAGCCCTGGGTTGCTCATATGATGGCCACTGAAGGCTTACATGGTCGTTAACTTCAGGACCCGTGGGATTAGTCGAGGTGCGCGCAAGCTGGCCCGGACACCCATGTTAAACTAAAAAAAAAAAAAAAGGGTTAACACTTGAGCCTACAAGGTTTGGTCCATGCACATGGATCTTTAATTATTTTTTTTAAGTTAATGAGGTCCATTCACCTTAATTTTTTGGCAAGAAAATAAATAACGCGTCATCTAGAATTCCCTAGATTTCAGTCACCGTGGTGACTAGAAAAGTTCATATTATTTTCATCCAAACCCCATTTTCAACCCATTTGTTTATTCAAAATATCTAGAAAATATCGTAAGAACTTTGTTAAACTAATTTATAACCTCTAAAAA
>Ga0307514_10004375_pt1 | contig 13015 bp, 8 predicted proteins | sample 16_EM_MG_FD_203088 | JGI IMG/M metagenome (GOLD analysis project Ga0307514, IMG submission 203088) | Populus trichocarpa ectomycorrhiza microbial communities from riparian zone in the Pacific Northwest, United States - 16_EM | ecosystem: Host-associated > Plants > Roots > Unclassified | place...
TTAACTCACTATATGGCAAGGGTTGTATGCTTGTTTACTCCTATTGTTATTTATTAGATGTTTCTTATTTAAGTCATATACCAAGAAATCATGTTTATGTTAATTAAGAGAAGAATCTCCAGTCACCATATCTTGCAGTCACTTTCAGCCTTCAGTTAATGGTAATATATTATAGAGAATACATATAGTCAACTCCTTGATGATCGATGTCGACGAGATGGCGTACAGATAAGGAGGGGGAAACCATGCCTTCATGTTAATGGAGGTTTTTTTTAAAAAAAAAAAATCTTTGGCAAGTCAAGGAACATTGTGGAACATGATTGCTTTGGGACAACGACACACCACCCAAGAAAACATAACACAAAATGTAAGATGTAAGATGATCTGTCCAGTTAGCGATCCACTAGACAACTCAACTCTATGCGAACTGATCCTTACTTTAGGACAGGGATATGACTCCAGCAATATTGTTTCAAACAGGTTTTGCCAAAGTCCTTGGTCAACACGGATCTCAGGAATGATCTATGGCAGGCAGTACTTGTCCTTTGTGGGTGCTAACGTTGAATAGCTTCAATCCGTTTCTTTTCAAAGATGATGCCTCTTAAAAGTAGCTTTTAAGTACCATTCTTACATGGCATTTATCGAGAAAAGAAAAAAACGTACGCCGTATGCTCTGTTCACAGCTTCGGATATGTCCATCATGCTGGGGGTGAAATGCGAAATTCCTTCAAAAGGGACAGTACTAACAACGAAGTCGAACCCAGATTTCAAAATGGTGGAATCTTTCATGAAGAAACCATTTATATATTCAACACATTGAACTGTGCATAGCATCACAAGGATCGAATTCATTGCCCCACGAAAGACCAAAGATTTCAAAATCAACTTATACAGAAATGAAGTTATTTCCCAAATCGACTACTTGCCATCAAGATCTACATATATAAACGACACCTTTAAATCCATTTGAACCATCTCCATCTCATACATTACAAAAAAAAGCTAAACGAGCTCAGCTTTCTCCTGTGCACTGTGAGGAGAAATACTTGGATTCAAGTCATATTTTGGTCATTTTGTCCTTCACAATTTAAATCTTATAACATGCACTCAAGAGTAATGGATAATATAATATTTTTCATAGAACACATCTGGTATTACAAGATTAGATGGGGGTAGATAGTTTTTTTAAACTTTTATTAATATAGTGTAATATCAATAATACTCTCGGATGTTTACTTCCCTTGGCTGCACGATCAGGGGTGTTTTTGGTTTTTCATTATTCTATGAACAGTATAATTACTTAAGTGTCCTTTAACTCGAATAATCTTTAGCTAAGATTGAAAAGTTTTTTTGTCTTTTTATTATGTTTTTTTAGTTAATATTGTATGAGATCAGGAGTAATTTGATATTTGCACAGGACAGCTCTTGAGCTTCATTTTTTTAACGGTGCCTCCGAGTTAGAGGTTGAGATGATGCAAAGGCGGAAGCGGGTTGAGATGACGATGCACAGGAAGTGGCGCTAGGTCTCTGGATTTTGGATTAGTGATGGTTTAGGCACTAGATATGGTTATTTTTGGAATTGAAGTTGGTTACTGGATAATGACATCAGACGTCGTTTTTAAATTCTTAACAGACACTAGCATGAACGGGGTTGTTGATATATCATATGAAATATCAGGGAGGCTGGTGTCAAATACTACAAGGTTTGGATAGTGCTTGTAATTCCTTTATACTCCAGGGGGGTTAGTGTAATTTACCCTTTTTTCTCTCTTTTTACTTTCATGCAAATTTACAGATGATAGGGCTACGAGTCACCCCCATCAACTTCAAACCAATAAGAAAATAAATGGAATTTGCCTATTAAATCCAAGGAGAGCAAAATTTTGTCACCGATGAAACCCTGAGCCAATCACTTAATTGGTTCATTCCAAGTGCTCATCGGTAAGGAATAAGGACTGGATTAACAAAGATAAACATGCAAACATATATAAAAACAATAGACAAGGATTATATTTACAGATCTACACCTGTACCAAATGACGCGAGAATCTTCTGAGCTCAGCTTTTGGTTGCTGAATCTGAAGTAAAGCTATCGCTACAAAATTATAGAATCAATCGGCACCTGCAGACACCAAATGTACTGATATTTAGAAATAACACCACATCTTCATAAAACAAAACAAAGCTGGGATGCACGAGGATGTATACATTAAAAACCAACTTCATTTCACACTTGGTGCATATACCTGTCTGGCTAAATAACTCAAATTATGTATCCTCCATGAATTATTTAAAAGAAAAATGACAGCTGATGAAAAAATATATGAAGCAGTTTCTTAAAAGCATACAACTTGTTATCATTTGGACTTCCACTAGTATAAGAACGGTTTTATGTGATCCACAAAAGTACCTAAATCAGTTTGATGGTGATGTGCGAGTATAAAACACCCTAAACTAGACAGCCATACAAACGCATTGGATTATGAATTACCTCTGATTTGAACCGTCTGATTGACAGTATGGGAACCGGTGGATGATGGGTAGTTGTTACATAAAGATATCGGGGTTAGAGGAGGTGAGGCAACATCCTCAGCAATCCCTGAACTCTGAGCGACCATTATTCTACGACTTCTAGAGGGTATTGAAAAACTGCGAGTGACAACTTGAGAAGGTGTGGGCAGTTGAGATGCTACATTTGACGCTGGTGTTTTTCTTGTTCCAGGATGCATGCTACCTTTGGGCAATAATGGGGTTGAATGACCAACCAAACCTTCAGCCCTTGGAGACTTGGAGGTTGAACTGAGTGGGGGTCTAGGAAGCTCATGTAACTCACTGATTTTGGGCGGGGACACAAAAGTAGGGGAAGCACTAGGAGATACTTTTGGTGATATTATTGGAGACACTTTTGGAGGTGATAATAATTGAGTCGCTGGATTTCGCAGAAGGGGTCCAGAGAATAATTGGGGATGTTCTGCTGAGACCGGCTTGGTAGACAATGGCTTGCTTGTAATAGGACCAGAAAAGGCATATCTTCTGGTTTTCTTAGAATCAAAAGCAGCCAATGGTTCAAGCCGTGAAAACAGGTGTCCATCAGCTAGAGGAGGAGGTAATCGGGTGGATGCGGTGTTGTTGTTGCTCTCCTTGAGTACTGACTGTGAATTTTTAGTAGTGGGTTTGTTAGACATTTCAACTCCTAATAACTTCTCAATTTTTTTTTGGTCGAGAGGGGATGAATGCCACAAATTGGGTGTGCGGCTGCTCAAACTTATCTTTAGTGTTCCAGAAACCGGGCTACCAGATCCTGTAGGATTTGAACTCTTAGGGTCCGCTGGGGTAGGCAAAACATAAGTGTTGAGCTTTCGTGTGGATGATGGCGTCAGTTTTTTTGTTTTTCCAGCTGGATCAGATGTAGTTTCAGCAAAAAGTGGAGCTGATTGGGTGCCTGTCTGAAGTTCTCCTTTAAATGAAGACGTTGTCCTGTAACTTCTATCTAGATTTTCCTGCAAGCAATCCAAATCAAAGTATCAAACTCATCATCAGTAAAAGATCTGAAGTTCTGGTATTGCATTTAAGAAAATAAATTACAGCAAACATACATGTTAGAGCTGGAATAGTGCAAGATATATAGGGTGCTCTATGGGAAGCAAGGGTGAAAGATTTTATGTATCCATCAACTCATCCAACCCAACTCATATGGGAGATCTTTAAATGTATGTTCAAGCGGATATCTATAAAAGAAATAAAAAAAAAATATCTGATAGCAGAAATATGGACATGTATTGCATTACATTACGTTCCTATTCAGATTCTCCATGCTAAGGTTTCATACCGATTTGAAAGGTGACTAGTTCAAGTACACAAATTATTGAAAAAGTTCAACCATGCAAGGATGGTGAAATACTGGATAGTAGTTCTTAGAATGCCTGGCCAAACAGATCAGGTCACTTATTAACAGGCCTACAATTGCATAACACAGATATGAAAACAGCATGATCACTCAGAATGCACAAGTCCATAATAAGAAGGTTTACCTTTGCCATCTCCAATGTCGCAACTTGGGGAAATGTAACACCCGCCGAATCCAACTGCACAAATTGTTATACAGAAAGTTGAAGTTAAAATGAAATGAAAATTCCACTGAAGTATGCATTGGTAGAAAAATTTGGAAATCATGATAAATGACTATAAACATCATCTTGAATTGTTTAACCTGTGGAATAAGTTTCAACACAAACAAATAAGGCAGAAAGGTCAATCCATAGAATTCTGAATTCATGCACTAGTAACCACAAGTTTGCAAATTTTGCAAATTTCATTCTTTCAAGGCAATGATATTCATAGTATCCTAAAGCAAAATGCATAACGGTTGCTTTTCTGAAAAAAGAAATGATAAGTTGATTAGCCCCACTGATGAAAAGTGCATTGAACTCTTACCTCCATCGACTTTTTTGGTGTGGAAACTTCTTGTTCCTGGTCATTTTGTCCATAGTCAAAGCTCAATTCTCCATCATCATTGGCATCATCATAATCTTCATCATCATCATCAACATCATCTCTCCCATCATCATCAAGTCCACTAAAGTGGTAATCTATATGCTGCCGTTCTGTGACCAATTTGACATGCGGCTCAACAGCTTCAAGAGATTTAAGAGCCTTCTTAAAAAAGTATAACTGCTTTCAAGCAAGAAAGCATAGTTAACAACTAAACCAACAATATGAAGAAAAAACATTGTTTGAAGAATAAACCTGAGCAGCGTGGTGCCGAGCTGCCTGTGTTAGAAGACTGCGAGATTGTCCTTGCTTCAGAGATTTAATACGAAAAACAAATAAAGTTGCCTCCTCATCATATTCATCATGAGCTGCTTGTACTTGCTGCATAGATACACTCTCTCCCTTTCCACTTCTTCCCCGCCCTTTTTCTTTCTGTCTCACCATGTACTCATATACATCTCTGTAGACCAAGTAGCAATGGGAGATGAAACTTATCTTAAATTTCTGGGCTTTCAATTTTCTCTTCTTTTCTTTTTTAAGTGTGTGGGTGCAAGTGTATAAAGGTGCTTCAAATAGTACCACAAACCTTTTCTCATCACACAGTCGCTTCATCTCCTGTATGAATGAAAAAAGTCTTAAGTAACTTCAGTAAAATGCTTGAATCACCATATACAGGATAATAGTAAAAAGATTAAATTACAATGATACCCTTAAGGTATTATGAAATTACAAGAACCATCCAAAAGTATGAAACTTTGACAAAAACCTTCTATTACACCCAAAATACCTGTAATTACTACTTATAAAAGAAATACTTGAATAGAATTAAGAAAATATATATTAGAGAGAATATTAAAAAAGAAACTTAAAACAAAATTAACTGAAATTAAATAGTGATATTAATATTATTCATGTACTAAAAGATAATCATGTCCAATTATTTTATATTCTCTCTCTAATTTTTCTTAATTTTTTTATTTAAACATTTTTTAAATTTTTAATAAAGGGCATTTTTGGTACCAAAGAAAGTTTTTGTAATTTTTTATTAAACATTGAGGGTTTTTTTTTGTCAAATCTTAAACTTTTGAGCGGTGTCTGCAATTTCACAATACCTCAAGGGGTTATTGTAATTTATCCTAGTAAAAATAATAAAATAAAATGTGCAAGCATGAGCAATGATTTCAGTCATTAAGAATTTAAGCATTTTCCAAGGATAGTTTAAGATGAAAGTTATAGATAAGTCTAAGATATCGAAAGCTTGAAAGAGGTACCACTAACCTCAACTGTTTGAAGCTCATTCAGAAGAGACTCTGACGGGCTTATGATCGTCTTGTGGATGTGGGATCGCTGAAAATATTAAACAAAAAATCAGTACCACAACAAAGCCAGGATTCGTTGCAATTTTTATTCATAACAACTCACATAGCAGTCAACAAGTTTCTCAAGTTCAAATTGCACTTTTCCCAGCATCAGCAAGACTCTACCTGCAAAGGAACAGATCCAACTTCAGCTTCTGTCTCCTTTTTGGAGTGCAACTACATGTGAAAGACCACACGTTCCTAAGGAATAAATTCAGTGAATTAAAGAGCTGATTATTATCATTGCACTAAAGTTTGTTCGAATTTATTCGTGTCATTTGGAACTTGAAACAGCATCCTCAGTTAAAGCTGATGAAAAAACAGGTTAAATGGTTGATTCTGTGTCAAATGCACATGTAAATTCTCTAGCAACTTAAGTAGATAAAGCAGAATCAATTTTGAACATAACTTCAATTAAAGAAAGGAAGATAATAATAAAAACACGGTTTCCAAAGTACAGATTTACGAAAAGATATAATTACTGAAACAAACATAGTATAGTACTCTAGTTAGGTCTCTGGATCCATAGTATGTACAAACACAGCAATATATTGACTGTGAATTAGGTATTTCTCAGTCAAATATGATTATCTAAAGCATAGATCAATAGCAAAGGACTAAGAAGGTTTAACTTTATATCTTTGATGCAAATGTTGCTAAAGTTATACGAATGATACACTCAGATGTTACTATAATGCTGAAAGGAAGTCCCAGCTAGTGATTTTCTTTTAGCTTTTAAAACCAATATTAAGATTATTAGCAAACTAAGACACCCACTATCTGTTCATATTATCTAGTGACTGAAAAGAATTAAATAAAAGTTTCATTAACTTACCGCCTTCTTCATCATCATTCGATGCAGTTTTCTCGAGAAGGCAAGCACCCATTTCACGCACTGATTCTGAGAATTCTGAGGAAAGATAGAAAGATGTAAGAGCATTCTAGAATCACACACCAAAAAGGGATCCTTCAATTCAGGGGCTCCCAATTAACACCTAAAACACTGTGATGTTCACTAATGAACTCATTTTAAAGGTAAAGCCTGACATTCTCCAAACCAGAAGGCCAACAAGAAGTTAGAATGTTGGAAATGCAGCGCCACATGTACACAAAATCGATTATTACCGGTTACTGTTCATCTGGTGAGAATCTATTGCAATGTAAGCTTCCAAAGCAGATTTGTCCTTTGGATAAGATTGAGATGCATGGTTTAAATCAGTCATTGCATCCCAGGCATCACATAACAGTCACGGCAGTCACATTCACAGATTATTAGCAACTTAAAAAATTAAGTAATAAACATATATTTTTAATAACTTTAACAAAGGGACACTGTAGTAAATACTTATCACAAAAGCAATACATGATGCTACGTAATCTTTTTAAGCTAAGTTCATACCAATAATTTGCAAAATCAAATGTGGAAGCGAGTTGAGGTATTAGGATAAGATCCTAAAATGATCACTAGGATGTCTAGTTTAGATGCAAAATCTGAAGAGTGAAAGATTCATCTTGGTGAAATTACTAAACAAAATTAGAAGTGAATGTGAAGAATTGTTGGAGGAGACTATCAATGACAAAACAAAAAAAATGGCTCAAAACTGAGGTTTTCCCTGGCATTTACATCCTGAATAAGCATGATAGCTCTAATGGTAATGTAGCTCTAATAGTAATGTAACGGTCTGTGGTGGTGTGAAATGAAAAAATGCCGCAGCAGCGGTTTGCAAAATTATAACACTCTGCCTGATTTCCATCATGTCAAGTGTCAGCAGCTTTCTAAATACATGTCGGCAAGTACTCCATTATTAGTATCGTATCACCAGTATTATGCAAAAATTTAGTTCTTGCCCCTTTGTTATGCATCAAGTTTGTTCATGAGATTGTGTATTCCTCGTATGATGTAAATGTGGTTCATATGATCTAAATAACTCCATATCCAGTGCTACCAAAACAGAACCAATACGATATTTGAATCACAACTACTAAGGCTTTACTTAAGGAGAAGGCAACTCCATCCCATTTCTAAATGTTTTGTGCTGTAAACCATAATAATTCGCTTTTGCAATGTTGCCCTTGGATGTTAGTTGATGACAGGGGGGTGGGATTCTTCAATCACAGAATAACGTTGCTATTATAGCCAGCACATTGCCTTAAAAAACTTCTAGCTTCATTTTTCAAGTATATGGCAGTTACTTCATTCTAACTGCACCTTCTCCTTTCAATAAAGGACTTTCCACCAAAACTTTATCATTATTAGTTGCACTTCAAATTCCCAAAAGAAGAAGAAGAAGAAGAAGAAGAAGAAGAAGAAAATTGCAGGGAATGAATATGATTTTTACCCTTCATTTATTAACTGAAAAAACAACTTGATGGGGAAATGCGAACTGCCCTAGTAGACTAACAATCAAATGATAACGCTAGTAAGACTCGGACAATAAAAGAATAGCAAACCTCATGCGCCTTTTATAAATTGATAGCGACATCAGTGGAGAAGGAATAAAAGAAGAAGAAGAAGAAGAAAGAAGTACCATAGGCACAATTGGCAGTCGCAGACGCAGCAGAAAGTAAGCTATCATAGCAATCTTTCATGTCCTGCATGTCCTGAAAATAACAAAAAGCAATTAATATTTTATAAGAAACAGAAACCCAAGTGATCACAATAAAGTGACTAACTTCCCATCATTACAGCACTATTATAGCTTAAATTAATTGATTAATTAATTAATTACAGCTAATTTATTCATAAACCGAACTGATCATTCTTCATTGCTTTGTTGCTGTTGCTGTTGTTGTTGTATCCCAACAGACTGATGGGATCAAATTAAGCTTGGAATTCAACAACAAATAAAAGTTGCAATTGACAAGCACAAAATGTAAATTATGTACAAGTAAAAGGAAGTAATTTTCAGGTCGTGTCTGGTTGGAGAGAAATCAGAGAAAAAAAGAAAGGAAACAAAACGATTAACAAAGGTTTGACAGGTTCAAAAGCTACGCGATAATTTATCAATTTCCGTGGATTTCTCGGCGACCAAACTAACGGTAGAGAGAGAGAAAGAGAGCGAGAGAGAGAGAGAGAGAGGAGTACCCGATAAGCTTTAGCGAGCTCGTCTAATTGAGCGAGAGAGAGAAGATCCCTTCGGTCTTTATGATCACCACCATGTCCATGTTTGTGCAAGGCAGCAAGTCCTCTCAGTTTCCTCAGGGATGATTTCATTTCCTTTTCTTTCCTTTGACGAGGAGGGAATTCAATTCGTTCCTTCTTATTGTAGTTGAATTCCAAAATCGAAGAGCTTTTATTTATGGGAAACTGTGATGGGAGGAGGAAATGGGAAGAAATACTTACACTCCCTCTTTTATTATTTTTAGTCTATTTGTGGAGGAATATCTAGCTGGTTTCGTCGGGAACATAAAGAAAGAGGCGAGAGAGATGATCAAGATTGATTGTATTAATAGCTATTTCTATTAAATTAAATCAGCTAACCAAAATTAAAAACAAAAAAAAATTAATGGACAACTAAATTTATATTTTTTATATTGGTCTTTAGGGTTTAACACTGACTTCAGCACCCACCTATTTATAAGTATTTAATGGATAACGACGTCCCGCGTTCAAATACCAGAAAATTGACCGGAGAGGAAAGTGATCGTTTTCTCATTTCCGTTTTTTCAATTTTCCCGCCGATCAATCACATTCTACTCAATGGGAAAACCGGAAATTAATATTGATATTCTGAGGACAATAATGTGTTGTGTTCTTTGTTGCTTTGAAGGTTTTCCACGCGACGCTTTGCATTTCTTTTCTTTTCTTTTCTTTTCTTTTCTTTTTGTTCTATCATTTCTTATTATTAAAATTACAAAAGTCAAAACTCAAAAGACTTGAGACTTTCTCTCGTCAACAAAACGCGTTCCCTGGTGTCCAAGTCATCGCATCTTCTCGTCTTCCTTCACCTTTCACTTTCTCTCCTCAATCCGAGTCAGTTTCTGAATTTTTAGAGAAAGAAATCTCATTTTTTTTCAGGTCTCACTCTTTTTGCTTTGAGAAGTTGAAAATCAAAACAAATTGAATACCTAGACATGTGTTGCGCATATAATTAACAAGTCATTAAATTATTGTTAACAAAATCTTGAATAGAGTATCTAATTATAGACAGAAAATATAGTAAGGGGAATTCTTTACTTGTATTCTAGTAGACGAGGAACTCAACTGCTCGATGTCCCATTAGTTGTTGTCACTGTCAAAATCTGCTGAGAAAGTTTTGCTGTGCTTGAAGACGAGGGGAGTCGTGAACAATTCCACGACATACTTCGATTAATATATACATGTCAGTGATGATGATGATTTCTGTCTGCGTTGTTTTCGCACTGTTCTTCCACCTATGGTTTGGGAATACATGTGTGTGTGATCATTAATCTCCAAGATAATTTCTGTGGGTGTTGTTTTCATGGTCACGAGCAGGTTTATGCACGGAGGAACTGGTCTGTTAGCTGCATCAAGGCCGCCCTTCCAGGTCCCTCCACCTCCGCCAAGGGTGCCACAATCACCCAGATCTACATAGCCATATGTGAGGAACTTGGCACATATGATCGCCTTACTCATAACTTCATAAGCACTTATAACTCGCTCAGTCGCTTGTGTCCCGGTAATTTTCAGATGTGTGATACTGTCTCTCCTCAGATGAATAAATAACTTTTTTTTTCCTTAAATAAGTACAAAGGAAAGTTCAAACAATAGGCCAATTGATAAGCTTTTCAGCCAAGTTTTTCTGCTACCTTGACGATCAGCTTCATTGGTGATGAAAGAGCGATCAGTGCCAAAAGTTTGTGGCAGTAACATTCTCTCTTCTGAGGGAAGGGAACTAGTAATTTTCTTTTCATGTATGGTAAAAGACCAGTTCGTACAGAGTATTAAAATTCAGTGAGAGTGCAGGACAATTTAAAATGCAGAAGAAGAAATTTTTTTACTGCAGGAAAAGGGGGTAAAAAGCTCAGTTTAAACTTTAAACCTTAAATATCCTTTCCACCTTATCTTACCATCACGTTTATTCGCCAGGTATTGAGATATTTTATAATATTTAGCTCGCGTTACCGGGATTGGATTAATTTTTTTTAATATAAAAAATTATACCTCTGTTGTTAATATGTTTTTTAATAAAATTATGGTAATATATTGGATAAATCTATGTTAATTTGTCAAATCTATAATCCGGATTGTAAGACCGTGATAATTTTATAAAAAGCAAACCAAAATAAATTATAAAGGTCAATTTCTAATTTACTCAATATTGAAGGAATAAATTAAAAAATAATATTAAATTATTAAATAAAAAATTACTTAAGTCAGCTCGGATTAACCTGTCAAACTCACAACTTAGATTATAAAATCGGGATAACCTCATATAAATAAATTAAAATAAATTATATGAAGCCCAATTTTTAATTAACTCAGTGTTGAATGATGAAATTGAAAAAAAATCAATTAAAAAAGACAAAAAAAAACATACTCAAGTCAACCCGAGCTATCCTGTTAAATATGGGACTAGGATTGTGAGACCGAGATAACTTCATAAAAAACAAATAAAATATTTCAAAGCTCCATTTTCAATAGATCCAATATTAAATGTTGAAATCAAGGAAAAAAAACTAAATCTATAAGACCGGAATAATTCCACATAAAACAAATTGAAAAAAAAATCAGGAAACTTAATTCCTAAACAACCTAATATTAAAGGATAGAATTGAAAAAAAAGAAGAAGATTGAATTGTTGGAGGGTTAAATTGAAAAAAAAAATAAAAAGATTAAAAAAACAACTAGGTCAACTAGTCAAACCCCTGACTTGGGTTATAAGTAGGGGTGAGTAAAAAAACCGAAAAACCGAAAAAATAAAAAAAAATAACCGAAAAAACCGAACCGTGAAAAAAACCGATTAAAATCTTGAAAAAACTGGCCAGTTCGGTTCGGTTTTGGTTTTATAAGCCTAAAACTGAAAAACCGAACCGAACCCAATCCGAAAAAAAAACTAAGCCAAACCAGAAAAACAACCGAGCCAAACCGGTTTGAACCGGTTTCTGTCCTAAAAAACCGAACCAAAACAGGTTCAAACCGGGTTGGGTCGGTTTTTTAACCAAAACCGGTCAGTTTGAACCGGTTTTGGTTTTTTAAAAAAAATTCAGTTTGGTTACATTTTTTGATAAAAACCAAACCGAACCGAAAATGATCACCCTAGTTATAAGATCATAATAATCTCATAGAAAAAAATCAAAAAATATTACGAATCTTGATTAAAAAAATAATCAAATAAAAAGGATCTAAAAATTAAACAAAGTTTATCTGGGCCAACCTGTCAAACCCACGACCCAAGTCATAGATCAGGATAGCTTTAAAGAGAGCAAATAAAAAAAAAATTATGAAGCCTAGTTTTCAACCAACTCTTTGTTTCACGTGAAATATTTTACAGAAAAATATTTTTTAAATTTTCCTGTATTTGTATTTTGAAAAATATTTTCATGTGTTTATTTCCTGTAAAATATTTTACAGGAAAATTGATCAATGTAAAATATTTTATAGTCAACCTTCAAAGTTACTTTATTTGATGGAAAATATTTTCAACTCATGAATTTCTATAAAATATTTTACGAATAGTAATTCACTTATAATATCATCTAATTATTTCAACAACCATCATCATCACCACCACTATGACCACTTCACCAACATCTCTTGCACAATTATCATCATCATGTCACTACTCTCCTCCTTCTCCTCCACGACCACCTCTAACACTACCACCATTGCTATGTCACAACCGCCATCTCATCACCGCCATTACCATCATCTTACCACCATCACCTCACCACCATCTCTTCCACCAATGTTGTCATGTCACCATCATCATCTCACCACCACCATGACCATCTCCTCTACAATCACCGTCATATCACCACTACCATAACCATTAAAAAGACATTTACATGTAAAATATTTTTCATCCATAAAACATTTTATAGGAAACAAACATACCGTTAAAGGATAAATTCAAAAAATATCAAATAGAAAAGGCAGGAAAAAAAAATATCTGAGTTAACTCAAGTTAACCTATTAAACTCGCAATATGAATCATGACATCAAGATGAATTTATAGAAAACAAACCAAAAAAATTATGAAACT
>Ga0307514_10004377_pt1 | contig 13011 bp, 16 predicted proteins | sample 16_EM_MG_FD_203088 | JGI IMG/M metagenome (GOLD analysis project Ga0307514, IMG submission 203088) | Populus trichocarpa ectomycorrhiza microbial communities from riparian zone in the Pacific Northwest, United States - 16_EM | ecosystem: Host-associated > Plants > Roots > Unclassified | place...
CCCCCCCCCGGTATCCGAGGTATACTGACTTTCCGCAGCATGCGACATAAGACCAAGAAAAAGGGTATGGATGTATGTACAGCTTGTCCTTTTTTTGTTTATCACAAAATTCCCATCTCTGACGCTTTCTCGTACAGTATAACGCAGATATTCCCTTCGAGAAGAAGGCTGCCCCCGGTTTCTATGATACTTCCGATGAACAAGCTCGTGTCACCACCGCCCCAGTGGGTCAGAGTCTTCGTCGTTTGGAAAACAAGCGCAAACCGGACGATGAAGAAGCGGAGCGGAGAAAGCGCCAGCGAAAAGGAAAGGATGAGGCTCCTCATCAGACCAAATTTGTTCCCGCTCGCGAGGCCCAAATCCAAAAGCTGAAGGAAGCTGAGTCTATCGGTCGTCGTAGAAAGTTGGAACTCCCCGCTGCACAGGTTGGTGAAGCCGAGTTGGAGGATATCGTTAAAATTGGTCAGGCGGGGGAACACGCAAAGTCGTTGGTGGCTGGTGGGGGGGATGCCTCCGGTCGTCTTCTTAGCGACTACGAAGGTTTGGAGCGAGCTAAAATGACCCGAACCCCCAGAACGGCTCCTCAGCGTGAGTTTCTCCTGCCATCTCATCGCTTCCGTAGGCAGAATTCTGATCGCCACTCTAGAGGACAATGTTATGGCCGAGGCTCGAAACCTTCGAAATATGGTCACCGTCCAGACACCCCTCCTCGGGGACGAAAACACCCCTCTACACCCGACTGGCGCGTCGGGGACCGGTTTCGAAAGTGCCACACCTCGGCATCAGGTTTCCTTCACCCCGAACCCCCTCGCTACTCCTTACCGGGCCGCTGACCCTCCGAACATGGTAGCAACCCCTCGAGAATCTGGTCAAGTTGGTGCCACACCTCTCCGAACGCCGATGAGGGACAACCTCAGTATCAACCCCGACGACAAGTTCTCCTCAGTGGCTCAGACCCCTCGTGAGAATAGGATGCAAGAGTCTACTTCCAAGCGAGCGTTGCGGACCGGTTTCATGAACCTTCCGAAGCCTGAGAACAATTTTGAACTGATGGTCCCGGAAGACGAGGAGGATGAGACAGCCGAGGGGTCAACGAGGGAGGAGGATGCTGCCGAGAGGGATGCCAAACTCAAGAGAGCCAGGGAAGAAGAAGAAAGGAGAGCATTGGCGAGGCGGTCACAGGCAATCAAACTTGGGCTTCCCCGTCCGACGAACGTTGATGTGGAGCAGCTTCTCAAAGACCTCCGACTCGATGATGGGGAACTGTCCCCAGATCTTGCCCCCGCTCAAGAACTTGTGGACGCGGAACTTGTTCAACTGCTTCACCACGACTCCCTGACATATCCGCTTCCCGGTACTTCACATCCTGGAGGAACTAGGTCATCATACCAGGTGCCGCGTGACGGCGACATTGACGAGGCCCGGTCGATCATTCAGCGAGAACTTGCCAGTTCACTTGGCTTCCCTGACGCGAACGAGGAGCAGACCCGACAGGGTGTGGCGGCGTTAACGAAGTCGGAGGAGGTAGACGAGGCATTTGGTTGGCCTTCCATCCGATCGCGGCTAGCATTCGATGCCAAAGAACGGCGCTACGTTGATCCCGCTCCCCTTTCCTCCCAAGACAGGATCGAGGGCTACAGCGCTGTACTCAACGAGAGTCGTGACCTCATGGCGCGAGAGGCAGGCAAGATAGCTAAGGCGGAGAAAAAGCTCAACGTCACCCTTGGAGGATACCAGGTACGATCGAAGACACTCATACAGAAATTCACGGATCTCTTCGGGGAGCTTCAACGCGGGCACGTGGACTACGAAAGCTTCTCGAGGTTGAGGATCAACGAGAACGCTGCCGGCCCTGCCCGGGTCGAGTCACTAAAGGAAGAGGTCGACAAGTTGGCTCGGAGGGAGAAGATGTTGCAGGATCGGTATGCCGAGCTTGTTTCAGAAAGGCGGGACGTGGAAGAGAGGGTCGCTGCGCAGGAGGAGAGGATCATGATGGAAGCTGAAGCACTGAACGATGCTGCTTTGGCTGAGATGGAAGACGGCGTGTAATATTTAGTTTATATCTCTAATCCAGCCCGGTTCCGCTCCGCATGCGCTGCAAGGGAGACGGCTCCGAGTCACGTGGGCTTACCACTCCTGTGCCAGAGTCTGACGTCTACGACGCCTTGTCTGTCTCGATTCAAGCCACTCATCGGGCGACCGCCACAACCGTCGTCTCAATTCTTCAGACGTCTGCAAACCCGCGCACGGTTTACCTGATCGAAAAATGGGGAACAGCTCGTCTTCAGCCCGAGGCCATCACGATGACACTGTCGATTTTGGATCTCTCGTCCCCCAGGGGGTATATACGGGGTTGCAGGATTGGAACCAGGCGATTGTGGCTCAGCTGATCGTACAGCGCAAGCTTGCACCCTTCTATAGGCCTTTGGAGGAATACGATGAGAGCTGGGATGACGAGCAGATCCTCGCTTCTCGTAAGGAGCTTCTGGAGAATCCGGAAACCACGACCCATAGCGAGACCGCATCTGCTACCTCATCATCAAAACCCGATGTCGGTTCTTCCTTCCGGTCCCATGGCAAACGGCCCAGCGCACAGAAGGAGGTTGCCAAGTTCTCTGAAGCCGCCATATATCGGGGAGCTGTGGAATGTCCCATCTGTTTCCTTGTGCGTCCGGTTTCCAACTTTCTGTGTTCGTAAAGCTTATCAGCTTTTTTTCCTTTTTGATTTCCTTTCGGCTATGCCGTTATACATTCACTCGCCTCACCGACTCGTGCCAACACCCACGTTGCAACCCTCGCTGCCTCACCCGGCCTACGCAACCCCGGAACGCACGCTCGTTTGTCATACTTGCGGGAGGCTCAGTATTATCCCGCGAACATTAACTACTCGAGGTGTTGCGACCAGGCGATATGCACGGAATGCTTTGTCCAAATCAAGCGATCCGAGCCGACGACAACTCATTTAGTTTCCGAACCTGCAGCCTGTCCCTACTGCGTACAGGAACATTTCGGGGTAGTGTACACCCCGCCCTCTTGGAGAACCGGGATTGGCAGTGACGGTTCGGTATGTCTCGTGCATTCTTTCGATGTCGGTTCCGGGGTCACTAAACCCGTATTTGTCAGACCCCTCCGTCATGGCCGGATTCTCCCAAGGGGGTGTCCCTGTCATCAGAGGTCCCAGGAACACGGTCACGTCGTCGCAAGAGTTTCGGCGCTGACAGCCCTGAGGTGGTGACAATCGGTGAGCTTCTCCTACGCCTTCGATGAGGGAACTGGTCTAGTGCTTACACTTGTGTCTATCAGATCAAATCCGCCCTGACTGGGAAGCTAAATTAGCCGCCGTTCGGGCTCAGGCTCAACGGCGGGCCAATAGGCGCATCATTATGCGGCAAGTTGGAGACAGGCTCATCCCTGTTGGAGTCACGAGTGGAAGAGTCCACGCCTTGACCGAAGACGGTGGTGACGCCGAGGGAAGTAGGCCTGGCAGCCGAAGGAGAAGACGTAATCAGGGACAGAATCCTGCCCTTGATCGACTCCTGGGTCAAGTGGACATTGCGGGTCAGGATCTTGAGGAGGTGGGTCTCCAAATACCTTTTGTAACCAATCTCACCCGAGTTCTGATCGGGGTCTTGGCAGCTTATGGTGATGGAGGCTATGCGATTGTCTCTTATAGATCACGAACAGCAACAGCAGCGTCAGCGGGAAGAAGAAGGACGGAACCGGAGAAACGGGGAACCTAGCGAACGAGGGAGATCTACGGAACCTGGGAATAACGCGAGTCTCGACCCACCTTCCTCTGGTCAGAGGTCTGCTAGTGTCATTCCACCCCAGCCGGTTGGAGAGGCAATAGATCCACGACCATCCTCATCTATGCCAAATGACAACCCTTTGGACGGTTTACACGCTAACGGAAGTTGGCGGAGGAACCCCTCGCAGTTCTCGACACTTGCTGCCGCAGTTAACGCTGCGAATACGACATCGGCTATCTTGTTAACGGAGGAACGAAGGTCCCCTCTTCTGTCCTCGTCTTCGACGCAAACCGGCGGAGCCGACGGAGATACAACGACTACTAGTTCGGGCAGTTCTGGAGTTGGACATTCTTCTTCACGGTCCACCCCTGTGCTCGACGCCGTTTACGGAGATGAGGGAGAGGTGAATTATGCAACTTTACCCTCCTCCCCAGAGACTCTGGATCAGCCGTACTCATTCCCTGCAAGGACAGGAGATGATGAGGCGGTATCACGCACGAGGTCAAGGACACCTGAGTGATTCGGATCTCGGGTGGTTTTCAAGATACAACTTGCAGCATCAAGGTAAGTCTCGGTGACTCAAAAGACAAGGGTTGACCGTTGCTAAACTGCCCCTTGCAGCTGTGTAATTGTTCTCTATCAGCAACATTCATCGATGTTCTCTGTTTCCATATTTCCCCTCACTCCCCATCAATGTACTGTTATTCTTTTTAGAACTCGCGAAACGACCTTTCAACGTACTCTCCTCCTGGATCCTACTGCACGGCTCCTTCTCTGCACAGCTCACCCTCCTCCCTCCCCCCCACCCCCTCTCTCGATCCTGCACTCTGTTTTAGTTTTCTTTAAATTTCACCGCTCCCACGCACAATACCTTGCCTGTTTTTCATATTTATCTACACCGAGGCCCTGAAAAACATATGGTATCCTATCATTATAACAGGTCTCCAAAGCACGTAGCAAGAGCAAAGACAGATAAGGAGCGGGTAGCAGTTTCGCAGAATGAACACAAGGTGGGCGAGCAAGCTTGGACATGAAGGAGAGTCAGGAATGCATAAGTATGGCACACATAGTCCCAAAATAATCAGCAAAGGAGAGAGCAAGGGGTGTCATTAGAGATCTAGGCCTGCTTGAGCTTAATGAATAGTGTCAGCAGCCGTGCCAAGGTTGAAGAGGGAGAGAACAACTCTGCGCTCACTTTTTCAATCTTCTTGTGCTGCATCCTCTTCTTGAGGCGCTTAAACATTCGACCAAATTCTCTCCAGAAGAATAGAATGACGATGACGACCATCATCGGGATTGCAATCTCCCAGAATAGAATATCGGATCGTCCATGGACGGACCACATAAAGTCAAAGTTCATACCCTAGACGAACGTTACCGGTTAGATCGCCGGGACAGGAGGGAAGAAGGATAGGAGAGACGAACGAAGTAACCGGTGAGCAGGGTCAACGGCACGAACAAGACGGTGGCGATCGTCAACGTCCTCATAACCTCGTTCATCTCATGAGACGACATCTAAACAAACCAAAATCAGGACCAGGTTATGAGAGTTAATGGGGAGCTATGGGCTTACGTTGAACGAGTAGTTGATCAAGTTTTCCGCAACGCCCGCGAACATCTCGATGCTGGTCAAGATATACTCCATGTGGTCATGGACGTCCGCGAGGTAAATCCTGGATTTATGGGACATGTAGCCCTCGTACTTCTTGGCCTCTTGATCATTCGAATCGTAGAGAGCGGCGACTCGGTCGACGTCGTACCGGCGCATACCGTAGATTAGGGTCTTGATTGGAGTGAGGGTCCGTTTGTATAAGATTAGATCGCCCGAAATTATGTGGACTGGTGAAAATGAAGGATGACGACGGATCAGAGATTTACCGCGCCAAGAATTAAAGAACGCCAAAGCCAAGAGAAATGGAGGTCTCACGTTGCCTGACAGCGACCATCTTGGGCCTGAGCAAGATCTGATGCTCGAGGTCGATAATTTTACGGTGATATGCGTCGACGATCTCCAGAGCAGAGTCAACAACTAAAAAGACGGACACGGGAAGTTGTTAGTGGGCTGAATGAGTCGATTATCACGCCAACGGACTCAGGTCGAGTAAACTGTGCACCAAAAACGAGGCATCTGCCGTCGTCCTCAGCACGGTGTCTCTCTGGGCCAACCTCCGTCGGATAGGCTCGGTGAACTTGTGGTCGTTGTCGGGATGAAAGGAAATGACGGTGCCTGTTGATCTGGATCGGTCAACCCGGTCGAGGGGTGACAAAGAAAACCGCCCACCGTCTTTGAAAAGGAAAATGCAAACAGGCTTGATTTTTACATCTATCCTACCACCTTCCCTGAGTTCTTGCATGAGCTTGAGGACAGTCTTACTGATCGGTTGCCCTTGGTCCTAGATGGGATGAATGAACGATTTGGAGGACAGGCGAACGGATCGGCGCGTACATAGGTCCCATATAACGAGCCATATTGGCCGGTGTTGCGACTCAAGGGAGGCCTGGAAACATCCACATTTTCGACGTCGTAACCCCCAGGTTCCATGGTGGCATGTTTGTGGGGCGACTTGAGGCCGCGCGAAAACCTGGAAGAAAATCTAGAAGAGCGACTCTCTTCTGTTGAGTAGTTGGGCAGGCCTTCGTTCTTGTCTCCAAGTTCGAGGGGTTCTGGAGAAGACGAACGGACGATCTGCTCGAGGAAGTTTGGTTGACCCAGCTGGTCTTGATTGAGGGTGTGACTGAGGACACGGATGAAGAGGTGCCTCTTGTAGTAGTCTGCACCGGAACGGGGTCTTCCAGGGATGCTGAGGACATCCTCGAGAGCCAGCGGGTGAAGATCTGACCCACCACGCGTTAGCCAGGCACGTGCGAAAGTGGATGCAGATCGGGCTTACCGTACTTGAGGGCCAGAGCGCGAACAACATCCCAGCTGATACCGCCCACGTTAATCCAGCGAACCTTTACCCAAGGGTCGCGTTCGCTGGCCTTGGGGCTGCCGAGGTAATTTATGAACTCCTGGTTGGTCATACGCCCAAAGCTACTGCGAACGCTCGAGTAATCTGTTAGTTCGATTACACAGTTCTGCCTTATATGTCCATAGTTGAGATAGGCTGAGTTCCTGTGGACGTCGACGCCAGGTTCAGCGCCAGGACCTTTGCCCATGAGGTAACTCGAGGTCTTGGTCATGTGCATTACTTTCCGCACGGAAGTGCGGAAGCGGTCGATGGGGGCCATGGCAGGCTGGGCGTCGACTTGAGGGGGCTCGGAGGGCATTGGCCTGTGTGACTTGACGGACTTGGTCCTGTGGGACACGACCGGGGAGCTTGGTCGATGGATGGGAAGGATTGGGGACTTTGGGCGATGGTCTTCCAACTCATCTTCGAGGTCTGGGGTGAGAGAACGACCCTCGGAGTCGCTGAAGCTATTTTCCCTTGGCATGGTCGGTGGTGACGGTTATGAAGTGGGGGGAGAAAATACAACCCCTCGTGTTCGGTTTGCCTAAGCAACAGCCTCCGGGCGTTAATCAGAGACAGGCGTCAACTAGTTACATTCGAGTACCGTCCAGACATTGAGCATTATACTCGTACAGAGGTTGGGTCGCGTTTAGAATAACAGGAAAACTATGAGGTAGGTGGTCGGGAATTTGACCACACGGGCTTTTGTGAATCTGGGTCGTTCAACTACAAGTAGAGGTGGTGAGTCCCAATCGAAACTGATTTATGATTCACGGTGAACTCGCCTGAGCTTCAAGTTGTTCTGCAGTCGTGTTCTCACGAGCTAGCCTGGCAGCACGAGCAGTATCCACCCTTTTCTTCAGGTCTGGTGCCAAAGCATCGTATGATTGTTCGGGCGTCGGCACAGTAGCTGTAACGCGTGTCTAATGAGAGAGGATCGGGAAGCTCAAGTCGACCGAGACATACTCTTCATGAGCGCGTATCCAAAGGCCATGACTGGATTCAAAATGAGCAGCTGGCCTGCAACGGTGAAAGATGTGCAAATCTTACTTCCTGTGCTGTACACGACCATTCGTAAGATTGGGAAGCCTCTGGACATGGTGGTGAGCAGGAGGCGAGGTGATCGTACCTGGGTTCAGACCTCTCTCTCTCCAACCTCCCACAAGACAACCTGTCCTTCGTTTGAAAAACCTACTCTCGTTTTAAATAATGCTACTCTCTTCGCTCTTCTTAATCCTCCTCGCTTGTGCGGTTGAGTTCTCTGCTGCCGCTACCCCTCATTCGCTTGCCATATGGTCATCTCGGCGCAAAGCGCTCCAGCCCTTCCAGAAGCGAGCCTCTGGCCAATTCACATACTTCGCTGTCGGGCTAGGTGCTTGCGGCAAACAGAATACTAACGATGATTTTGTGAGTTGTTCCGTTTTCGTCCATCATCTGTCTCGCTCAAACTGGAACAGATTGTTGCGCTGAATACTCCAGTAAGTGCATCTTTACCGTGCATGCATCACCCTCCGTTGATATACCATCTCATGCGCGAATAGTCTTGGGATGGAGGCTCTCATTGTTTCAAGATGGTCACGATTACAATCAACGGGATGACGACTCAAGCCCAAATCGTTGACAGGGTCAGTCATTCTCCTTGCTCAATTTCCATCGTTGACGATGGAAATGCAGTGTGTGGGCTGTGGCTCCGAGGACTTGGATTTCAGTCCCGGTCTCTTCCACCATTTTGGAGGCACTGAGGTGCAAGGCGTCATGCACGGAACCTGGTATTACGCTGGTGAAGAGCCCGAGCCAGACCCGGAACCCACGACGACTACAACCTCCAAGCCGAAGCCCTCCTCAACCAGTACCAAAACCCCTCCAAGCAGCACAAGCGCTCCACCACCCTCGACCACCCCAGAACCGTCCAAGACGAGCAGTTCGAGTTCCACTCCGTCCTCTTCTACCTCCTCTAGTTCTCAGGACGCCGCTCCTACTCCCACTGGAGCTCTTGCTCAAAGCCTGCTTTCGTTGGTTGAACTCGGTGGATTGGTGTTGGCTGGTGGGAGTGCCAAGTGATAGATAGCATATAATTGATGGTAACCAGCCGTCGCTCGGGTAGACAGTGCTAGAGACCAAGTCCACGTGATCAACATCTTTCTTTCTCTTCTTCCCCCAACGTTCACTCAACCTACGCTCTTTATCCCGCTCTCCGCTCTTTACCTGGGATGCATCTCTTATTCTCTCTTCCGTTCTTGGCTCTCTCTTTCTTTGTCGCAGACGTCGCGGCCAATCCTCACGGAAGTCCTCACGTAGCCCGCCATGCTCATGATTCCCTTGCCCGCCGTGCCCCTGGAGATGTTGCAGTCCACCTGCATAAACGTTTCAGTAACACCAGGTGGACTTTCTATGATGTCGGATTGTAAGAAATTGGCGTGCACTCGATTCTCCTCAGCTGCTGACGCTGAATTACCAGAGGCGCTTGCGGTAAAGTCAACTCGAGGGGCGATTTCATTGTCGCCTTGAATTCTGCCGTGAGTATCTCTCCCCTGTCACCAATGCGAATACTGAAGCTTGGTGTGCCTGTTTAGCAATTTATCCATGACGGCGGATACCCCAGTCCCATCTGCTTCAAGACGATCACCATGTCGTACGGCGGGAAGACCACCACTGCCACCATCATGGACGAGTGCCCCGGCTGCCCTTACGGTGGTCTCGACCTTTCTCGTGGTCTCTTCGACTTCTTTGCCTCCGAGTCTGCCGGTGTTATCAGCGGTGAATGGAGCTTCGGTGACTCGAAACCTGATCCCACCCCGACTACTACCAAGACCAGCAAAACCCATACCCCCACCCCAACCACTACCAAGGAAGAACCACCGACTACCACTAAAACCCCACCTCCTTCTACCACATCGTCCAAGACCTCTTCGTCGTCCACTTGGTCATCCTCGTCCAAGAGCCCTGAACGACCAACTTCCTCCTCTTCCTCCTCGTCGTCGTCGTCGTCGTGGTCCTCATCCTCGAGCTCCATTAACTACAGCTCTGGAGCCGCCAGCAACCTGGCCGTTCCCACAGGCGTTACCGTCTCAGATAACGCCCCTCACAACCTCCTGACGATGAACCAAGCCATCGTTGGCGTCGGTGGCATCATCGTCGCCGGACAAAGGGCGGCGTAAAGGGCCGACGTGAGACCGCACGGTAGATTTACTTCACATTTTCTACTCCACCTATCTCTGAGGATGTACATCAAGGGCATGCGGATTTCACTCGGGGGTTTGTGATGTCTTTGGTTTCCGTGGTGTCTTTCACACACATATACCCTACAATATTGACCTTGCAGTCATCTCATTCTTCATACGCCCTTACTCTTATTACTTGTCTCGAGTGCACAATTTGCGATATACAGGCATTTACTTGCAGGTGCACATTCCAAAGGTTGTGCCGTGGCCGAACACTGAAAATTCTCTGACCGGTTGACGGTCTAGATAGCCTTTATAAGGGAACTGTCTGGACCCTGACCGTTGTGTCGGCACTCCAATCCAGTGGGGGTCCGACGGGCATTTCTCCTTAACCCGGATTGACCCCCAGGTACACGGGCCACCGCGTACCATCGCGTACCACTTTTTTCGTGTCTTTGATTTGATTCTGGCTCTGTGATTGGTTGTGGATGCATGAAGGATACCCGAAATGATACGCGCGAGCCGCGTACCGACCGTCGATTTTACTGATTGGCAGTGCACCCCGAGTGCGGATGCATTACCGTCACAAATGCTCTCACGGACAGGCTACTGGATATATACATTCGACAGTCACCCAAGTGAGAATGGAGTTTACGTGTTGACAGAGATCTCTATCGTACAAGGTAGAAGGGATAAAAACAGCCAAGCACGCTATGAGCGGCGTGAAAACAAGGTACAAGTATATACTTACTATACACGAAAGAGGTTCAAACACCTGGAGAGCAACGAAGGCGTATTAATCAAGGGCAGAGAATGGGATGATTATCAGGAATGGACTGAAGGTACCCAAGAAGGGGAGACGAGCGAGGGAAGACGAGAACGCATCTGGTAAGGAAGTACAGGCATAATAAGTAGTGCGCCGAAGCGTCAAGTAGGAAACACAGAGGATAAAGATCTTAGAAGACAAGCACACGTGTGCAAATAGGACAGACAGCAGGTGGATGGGCGGTCAGAAGTTATTTGTGTGAATGGGCACACCAAAAGTGGAGAAGGGAAGAGGGGACGTCGTCAGGGATACATGACCAGTTCAGAAACATGTGACGAGGAGGACGTTGAGTCCCCTTTGTTTGACCCAAGCCCGTGGGACCCTCGCGTCCTTCTTCCTCAGTTCTGTAACGAGTGACTTCCTCGAAGGGTGCAACACGTTCTGGAGGGCTTCCTGACCTTGCGACCGAAACGCAAGGTAATCACGGACGTTCAAAAACACGTGCGACTTGATAAACGATTTGGCGGCCCTCATCGATTGGGGCATGTCCGAGAGGTCAAAAGAGGGTGTCGAACGCCCCGAATCCGATGTACAGTCGGCCCCGTTGGGAGGATTGAAGAAGCCGAGCTCGATTATGAGCGCTTGCAGCAACGCCAGATTGGCCGACGACTTGTGGTCAATAGGATTGGACAAAAAGCTAAAAACCCGAAAGGAATCAATATCACGTCAGACAATAGCGCCCCTCACCCTCGGGCGGCAGCACAGGGTGAACGGCGACATACCTATTGATGTAATGTACGGCCTTGTCATAAACAGCTGATGACAATTCGGATCTCCCACCCCCGTAAATCGAGTCGTTATCATCACCACGTTCGGAGATGTCGTCCACGACGGATCGGGCCCCTAACCCCTTGGTGGGGTTCCGTGGTGTGAGCGGCGCCACGATGAGGTTCTGGGATTTACCCCTGGGTGGAGAGGTATCAGTGCGTTTCTCAGAACGTCTCCTCCTCCTCTTTGGAGACGGGGATGAAGCTGGAGGTTTCTTGTCCGAAGGCTTGGAGGGGATAGGGGATGCTTGGCCCCGCGTGGGTTGCTGTTGCGCATGCGCATTGCAATTCCTGTTCCTCCTGCTGCTCCTTAGTGGAGGCGAACTGGGTTGTGGAGTCGAGGGCTGGCTGAAGATAGGAGGGTTGGAGATCAAGTCGTCTTCGATGAAAAGCTGCACGTCCGCAGCATACGAAGAAGAGGTGACCGAAGGTGGGCTGAGAACTACATAGTCCTCCGAACGAGGGGAAAACAAAGCACGGTCGCTAAGGGAAAGCGACGCGACGCTCCAGACGATCTCGTCGTCGTCGTCGGAAGAAGTGAATGCAGAAACGTGGCTCCCGCTCGGCGGGGAGAGCAATTCGAAAGACTGGACGGACTCGAGAGATTGCCGACGAGCCATGATGTACGTTGGGCTTGATTGACTGGTGGCGACTTGTCTCTCGCGAGAGGGCTGTAACGGCTTACAACTCGTGAATCGAGTGGAAGGAAGGAGGAGAGGGTGAAGCAAAGGTCGATGGCAACAGATAGCACCGGATCCCGTTTTATAGTTTCCGCCTATCATTCGACTATACGCCAATAGACAACACTCGCTTTATTACCCGCAACCACAGTTTGCTCAACCTCAGCCTTGTTCTTCCAAACCTTCCCCTCCAGGTCCTTAATCTTGGCTTGAACCTTGTGCAACAAATACCTGCTCCCGTCTGGTCGATGCAGCGTCACAGCGTTGGCCGTGTTCCCCCTCTTCCCAATCCCCAATTGATAGTCGTAGTTAGCCCCCCAGACGACAAGGTCTCTCCCTCCGTACATCTCGGTTGATCCGGTCAGCGTTTCGAGTATAACCAGTACATGTCCTGTTGGTGAGATTGACACCGCGTGCGGCCTTATTGGCTGCATGTTCTGCGTGCGTTCATTATCTGCAGGACGTGACAACGAAACGAGAGAATTCGTCGATCGCACTCGTGGGTCAGCCCGTGGATCGTAGGGTGGCGCCAGAATAAGTTGACTCACACTCGAGGAGCCCGCTCACCCCCTTTGCTCGTACAGGGTTACTCTGGGAATTGCTGAACATGGAATTTCCAAGCCCTCCCCATTGTCCGTTCCCACACATCAGAACATCAACGGTGTCGATGGAGCTCCCATCCTTACGTTCAACGGTGAACATGCTCAGGTCACCCCCTGTTAGTATGCGTAATTAGGAACGAGGGAAGGGGGACTAAAGGAAGCCGAACGCCCACCTGCCTGGATATCGGTGCATGTAGTTCTCGTGCCCTTGCTCGTGTCCCTCCAAAGCACAACCTCGATGGGAACAGCGATTGCGCTTAAGCTTGTGTTCTCGC
>Ga0307514_10004378_pt1 | contig 13010 bp, 13 predicted proteins | sample 16_EM_MG_FD_203088 | JGI IMG/M metagenome (GOLD analysis project Ga0307514, IMG submission 203088) | Populus trichocarpa ectomycorrhiza microbial communities from riparian zone in the Pacific Northwest, United States - 16_EM | ecosystem: Host-associated > Plants > Roots > Unclassified | place...
CGTCTCGAATGGAAGAGACCTGTGGGGCAGCTGTCCGCGCTACAGCTTCCGTGACTATGTCGGCATGGAGGACTTGCCTCGCGTCGCGATCTGTCCCGGACCACATGGGTACCCGTGCGAGTGTCTGGCCTGCACTCAGTTTGATGAGAGGCTCCAACGAAATCGGGAACGTGCCGACGCAGACGGGGGCAACAACTAGGTGTACCACCTATCGCCTCGGTGGTACCCTTTGGGCATGCCCACCGAGCGCCGTCGCTATCAGATCACAGAGACCGACGACGTCGCGCGCGCGCTCGATAGCGCCGCCGTCCTATGGCCAGGTGAACCTAGATCTCGACTCCTTGTGCGGGTGATTGCGGCCGGAGAACGGGCGCTCAATGGCGAGGCATCGGTGACTGCGCGACGCGACGCGCTGCGTCGGATCGCTGGCACAGCCACGGGGCAGTACGGCGAGAACTACCTTCGCGACCTTCGCGCGGAGTGGCCGGAGTGATTGTTCTCGACGCCAGCGTCGTGATCGCCCTGTTAGACAAGAGCGACCTGCACCATGATCGGTCGCTCCAACTTTTCGACGAAAATGCACCAGAGGGCTTCTTTATGCACTCGCTGACCATGGCGGAAGTTCTCGTCGTGGCCGCGCGCAACGGATCGGCAAACGCTCGCTTTGCCCAGCTCTCAACCGCAGGAATTTCCGTCGCGCCACAGCTCGATGATGAACCCGTCGCACTGGCAGAATTGCGCGCGTCAACGGGCTTGCGACTTCCCGACTGCTGCGTGCTGGTCGCAGCACTGCATTCCGGCTCGGCGGTCGCGACGTTTGACGAACGCCTCGCGCGAGAGGCCGCGAGAGTCGGGGTGCTGGTGGTCTCGCGTTAGAACCAGATCGACGTGTATGGGGTCGTCGGGCTCCTGAAGGCGAGCTCGAGGGACGCCACTGCGCCGAGGTTGTGCTCGGTGATGTGGCCGGCGTCGCGCAGGGTTGTTGGCTTGACGCCGCCTAGGTAGAGGGCGCTGAGGGCGTTTACCGACAGGGTCAGGTCAGGCGTGGGAGTCTCGACAGGCTCGACCCGCAGGTTCGGCTCGGTCCCTGCGGCCCGCAGCTTGTACGCGCCGCTCGTGAAGCCGAGGTCGTCGGTCACCTCGATCGTGAGGTCGAGGGGCGCCGCGAAGGTGCGGGCGCTCAGTGCGGCGGGCACGTCGAGGATGCGCAGCCACAGGTGGTCGTGGTGCGTCGCCCTGATTGCGCGCTGGTCGCTGACCTGCCAGATGAGCGGCTCGGCGGCGGAGCGCAGCGGGGCCTTCACCGTCGACGTGAGGTCGAGCTCGAGCACGTGCTGCCAGAGTCCGGCGTAGGCGTCAGGGGTCAGTGCGAGCAGGTACGAGACGGTCGCGGTGTGCTTGCTGTAGTCGCTCTCATCCTCCTTGAGCGTGTACAGGGCGAAGCCCTGCGGCTCCCCCGCCGCGTCGTCGAACCGCACCGCGCGGGTCTTGCGTCCGGTGTCGGCCGACGCAGGCGTCAGGCCGAAGATGCGGTTCCACAGGCCTGGCCATCCCGGAAGCTCGCCCACTGTCGCGGCGACTCCGCGCTCGAGCAACGACTCGACCTCGGTACGCAGCTGCGCGCGGTCGACGAACTGCACACGACCGGATGCCGCTGGCCCGGTGAAGCGCGCCCGTCGCGTGTCGATCTCGAGGTCGGCAACCACCATCGCCGGAGCGAAGCCGAAGCGGTCGTAGATGGTCGCCTCGCTCACGGTGAGCATGGCGAGCGGAACCCCGAGGGCGTGTGCGGTGCGCAGCTCCGCCTCAAGCAGGTTGCGCGCGATGCCGCGCCGGCGGTGCGTGGGGGCGACGGTGACGGAGCTGATGGCCCAGGCATCCACGGTTCCACCCGGCACGGTGAGCGGGGCTGGCCAGGAGTTGACGGTCGCGACCGGCGCTTCGGGGTCGACCGCCGAGTCGTCGTAGACGCCCGTCGTGCGACGGTAGGCCATGTTGCCCATCATCGTGGCGACTTCGTCGTCTTTGAGCCAGTCGCCGTGGAAGCCGCGGTTGTCGGCCTGCACCCACTTCTCGTAGGTGACCGCGTCGCCGGTGTCGACAAGCGCGAGCCGCAGGTCGTTGAGTTCGAGCGCCTGCGCGCTGGTGGGGTCGACGGGATGGGACTTGTGGTTCATGGTTTCAGCGTACGGGGGTTGGGGTGAGTACGTCTTGGCGCGTACGTCTCAGCCGGCCCGACGACCGGGCGCTCGGGCGCACTCCAGATCTGGAGGACGCGTCCTCGAGATCTGGAGTGTGGCGACGAAGACATCGCGGGCAGACTCGGGCCAAGCAGGACGGCAGCGGGGCGTCCTATTTACGCCGAGTGTGACGGCGATAGCGGCAGTGCGTGGAGCTGAAACCACGCTGCGCAGGGATTCTGCCGAATCTCGCAGCGAGACTGCCACGCGGGGTTTGCAGCGAGAGCTGTGCGGCATCCTGTGTGCATGAACCTCGACGACCTCACCACCGCCCACATCGCCGACGCCTGCATTCGGGCCGGACTGCCCGTGCGCTGCGGCCCGACGGGGCTGCAGGGGGTCGCGCGTGGCATGCGTCTGGCCGGGCGCGTGCTTCCAGTGCACCACGCCGGCAGCGTCGACCTCTACCTGGAGGCGCTCGAGACCGCGCAACCCGGGGACGTGCTCGTAGTCGACAACGACGGACTCACCACCGAGGCCTGCGTTGGCGACCTCGTCGCGCTCGAAGCACAAAACGCTAACCTCGCCGGCGTCGTCATCTGGGGGCTGCACCGCGACACGGCCGACATCCTCGAGATCGGGCTGCCGGTGTTCAGCCTCGGCTCCACCTCCACCGGACCGCTGCGGGTGCAGGCCGCTGCGCCCGACGCGTTGAGCGCAGCGACCATCGGCGACTGGACCGTGACAACCGGAGATGTCGTCATCGGCGACGAGGACGGCATCGTCTTCGTCGAGGCCGCATCCATCGATCGCGTTCTCGGGATCGCCCGGGGCATCCGTGACACCGAGCGCAGGCAGGCCGAGCTCATCCGCGGAGGTCGCCCGCTGCGCGAGCAGGTGCGGTTCGCCGAGTACCTCGCCGCTCGGGTTGAGAACCCCGCCCTCACGTTCCGGGAGCACCTCACGGGCGTCGGCGGGGCCATCGAGGTCTGAGCGGCACCCGCGGGTTGAGTAGCACGCCGAAGGCGCGCGTATCGAAACCGGCTGCGCGTAGGGGGTTTCGATACGGGCGCTGCGCGACCTACTCAACCCGCTCAGATCGAAAGGTCGCCGCTGTAGACCAGGTCCGCCGGGCCGGAGAGCGACACGTGCTCCCCGTCCTCGGTCGGGAACATGCGCACGCCCAGCACCCCGCCCGGCACCTCGACCCTCCACTGATTCGGGGCTCCCGCGCCGGCCCAGTGCCGCACGGCCAGCGCAGCCGCGGCAGCACCCGTGCCACACGAGAGGGTCTCGCCGCTGCCGCGCTCGTGCACGCGCATGCGGATGTGACCGACACCGTCGCGCACCATCGGGTCGGCCGGAACGACGAACTCGACGTTGGCTCCCTCGGCGGGAGACGGATCGAGCATCGGGATGAATGAGAGGTCGGCCGCATCCAGTTCGCTGTCGCTCGCGAGGGCGACCACGACGTGCGGGTTGCCGACGTTGATGCCGAGGCCGGGGCGCTGCACCTCGAGGCCACGGGCGCGCACGAGCGGCTCGCCGCCATCGAGCCTCCAGCGGCCGAGGTCGACCTGGAAGCCGGTCGCGTTGCGCTGCACGTCGCGCACGCCGCCGCGGGTGCCGATGGGCAGAGTTTCACCGGGGTTCAGAACAGCGAGACCGTTGTCGATGAGGAAGCGCGTGAACACCCGGATGCCGTTACCGCACATCTCCGAGACCGAGCCGTCGCTGTTGTGGTAGTCCATGAACCACTCGGCGTCCGGATCCTCGGCGAGGGCCGCAGCGCCGTCGGGCAGGCGGGAGGAACGCACCGCGCGCAGCACCCCGTCGCCGCCGACGCCGAAGTGGCGGTCGGCGATCGCAGCGAGCTGAGCGGCGGTCAGGTCGATCTCGCCGTCAGGGTCGGCGAAGAGCACGAAGTCGTTGCCGGTTCCGTGTCCTTTGGTGAAGTGGATAGCAGGCACCTCACTAGCCTAGGTGGGTGAGCCGCGCCCTCCTTCTCATCTACGTCGCCTCGTTCGGCGCACTCGCGAGCTTCAACCTCATGCTCGGCATCACGCCCCTCTATGCACTGGATGCCGGCGCGAGCACCTTGAACGCAGCCCTCACCTCCACCGTGTTCATGCTCGCAACCGTCGCAGGCGAGTTCGTCACCAACTCCGTCATGCGCCGCATCGGGCAGCAGCGCACCCTGGCCCTTGGCATCGCGCTCATGTGCCTCCCGGTGTTCGTTCTGCTCGCCTCGGGAAGCCTCCTTGTCATCCTCGCGGTCAGCGCCGTTCGCGGCATCGGATTCGCGCTGCTGCTCATTGCCAGCGCGTCGATGGTTGCCGCGCTCAGCGATGAAAGCAGGCAGGGTCGCAGTCTGGCGATCTACGGGGTGGTCGTCGGCATCCCGGCGATCGTCGCCCTGCCCTTCGGCGTGTGGCTCGTCGACCAGGTCGGCTTCACGCCGCTGTTCATCGGTTCTGCGCTCGTCGCCGCACTCGCCGTTCCGGTGCTCGTCATGCACATCGCCCTGCCTGCCCCCGAGGAGCTGCACGGCCTGCTTCGCACCCTTCGCCAACCCGGCGTGCTGCGCTACGCGATCATCTTCGGAGCCTCGACCATCGCCGGCGGCGTGCTCATCACGTGGACGCCCATCGTCGGCGGTGCCACGCACGGCTCCCTGGATGCCGCCCTCGCCCTCTTCGCGTTCGGCGCCTCCTCGACGGCCGCGCGCTGGCTTGCCGGGCAGCTCGGTGACCGCCGCTCCCCCACTCTGTTGCTCGCACCGGGTCTCACCATCGCCGCCGTCGGCCTCCTGGTCACGGGGCTTGTTCCCGACCTCATGATCCTCGGGGCCCTTGTGTTCGGCCTCGGCCTCGGGCTGCTGCAAAACGCCACGATGCAGCTCATGTTCGCCGTGGCGGGGCCGGGCGGCTACGGCTCGGCCAGCGCCATCTGGAACATCGCCTACGACGTCGGGCTCGCGGTCGGCGCCTTCGCCTTCGGGCTCATGGCCGGCAGCTACTGGCTCGCGCTCGTCGTCTCCGCCGCGGTGGTGATCGCCGCCATCGCCTTCGCCCTGCGCTCCGGGTCGTCGGCTTCCAGCCAGGTCACCGACGGATAGCGACGGAACCAGCTCACCTGCCGCCGCGCGTACTTGCGCGTAAGAGCCTGTGCCTGGTCGATGGCCTCGGCCTCGGTCACCTCACCAGCGAGCTGGGCTAGAGCCTGCGCGTACCCGATCGCCCGCTTCGCCGTGACGCCGAGCTCGCCGAGCCCCGCGACCTCGTCGAGCAGGCCCTCGCGCCACATGGTCTCGACGCGCGCGTCGAGGCGGGGCTTCAGAGCCCCGCGGTCCAGCCGCAGGCCGATCACGATGGTCGGGCGCCAGTGGCCGGCCTCGTCCGGCAGCCCGGAACCGAACGGCTGGCCCGTGAGCTCGATGACCTCGAGCGCCCGCACGATGCGGCGGCCGTTGTGCGGGCCGATCGAGGCGGCAGCCTCGGCGTCGAGCTCCGCAAGACGGGAGAACAGGATTCCCGGCCCGAGCTCGAGCAGCTCCGCCTCGAGCGCGGCGCGAATCTCCGCATCCGTGCCAGGGAACTCGAAGTTGTTGATGACACTGGAGACGTAGAGTCCGCTGCCTCCGACGAGGATGGGCACGCCGCCGCGGGCCTCGATGTCGGTGATCGCGGCGCGGGCATCTACCTGGTAGTCGGCGACACTCGCCTCCTCGGAGGGATCGAGCACGTCGAGCAGGTAGTGCGGGATGCCGCGACGCTCGACGACCGTCAGCTTGGCAGTTCCGATGTCCATGCCGCGATAGAGCTGCATCGCGTCGGCGTTGACGACCTCGCCGCCTAGCGCCTCGGCGAGGTCGAGCGACAACGCGGATTTGCCGGTGCCCGTCGCACCAACGACGGCGACGATCATCAGCGCTGTTCGTCGTTATGCGGGTAGATCGGAATCGTGGAGACGCGGTTTTCTGACAGGCGCAGCGTCGGCATACCGAGGCTCGCCTTGCCCTTCGCGGCGCTGGCGCCCGGCGCCGCCGGAACACCGCAGGATGCCGCATCGGCCGCATCCCACGCGTCGCCTGCCCGGGTGCGGCGCACGTTCGTTGCACCCCCGTCGGCGACGAGGTGGAACGTCGACGCCTCCGTGATGGTGACCGTCACGACGTCGCCCGGACGCGGAACCGCAGAGCCAGCCGGCACCTCGAAGTGCACGAGACGCGAGTCTTCTGCACGGCCGCTCAGACGGTTGGTCTCACTGGCCTTGCGGCCCTCGGTCGAGCCGACGAGCACCTCGACGCTCTGGCCGACGAGCTTCTCGTTCTCCTCGCGGCAGATGCGGTCTTGCAGGGCGACGAGTCGCTCGTAGCGCTCCTGCACCACGGCCTTCGGCACCTGGTCCTCCATCGTCGCCGCCGGGGTGCCCGGGCGGATGGAGTACTGGAAGGTGTAGGCGCTGGCAAAGCGGGCCAGCTCGACGACGCGAAGGGTCTCCTGGAAGTCCTCCTCTGTCTCGCCCGGGAAGCCGACGATGATGTCGGTCGTGATCGCGGCGTTCGGGATCTTGGCGCGCACGCGATCGAGGATGCCGAGGAACTTCTCTGACCGGTACGAGCGCTTCATGGCGCGAAGGATGCGATCGCTGCCGGACTGCAGCGGCATGTGCAGCTGCGGCATGACCGACGGCGTCTCGGCCATCGCGTCGATGACGTCGTCGGTGAACGCGGCGGGATGCGGGCTCGTGAAGCGGATGCGCTCGAGCCCCTCGATCTGGCCCGCCGCGCGCAGCAGCTTGGCGAACGCGCCGCGGTCGCCGAACTCGACGCCGTAGGAGTTAACGTTCTGCCCGAGCAGGGTGACCTCGATGGCGCCGTCGTCGACGATCGCCTGGATCTCGGCAAGGATGTCGCCCGGCCGGCGATCCTTCTCCTTGCCGCGCAGGGCGGGCACGATGCAGAACGTGCAGGTGTTGTTGCACCCGACGGAGATGGACACCCAGCCGCTGTAGGTGGAGTCACGCTTGGTGGGCAGCGTGGAGGGGAACACGTCGAGCGACTCGAGAATCTCGATCTGCGCCTCGTCGTTGTGGCGCGCACGCTCGAGCAGGGTCGGCAGGGCACCCATGTTGTGCGTGCCGAAGACGACGTCGACCCACGGTGCCTTCTCGAGGATGACGTTCTTGTCTTTCTGGGCGAGGCAGCCGCCGACGGCGATCTGCATTCCTTCGCGCTTCTTCTTCTGGGTACCGAGGTAGCCGAGGTTGCCGTAGAGCTTGTTGTCGGCGTTCTCACGCACGGCGCAGGTGTTGATGACCACGACATCGGGTGCGCCGTCGGTCGCCTTGACGTAGCCGGCGGCCTCGAGCGAGCCGCTGAGCCGCTCGGAGTCGTGCACGTTCATCTGGCAGCCGAAGGTGCGCACCTCGTAGGTGCGGCCGTTGGCCGGCAGAGCGGCGGGCACGCCTGTTTCAGACGCGGCGGTAGCAGGGAACAACAGGGTCATGGTGTTCCCAGTGTAATTACCGGAAGCGAGGACCGCCGCCGTCGCGAGACGGCGCAAGTGCGGCCGTCATCGCCGCACTCAACACCGAGCCCGAGTAACCACGCCGCTGCATGTAGGCGCCGAGGCGGCGCTTGGCGGTCTCGGGGTCGTAGCTGCGCAGCTGGCCGGCGCGTTTGGTGGCGACCTCGATGGCTCGCGTGAGCTCGTCATCCGTGTCGATGGACCCGAGCGCCTCTTCGATAGCGAGCGGATCCACCTTGCGGCGGCGCAGCTCAGCCGACACCGCAGAACGGCCGAGGCCCTTGCGCTGCTGGAGCGTGCGCACGAGGTTCTCGGCCAGGGCGGAGTCGTCGAGCAGCCCGACGCTCTCGAGTCGCTCGACCTCGGCTGCGACATCATCGGGGTCGATCTCGCGGCGCTCGAGCAGGGTCGTCATCTCGGCAACCGACATGCCCTTGCGGGTGAGCGCATGCATCGAGACGTTCTCCGGGCGGGAGGATTTGTGTTCTGAGCCCGGGGAGAATTCGGCGGACTCGACGAGCGAATCCGGTGAGGTTGTCGAAGCGGCAGGTTCCTGCTCCTGCACGGGGGGTTCAGGAGCGATGCCGAAGAGGTACGTGACCTTCGCGATGCGCTCGTCGTCTGACGACGGAACCTGCCGCTCCATTCCTATTCGCCTACCGCGGTCGGAAGGCTGCTGGCAGCAGCCGAAGCTGCTGCGCCCTTCTTCTGCACGGCGAGGGTCGGCACTGCTGGCTCCGCCTCGACGGGCGGCGCAGCAAGTGCGGCAGCCGCTGCGGCGATCTTGGCCGCCTTGGCCTCCGGACCGACACCGAGCTTGGTCATGATGCGCTGCTCGATCTCCAGCGCGATCTTCGGGTTCTGGAGCAGGAAGTTGCGCGAATTCTCCTTGCCCTGCCCGAGCTGGTCGCCCTCGTAGGTGTACCAGGCGCCCGACTTGCGAACGATCTCGTGCTCGACACCGAAGTCGATGAGGCTGCCCTCGCGGGAGATGCCGACACCGTAGAGGATGTCGAACTCTGCCTGCTTGAACGGCGGCGCCATCTTGTTCTTGACGACCTTGACGCGCGTGCGGTTTCCCACAGCATCCGTTCCGTCTTTGAGGGTCTCGATGCGACGGATGTCGAGGCGAACCGAGGCGTAGAACTTGAGCGCCTTGCCACCTGCGGTGGTCTCGGGGCTGCCGAAGAATACACCGATCTTCTCGCGCAGCTGGTTGATGAAGATCATGGTGGTGTTGGTGGTGCTGAGACCACCGGTGAGCTTGCGCAGCGCCTGTGACATGAGTCGGGCCTGGAGGCCGACGTGCGAGTCACCCATCTCGCCCTCGATCTCGGCGCGGGGCACGAGTGCCGCGACGGAGTCGATGACGATGAGATCGATGGAACCGGAGCGCACGAGCATGTCGGCGATCTCGAGCGCCTGCTCACCCGTGTCTGGCTGCGACACGAGGAGGGCGTCAATGTCGACGCCCAATGCTTTTGCATACTCCGGGTCGAGCGCGTGCTCCGCGTCGATGAAGGCCGCAATGCCGCCGCCGCGCTGGGCGTTGGCGATGGCGTGCAGGGTGAGCGTGGTCTTACCCGACGACTCCGGACCGTAGATCTCGACGATGCGGCCACGGGGAAGCCCGCCAATGCCGAGCGCGACATCCAGTGCGATGGATCCCGTGGGGATGACGGCGACCGGCGCACGGTCGTCACTGCCGAGGCGCATGACAGAGCCCTTGCCGAACTGGCGGTCGATCTGTGCGAGTGCCGTGTCGAGGGCTTTCTCGCGGTCTGCTGCTGATGCCATAATCTGTCTCCCCTTAGGAGTCGTTGGTTGCTGCCCATAGGCTGTCGGTTCGCTGCTGACCGATGGAGCAAGGTCTGCAGCCTCCCGGCAAAGGCTGTACTGCGTAGTCACACCGTACGCTCGGGCCCCGACATTGCGGCGGAGCGACGGGCCAAACGGTGCACAACTCGTCTTCGAATGACGATGTGTAGGAGACTACCGTTTATCGAACACGTGTTCGACAACAACACGCCACTATTTTTTGGGCTCGCGCTGTCCGACGCCGTACCGGCGGTTCTCCGGCACATCCTGCGCATCGCAGACGGCCAGCCAGATCTCGCGCATGGGCAATCCTGCGGCGATAGCTTGCTCTGCCGTGCGGCTGCCGAGCGCCTCGAGCACGAGGTCGTGGGCGATCACACGACCGTATGCCTCGCCGAACTCATCGGCCATGGCCAGGGTGAACTCGCTCTTACGCACGGTTCAAGCCTAGGCGGAGCCGGTGACGCCGACACGCGAGCGCTCGACGTCGACCGCGGCCAACGTCGGCAAGAAATTCAGGCTGGGGAGCAGTCCATCGTCCATATATGTACGCAGTCGGCTTGAGCCTGAATTTCGTGACGCTCAGGTGGGGCGGGAGAAGCGGCTGCGGCGACGCCACAGACGACGAACGCCCCGGCGCTCAGTGAGCAACCGGGGCGTTCGAAGAAGAACTGTTAGCGGGAAGCGAGGCCCGACTCGTACTCTGCGACGAGCTCGTCGGGCAGGGTGTCGGGGATCGCGGTGAGACCCTCGATCACCGCGAGGCGGTCGCCCACCTCGCGCATGATGACCGAGATCGGGGTGTCGAGCGCATCTGCGACCGACGCGAGAATCTCGGAGCTGGCCTCTTTCTGGCCGCGCTCCACCTCGCTGAGGTAACCAAGGGCGACGCTCGCTTTGCTCGCGACCTGACGGAGGGTACGACCCTTCTGCAGGCGGAAGTCACGGAGAACGTCACCGATTTCCTGACGTACCAGAATCATTTGACCCTCCATCCAAAAGTCGTGCCCAGAACTGCGTTTGCTTGAAATTGGTGCTGCACAGCGGGGCTGTAACACTAACCCACCGTTGTCGAAAACTCTAACCAGAGCTCCTTTGTGTTTGCTTGTGAAATCACCAGTTGTAACGCGATGGAAACTATGGCTATTCCCGCACCCACGCTGCTTATTCGGAGAGCGCGGCGAGAAGGATGGCCATTGCGGCATCCACAGCCTGCGACCGGATGTCGGCGCGGCTCCCAGAGAAGAAGAACGGAAAGGCGTCCACTCGCTCCGCGATCGCGAGCCCGACCCACACGGTGCCGACGTCCTGGTCGTCCTGCGGCTCCGGGCCGGCGACTCCCGTTGTCGCTATGCCGATGTCGGCGGGGACGCCGCCGACGGCAAGAGCCGTGCGCACCCCCGCGGCCATCGCCCGGGCTACGTCGGGGTCGACGGCCCCGCGTGCCGCGAGCAGGGAGGCCGGCACGCCGAGCACCGTGGCCTTGATCCTCGTGTTGTAGGCCACCACTCCCCCGTAGACGGCCGCGGAGGCGCCAGGGGTGTCGATGAGCCTCGCGACGAGCTGGCCACCGGTGAGGGACTCGGCGACGGCGATCGTCAGGCCGCGCTCGATGAGGATGGCGACCGGGTCGGTCATCGCAACCCCACCTATCGAATCTCAGGAACCGTGCGTGCCTGATAGGCCTTCACGAGGTAGTCGAGGCCGCTGTAGACCGTGAGCACGAAGGCGATGCCCATCGCGACCCAGTTGACCCAGTGCACCCCCTCGCCGAACACCAGCCACAGCGGCAGCAGTGCCAGCGAGATCGCGATGGCCTGCGCCATGGTCTTGGCCTTGCCTCCCCGGGACGCCGGGATGACCCGGTCGCGGAGGGCAACGAAGCGGTAGACCGTGATGCCGAGCTCGCGCAGCAGGATGACGATCGTCACCCACCACCACAGCTCGCCGAGGATCGAGAGCGTGACGAGAGCGCCCCCGATGAGCACCTTGTCGGCAATGGGGTCGAGGATGATGCCGAGGTTCGTGACCAGGTCGCGGCTGCGGGCCAGGTGCCCGTCGAGTCCATCGGTCGCGATCGCGACGATGAACAGCACAGCGGCGACGATGCGGATCGGGCCGAGCTCGCCGGCATCCAGCAGCAGCAGGTAGACGAACAGCGGGGCCAGCAGGATGCGCGCGACAGTGATGAGGTTCGCGATGTTCGCGTTGCTCGCGCGCCCCTCGCCCTTGCGAAGGAACCGACCGTGCAGGGGGTTTGGCTTGAAGATCGGCACGCGGCTACTCCCGGTCGGTCAGGTTCCAGGCATCCTCATCCGACGAGGCCTCTACCTCATCGTATCCGGCAAGGGATTTCTCCAGATCCGCCTTGACGAGGTCCTCCGGCTCGACTCCGCCGCCGCGAAGGCGTGCGAGCACGCTCGGCAGCTGCTCCGGTGTCACGAGCACGTCGCGGGCCTTCGAGCCCTCGGAGGGGCCGACGATCTCGCGGCTCTCGAGCAGGTCCATGAGGCGGCCGGCCTTGGCGAAGCCGACGCGCAGCTTGCGCTGCAGCATCGAGGTGGAGCCGAACTGGGTGCTGACGATGAGCTCCGTCGCCGCGAGCAGCAGCTCGAGGTCGTCGCCGATGTCGGCGTCGATGTTCTTCTTCTCTGCGACCTGCGCCACGTCTTCGCGGTACTCGGGGCGCGCCTGCGAGATGACGTGCTGCACCACAGCCGCGACCTCGCTCTCCTGCACCCAGGCACCCTGAACGCGAATCGCCTTGGATGCCCCCATGGGCAGGAACAGCGCGTCACCCTGCCCGATGAGCTTGTCGGCGCCCGGCTGGTCGAGGATCACGCGGGAGTCGGTCATGCTCGACACCGCGAACGCGAGCCGCGACGGCACGTTCGCCTTGATGAGGCCGGTGACGACGTCGACGGAGGGTCGCTGCGTGGCGAGCACGAGGTGGATGCCGGAGGCACGGGCGAGCTGCGTAATGCGCACGATCGAGTCCTCGACGTCGCGCGGGGCGACCATCATCAGGTCGGCGAGCTCGTCGACGACGACGAGGAGGTAGGGGTATGGCTGCAGCTTGCGCTCACTGCCGGCCGGCAGCACGATCTCGCCAGCGACGATCGCGGCGTTGAAGTCGTCGATGTGCCGGTAGCCGAAGCTCGCCAGGTCGTCGTAGCGCATGTCCATCTCCTTCACGACCCAGGCGAGGGCTTCTGCCGCCTTCTTCGGGTTCGTGATGATGGGCGTGATGAGGTGCGGAACCCCGGCGTAGATCGAGAGCTCGACGCGCTTCGGGTCGATAAGCACCATGCGCACCTCGGCGGGCTTCGCCCGCATGAGGATCGACGTGATCATCGAGTTGACGAAGCTCGACTTGCCGGATCCGGTCGAGCCGGCGACGAGCAGGTGGGGCATCTTGGCGAGGTTCGCGACGACGAAGCCGCCCTCGACATCCTTGCCGAGCCCGATGGTCATCGGATGC
>Ga0307514_10004379_pt1 | contig 13007 bp, 21 predicted proteins | sample 16_EM_MG_FD_203088 | JGI IMG/M metagenome (GOLD analysis project Ga0307514, IMG submission 203088) | Populus trichocarpa ectomycorrhiza microbial communities from riparian zone in the Pacific Northwest, United States - 16_EM | ecosystem: Host-associated > Plants > Roots > Unclassified | place...
TCATACTCCATCTCTTCTTCATCAATATCCATTTGGAGAGGATCTATGACCTCCTCTTTCTCTTCTTTTGCTTCACCAGACGTTTGTGCAAAATCCATTATATCTGAAGGAGACACTTCCGACTCATGAGGAGTACTATTTGGAACAGTCGACGACGCGAGCACAGGCATTGCGGCAGATGGCTGCGCGATAGGGACATGCATTCCACGACTCTGCCGATATGCATTGACAAATGTAATTAGCTGAGCTTCACTGAACGCTTCAAGATTAGCAACGACGAGGTTGGTGATGAGAGGGGCTGGAAGAGATGTAAAATCGAAGGTTGAAAGGAGTGCAGCTGAGTTGTTTTGACTTGGTCCGCCTTCTAATTTTATTCGTTTGCTATCCGGAAGATCGTTTGAATTTGATGGCCGTTTACGACTTTCCGCTAACGCAGCTTTTCGCCTTTTCTCTTCAGCAGTGGCTTTTTCCATTCGCATAGCTTGCTGATTGAGAGCCTCACTGATTTGGCTAGAGTACTGGCTGCTAATTGGTAACCTATTGCACTGTTCTAGAATCAAATCTTGGAGCCGCAGGTGCAAGGAAGACACACCTAGAGATGTGAACAAGAAGAATTCTAACAGCTTTCTCGACACTCTTGATATTGGACGGGGAAAGTCCGTTCAGGGTTACAGGCGTCCACGACCTCAGTGTTGCAATGATGAGGGGAAGTGTGGCTGGTCTTTGCTTCACCAGACTGATACAAGAGTTGACCAAGGCAGTTAGCAAATCAACCTCCCTGAGCGTCGAAGTTAAACACTAGATATTTCGCGGACCATTGGTTTAACTTACTGGCTGGTGTACAACAGCGCCGCCATTGCTTCTAGTAATCTTTGGCCCTCCGTTTCGAGAGGAATAACAGAAATAAATGGATGGTCGACTGCACAGAATGAGATGTTCGGATCATTTTGTTTTTGTAACTTGGGACAATCAGATGGTTTTAGTCGCAAGTGGGACAGTGTGCTCACTCTTGGATCCGAGATTCCTCGAGTCTGGACCAAAATGACTCGTTGAAGAAATTTCACTGCGGACATTCTTAAACCGACAGATATATTAGGTGTCCATACGAGCTCTATAACACGGGCTTTGCAAGAAGACAGTGTCGTCCATATTGTCGAGTTGGCACGATTTGTGCAACTGCACAAGGAAATAAGTGCATACAGAAACGAAATCAAGACTGTTGGCTCACAGGTGGCGGAAGACGAGCGGATAGACCGTAGCCATGCATTGTATCACAACTTTTACAATCGCAGGAGTGGGGTCGTCGATGAGTTGAACAAGTGAGTCTAGCGCTGTGAGTACCACTAGAAGAAAAGTCATTGAAAATTAACGGTCTCACGACAGACAACTTCAATGCTAGCACGAACTATGTGTTTTCTGATCTAGCGTTAAGCTAGACCGACATATGGCATAATGGAATAGGTCTAAAACCCATCTTTTGAATAAAGAATCTCCAGCATTCACAAGATTGTTAATGAGCGTCTGAAGAAGAATGGGTATTGGTTTAGGATGATTCTCTAGGGATTCACGTAAGACGGCAAGCAAATCCGCCTGCTCCTTGGAATTTGCTTGGGCTGTCAGTGCTGCCTGAAGAGTTTGTAGTGGGTCTACAGGACTGCTCGCCATATTGTAACACCTCAGCGAACGCGACGTTGCGCCAACTGCCGTTTCTTTGTGGCCTTCCTTACCTTACGTAATTTGTTCAGAGGGACAAACAAACCCATACACTGAAAGGTTAAACAGCAATTGGAAGAACATTGGAAATTCAGAAACTTCGGGCTCGAACTTAGTGGGATCCAGATTGTATGGTGAGGCGTTCTCTTTTTTTCTTTTGAAGACCTGACTTAGATTCTGTACCAACAGATATGACAGGGGTTCTGCTGTCCATTCTGAGGCCGCTCTCACAAAATGATATGCGCTCAGAACGGGTAAAAGCTTTCAGGCAAGCGCCAAGATTACGGTATTGGTTTGCATCGCTACTTATTGATTACAAATTCCCTTTTTTCAAATGCTGACTGACAAGTTTATCACAAATGCGAAACCGACGATCAGTCGAGGACAACTTGAAAGTGTTGTGAAAGAGAAGCAAAGCTCATAAGTATCAGACTTGACGACATGACAGAGGATGCCCTATCCAGCACACATGTCAGCTCGAATGCGATTCTTCATCCAGATCATATATTCTCGCATATGGATGAATGTGTTGTGTCCTGGGACGGGATCGCGAAAAAGCAGCCTCCTTGGGGTTGAGCTGCGAAAAAATAGTTAGGGGCGGGCGTTGGGGAGATGTCGGCTGAACACATACATGATTTAGTATGGGCAAAGGTTGGAGTAGGAGTCAAAAGGAACAAGTAACTCTCCTCATGCACAATAGTTCGGCATGAAAAAATCGATCTCCGTGACTTCCTTTTGTAGAAATTAGTAACGCCTTATTTGTAAATTAGGCACAGCTCTGCCAGTGCTCATCACAGTTTCAACATGGTACGTCCATAGTCGAACGCCAATGATATCGGTTGCACGTTTAATATAGTAAGTCTAGGCAGCTCAACAATCTCAGGGAATTCAGACTCTCCTTGAGGCAGAGAAGGACGCCGCCAAGATTGTCCAGCTTGCCCGCCAATGTCAGCTTTGTTCAATTCACCTTTGTATGCATGCTCATCGGTATTATATAGATCGCATTCAAAGATTGAAAGATGCACGCGCGGAGGCACAGAAAGAGATCGAAGAGTACAAGCGGACGAAGGAACAGGAGTTCAATGCTTTTCAGGCAACTGTAAGACTTCATTCATGCTATGAACGTAATACTGTTTTACTCATCCCGTGGAGCATGCTGGAACTACCTCTACAACTCAAGCTGCATTAGACAGGGAGACGGATGTTAAGTTAACGGAGATCGACGTTATCTACCAGAATAAGAAGGACTCTGTCGTCAATGCATTGCTCAGTCGCGCAACCCTTGTCAAGCCAGAACTCCATCGAAACTTAAAACAGGGTAGCGCTTGACACGGTTTCTGTAATATGATGTTTAAGAGTTCAGATAACAGCGGGGAATTGTAACACTCTACAAGATATGGCATGACATGATAAATGAACTACACAGGAATGAGTATGACTAAATTCCACAAATTGGATGGTCGATAAGGTCGATAGTGAACTTTAAAATAAGTTTGACATGCAGGGCAATGGGGTATGTGGCACGAGTACACATGCAAGATCGTGAGTAGTTTTTAGATTTACAATTGAAGGCCAGAATGAGCAGCAGTACATCAAGACCAGAACCAAAGACCAGAACCAAAGAAATAAACCTGAGTAAAACGTGAAAGTCATGACCAAATCATCACTACCTGGATTCTTTCGCCAGCCAAGGCGGCCCGACAGAAACGGGTTGAAGGGTGGGAGTCGGCCTCAAGTCCGTCGAATCTGAATGGGTCTTGGGGACAAAAGCAGAAGGCAGGATTAACTTGCTAATATTAGCACCAGCATCAGGCATCGTTCTCCGTGGTGATGTCAAGGATACTGGCTGAATCTGCCGCGGTGATTCCACGCTACTCTGCTGCGCGTCGGCAACATCAGAATTGCGGTGCGAGCCCCATGCGTCCAGCAGACCACTTGCTTTGAGTGAAGGCAAAGATTTCACCCCATCTCCAAGAGGCGGAAAATTCCTCCGAGTTGGGCTATCACCCTGACTCGACCCGTTCCTACTTGAACCCACAGTTCCGCCTCCTGCCGCTCCATTCCCACTTCCATTTCCCGTGTCAACTCGACCTAAGAACCCTGGCTGATTCGCACGAGTTACGTTGCATGTCGATCCTGCATACCGTGACGACGTAGAATCGCCCGAAGAGATAACGCTTCCACTGCTCCCAGAAGCCTCGATACCTGCAAAATGCCATCGAGAATTGTTATCCTTTCCGGACTTCGCCGACGTAGAGTCTGTGGCGTTGTTGCTCTGGCCTATCGACGGCACGCCGGTACTTGGTCCTGCCACGAGAATCGCAGAAGTACTGGAGCCCTTATTAGCAACCGCAGAATCAGGAAGATTGTCGTCTGCATGTTGACTGCCTTCAAAGCTCCTAATTGAAGAATAGTTCGAGGAGGGCTGCCCAAGGGCATATGGCATAGGTGGCGAATGACTAGCCGACCGCTTCAGCTGATTGCCTATATTACTACTGTTGTAAGGTGGTGCATCTTGCCGCTGTGAAGGTGGTAGCCGAGAGCTATTTGGACTGCTGTGATTCTGACTGTAACTTTGCTGTGATCCAGAGGTTCGGACATCCGAAAGGCGTCTATGCATAGGTTCATGAGAAGGGCCGGGGATGAGCCCATGAAACGGGGTATGTTGCTGAGATTGCAACGGAGAAGGGTATTGAGGTAGTAGCAGAGGCGAGGGATTTGACCGCCAATCTTGAACCAGTTCAAAAATTTTGATTCCCCAGTGTTCTTCGTAATCGCCAGCCCATTTACGGACTTGGGAGTCCTCCCTTTGGCAAAATTTCACAAGTGTCTAGATAATTGGTTCAATCAGCTCATAAATTCCAAAAAGCGTGTTCACAACATACCCAGAGAGCACATCCCACTGAGTGAAAAAGGATATAGCCACATGTGAAAAAATAGGATAAGAATCAATCGGTACCAAAAAGAATTCGGGAAACACACGGAGAATGCTGTTCTTAGCACGATCGCCTAGCATCTGCAGGATCAATTCAATCCGGTCAACTGCCCACTGGGGGTGCCGGGAACTCGATCCGCCAGGCCGTTGTCGCACCTATTGGAAAACGACAAGTGAACAAAAACGGGAGCGAAGAGATTGAAGATAAGTACAAAGTTCAAGGCAAGAACACACGATGCATAGTATATGTGTAACATACACCAACACCATGCACCCGTATTGGAGCTTGTTTCAAACATAGATTGCTGAACTTGCAAATTCTGCTCCGAAAAGTGGAGGTGTTCAGGTAGCGTTCGATCCCACTCCTGTAGCAGGAATCAGTATCAAGGACACAGTGGCTGTTAGCTAACGTACATCCATTTTTTGTTCTGCCTCATTCAGCGCCGCAATCGGGTTAGCGTGCACTTTAGAATCTAGATTTAATAGAACGGTTGACTGATCAACTACTTCGGACGTCAAGAAAACGATAGAACCGACCATTAAGCTCGTCCAGAATGTATTCCATTTTGGCAAAGATGGTGAGTATCCGTATCAGATGTCCGAATTCAGACGCATATTGCATCCTAACCGCCGGAAGGTAAAGATATTCTAGAATTGGGGATAACAAGTCAATTGGGGGAACGAGAACGGCCATGACGGGAATAGGCTGAAATGAAGCCAAGGATGAGAAAGAGCAAGGTCCAACATATGACCCTGAAAGAATGAGATGTAATACATATGACAAATCCCGCGGAGAAGAGCTGTTCGCGGGACGCTATGGGATTTGAAAGGGCGAATGTAGGTAAATTGGAAGGGGAAAAGAAAACTTACCAGGCAACGTGGAGTGTACGCCAAGTTCAAAACTCGTTTCGTCCGCAGGTAGCCTCAGCCGGAGCTCGTTATCTGTAAACGTAACCGGCTTTTTGAAATATATCGAGGCAATGAGGTCGAGTACGTGTATAAGCCAAAAAATACGTCGGATTGCTTCACGTTCAATAGCTCGTTGAATGAATTCCGGAGAGGGTACCGGTGTCAATGTTGGGTGCTCTGGGCTATGGACTCTGAGGCCCTCAACGATTTGTAGGGCGAGATCTGCATCTTCCGATCAGGGTCAAGGAGATATGAAGCGAGGAAACAGTACCATGGAATCTTGAACTCCATATTGCTGCCTTTTCCTTGGTAAGAATGTCATGCAATTGCAGGATGCATAATGCTTGTGCAGCGGCGAGATCGTGTTCAACGACAAGACGGCCGGCGCCATCAAACATCTGCGATAGTGCTTCTTGAGCAAATGGCCTGCCAGCGAATCGGGCAGGTGATGTGCGTATACGCTTCTGTTTTGAAAGTGGCGCCGCCAACGCACAGACCGCAAGCAAAAGGTGTGATGGTACACGATTGTGGCTCAAAGCCGTAGAAAATGTGGGTTTATGGACGATAGCCCGTGCAGGATGACAATGTGTAAAGAAAACTGTAATTCAAGTACAACATGAGTGGTCGGGGAAATAATCAAGATGATACTTGCGGTTTGTAAGCTCGCGGGTGAGAGCGTGGTCAAGATCAACAGAATGGGGGCGTTCAACGGGGACATCGGATATTGGACCCTCGATGACGAGGTCCTCCATGGGCGTGGGATTTCCACGGTCATTCCTGAATCGCTTGCGTGCGTGCTTGTAGTCGTCTTCTACGCAGTCAGCTTGGAAATGACTAGCAGCAGTTTGGTTTGGGTGAATTCGGAACTGATTTGGAGCGGAAGAAGACGGAAGATGCGAATTGCTCGAGGTACGTTGGTCAGATGTAGAAAGAGAGTGCGGTTGATCAGGTCTCTCCGTCTTGAGTGAACGGGGAGCTGCTACCGAACGCCCGGTAGAGTCTGTGTATGTGCACGGCTTCGAAGCATAGTAGCTGCAATATATGAGCATAGGAGTACTAGCCGGATGTAAAAAGGCCCGACCAGTTGCTACAGGGTGCTAATTTTGAAGACGATGTGAGCGATAAGAAACCACACAGATAAGAACACATACCAGTGCCATCGCAGCGGCGTTTGCTCTTGTGGCAAGCGTCGCAAGCCTAGCCAGAAGTCAACAGAGACGACGATGGAGGGAAACAAAAACGACCTTTGCAAGCCGCTTTCTCTTAGGGCCCTTCATGAAGGGAGAGGTACAGTCGAGAGAAGACATAGGTGCGGTGTGGAAGGGAAATGAAAATCCACTGCAGGGCCGTTCCACTGAAGTCCAGTTTAGCGGTCCGCCGGCAGGGGTAGAATACACGTGCTTATTTTGATCCACTTCTCCGCCGGCAATGGACGTAATCAATAATGAGTCATAATTTTCCTTTTTCCGCATCAATGATGAAAATATATTCGATGTTACTGAGCAGTAGTACAGTCTTATGCTTTCTAGTCGAACAATCCAAAGCCCATATCCTCGTCGGATTCCTCCTGTTTAATTTATTAGAAATGCAGACTCTGCAGTCACAGAACCAGATACAGACCTTCTCTTCCTCCTTCTCTTCCTTCTTTTCCTCCTTGGCTGGCGCCGCACCACCACCACCTCCAGCAGCAGGTGTAGAAGAAATAGCTCCTCCACCAGAAGGCACCTAGACAATGTCCCATCAGTTTCAAACAATGATACTGGCGAACAACCCACAGAGGCAAGCTTGCTCGAGCCCTCAGCAATCAGCTACATAAAAACCATGGGTCAAGTCTTCAGGGTATCCACAAGATGTACTCACATCGTTAATCGCTTTTCCAGACAGCTCGGAGATGAGATGGTTGAGGCGATCATCTTCCGCCTCAATCCCAACAACTCCAAGGAGCTTCTTGATATCGGCAGCGGTGGGGTTTTCCTTGCCACCAGCCTGCAGGAGTAGGTATGCAGCAATGTTGCGCATCTGGAAAAGCTTCGGTTAGTACACTTTGATTACGGTTCTATAATAATGTTTCCAAGCGCGTACTCCTGAATTTTTCGTTTGGTTAATTTGTTACAGAGGGTAGCCACAAATCACTCTGAAAAAAAACATAAGTAAAAAAACTCTGAAGCTCAACGCTCAGGACTTACATTTAATCCTCGAGGGAAGACCTGCAGATTCTATCCGAATATAAAGATTTTGATTGGTAGATTGACTGGTGATGAGTGTAAAACTGTACAGCTTCACGTGACATCGCTAAGCCACATAGAGTTCCACTCCTCCGACGCGAAAACACTCTCAACCATGGTGATGTCCACTTATCGATTACTAAATGAAGTGTCTAACCGGTTCTAGGCTGACGTTACCGACCCACAAGTCGCTGCCGAACTCAAGAAAAAGCGAACCTTTCGTACCTTCTCTTACCGTGGCGTCGAGCTCGAGAAACTCCTTGATATGAACACCGAAGACGTATGTCTAGTAGAAATTATCCCCGAATTTTTCTTTAACTTTCTTTTGGTTTTCTTAGTTTGCCGACGTACGCATTTATTTTAGATCATAACTTGTGTTGACCACTTTCCAGCTTGTTCACGCTCGTGCCCGCCGTCGCTTCCAACGTGGTCTCAAAAAGCGCCCTATGGGTCTTATAAAGAAACTCCGCAAGGCCAAAAAGGAGGCTCCTCCCAATGAAAAACCTGCCGTGGTGAAGACACATCTACGCGACATGATTATCGTACCGGAAATGATTGGAAGTGTCGTGGGCATTTACAATGGAAAGGTGAGTTCTTTTATGCCTTCGACAAATGCAACTGCGAAGAATACATGATGGACCATGGGTCCTGATTACTCACAACCACTATTTTGGCAGGTGTTCAACTCCGTCGAAATCAAACCAGAAATGACAGGCCACTATCTCGGCGAGTTCTCGTGCTCGTACAGGCCAGTCAAACACGGCCGTCCTGGTGTAAGTTCCCCGTCATTTTTTCTTTCTGCCTCCCTCCTTATAAATCTCTTCCTTCAGATCGGTGCTACCCATTGTATGCACTTCGTCTTATCCCTTCCTTTCTTGATTGTGACTAATTACCAACTCGTTTCTGCTGCCGCCCACAGCCTCGCGATTGTACGTAGAGACCGCTCTTTTCATCAAGAACTTATACTAATTCAAACCGTCTTCCAGCATTCCCCTCAAGTAAACCTTTACATTTTTTTGTCATCTTGCACACAAATCACCGTTATGTGATGTATGTCTACACTCCGATGTCAGAAAGTTTCCAAGCAACGACTGCCTTCTTCGCCATTTTTGCAGGCTCCATAATGCCTTGGGCCTTTCTTGATTCAATGATGCTGAGCGCTCGATGATGTCCAGACACTAGCTATTCTGTTTCCAACTCGAAATCATATCTTTGGTATCACCGGATGCCAGCTTATAAACTACCATTTAAATGTCTGTAGTTCTTCAACTGCCTGAATCGCTTCGTTTTGCTGCAGGCAGGTAATCTGGTGTCGAGCGTTATCACGTTCAGTTATCAGGGTCTCGGAGTAGTCTTAGCGCTATCTCAAGTGCAGGAGTCAAACTGCGAGTGCAAGGTGCTGAACGCACATATTTCTTGGTTTGTGAAGCCTTCACGCAGCGCTCACTCTTTAGACTGCCTTTTCGAACATGTAGGTAGGAACTGAGCTGTAGATTACGTTGAAAGATCAGAAACCTTACAAATGTCAAGTGAATCAAATGTTTGCGAGGACCTACAATTATGTGAGCGGACTTGAACCAGTATTTGATTTCCATTCAGGTTCTCAGCTGGTGCTGATCATGGATTAGCAAACAGGTGTATCGAGCCCTTAAAATGACAGACTCGCTCGAAAAATCACTTTCGCAATATCTCGAGAAGCTAAGAATTCCGCCAGACATTGCGCGAACATCAGGACCGTCTACAAGTATCGAACGATGGAAGGATGCCGTTGCGCCTGCCTTGAACGGAATTCTTGGCCTTATTAGCGCAGAAGGTAGAATCGAACGAGCTGAGCAGGCAGACGTGGTCTTTTGCCTACTGCCATTTATTCCTAGCTATATCTGGCAAGAGCTTCGCGATGGACCATTTATTTCGCTGGAAGACTGGACTACAGCGGAATCTTTGCGCATTGCACAAGGTATGTTGAACTGAACAACTTGAATAGCGAACTTGGCTTATTCTCTACAGAAATTGCAATATCACCATGGATTTCGAGACCTTCTCGGGAACTAGTTCGGGATATCTTAACACAGACATTACGGCCAATCTTCAAGTCGAGTCCACATCCTCTTCTGCACTCTCAATTGGGACGCAAGCTAGCTAGACCTGCGGGGGGCTCTATGGCCATGCAAGACTATTACGAGGGTCAACGCTGGAAAGAATATCCAGGCATTGCAAACGTTGTACTATGGTGTGTGCATGCGATTGAGGTATTTCGCATGCTTCTCCTGAGAATCAACCGATTCTAACGCTAATGCCAACTTCGTTCGTGCTCTACTAGCCTAACACGTTTGAAGACATATGGCACCTGGTCATACCACCCGTGATGACACTCTTGGATGATTACGAGACGAAGTACAAATTGCAGGGTGTAATCGTTGTCGAAGAAATGCTTAGACGTGTCCCGAAGGATTTGCTCAAGAGAACAGGTGTCGATGGTTTGTTACGCCAGGTGGGGCTGACTAGGTGTCGGTTCACACAATCAATCTCACTCGCAACTTTTAAAAGTCTCTCCGTAATGCGTTGTCACATCTTGAAGGCCCGGAGGCAGCTGATCTCATAAGCACCACCATTCATGCATCTGTCGACCTTACACTGTACACTACGTCCGTGGGTAGTGGGGCAAATTTGTCCTCTGAACGGTTTGATCAGCTTTGCTCGTTGTTAGGCGAGGGCATTATCGCGGGTATTTGGTTATACGCAAATGACAAGCCGTTGATCATTAATGCGACTTTTGAGGCTCTTCCCCACTTGGTGGGAGCTCTGGGCATGGGGACAATTCGTTTCCTACAGGTGCTTCTAGCTTTTTCATGTTGTGGAGGACCAAGTTAACGCGACGCTCTTGAGGCCCTTATTCCCCAACTAACACATACCCTTATCCCACGACCTTTCATGGATTCTGATAGAAAGCTGCAAGTCTCGGCATTAAAAGTCCTTGTTTCGATTCTGGGTGTTAGCTCTCCGAGGATTAATGCCTGGAAAGAAACTATTTTAAATGTAATAGGGCGATGCTGGGTGGGAATCATTGACGAAGAAACGAAAGGAACGAACGAGGGTTCCAGAGGTCAAATTTCGTCGAATCTTTTCTGAGTATCTTTTGCTAATTCTGCACCTATAGATGTGGAAACCGTCGAAACACGAAACACAGTCAAGAAGGAACTGCAAGCCTTTTGTGCAGAGTTGGCACAAATTTGTCCATCGATTTTGGAGGTATGAAAGTCCAGGACTCATCGATATGCGCAAGCTGAAGCGCTGTCATCCATTTAGGACGAGTATCCTAAAATACTTAACGCTGACAGAGCCCTGTTCCAGAATCTTTTTATCGAAGTCCCATTGTAACCTTTGGGTTCATCTGCATTTAAATAAAACCAGGGTAATAAAGAAGCGAATCATTTCCAGATAACTGCCAACCTCAACAGACTCATTATGATGCCTGTAGCGGAAGACAACCTCCAATAGTAGCGTGTATCTGTTTGTTCGTAAATCAGAAACTAGATAGAAGATCGATACGAAAGCTCACCGGTATTGCCAGTCATCACACCTGGTGCAACTACGATGCTGCCAACGTCTATCCAACTTACTGTATTATATCCCTTGGAATGTCTCAAACGGTATGGTATAGTCTTGTACATCCTCGGAATGGCTGCTGCCAAGAAGGACTTGCTCACCAGCTGCAGATGACACTTCAGAGAAGAAGCCCAAAATCTGCTCAAGCACGTCGTGATTCAGCTCATCCGCCGAAACCATGTTCAACGTCCTCGCAGAGGAGTAAGGAACAACAACTTCCCTGGCACACAAACAGAATTTACGAAAGCCGTGCCCGAAGGTAATGGTTCACGAACTTCATATAACAATTCTCGATCCTAATCTACACTCATAGACCAAGAAGACTCTCTCTCAGCTACAGGAGTACTTTGCGGCAAGCTCAGTGTCGACACCTCAGCAGAAGGAATTCCGTCTGCAGAGGAACTTTGAAATATGCCTAACTCTGGATGCATCGCGGCTAAAAATTTCTTGTTGTTTTCTTCGACCGCTTCCTAGAGTCATCTCAGTAATGCGTTCACATGCGAATAAAACTGACGAAGAAAATTTACCGAGAATAATGTTGGCCAAATGAGTGGTTCACGCAGTTGGTCATAGGTAAGGTGTCGGCTATAGAACAGTAGATAAGGTCCTGCTCCGAGATGGAGGCCAGTTGGATCCGTAAGAACGGTATCCTCCGGCACCTCTACAACCTCGTGGTCTACGGTCTTCCACCAAACACCTTCGACGTCTTGAACGTACGAGTAAATTTGTTTTCTTCCTGGAAGACCAGTGTGCATAAGCACAGCCCGAAGGTCGTATCTGCATTGTTGGAGCTCTGGGCAGTCAAAGACAGCTGTGACTTCTGCTTGGAGCCTCTCGAGGTGATGGTCGATGTCTGGTACATCAAAATTAGTCGCACAGGGGATGCAGACATCATATGGCTCAACTAACGTTCAATCTTGGAAGAAATCACCGTAAGGATATCTTTAAGTTGACTGTTCGTCCTTTCCAGAGTATGCTGGCGTAAGTCATCTCCATTTTCTGCAACGTGCTCATAATAGTGGATAGTAGAACGCAAATCTTTCAAAGTGTCACGGCCCTGATAATTCTAAGGTAGGGATATTATAAAAAAATATGAGCGAGCTTACATTGAATTGCGTCAGGGCTGCTCGCTGATGTGTCAACTCCTGTATCTCCTGACGCATCTTTTTTTCGATCCCCCTTTTTTCGTTCGTCAATGCAAAATTGTTGAACAAAAAGCGATCGAGGTATAACGTCTTGGGATAAACGAAAGGGTCTGGCGATGACGATGAGTTGACAGGTAAACGTGTTAGCTGGAAGCCAATAACATCCGAGGGCGTCAAGATAACATCATAACTAATGTGACTGTTCGTGGTCTTTGTCAGAACGAATTCCATGCACGAAACAAGGTCATTGTGTGGATTTTCGCCTCCAAAACTAACGGTGACCACTGATGCCGATTCTGAATTTGTATCAACACGAGCATGTGTGCCAGATGGGCCAAGAGAGACGCGACCGTGGGTGAAGGAAAAAATGCGTCTATAGAACGATGAACAAAACAATAAAATCGGACATAGAAAACGGACTCTGGTTCCTCTCCCTCGGTAGCCTCTGTCGTCATGTGTCGTTCAAGAAGGTTA
>Ga0307514_10004380_pt1 | contig 13005 bp, 3 predicted proteins | sample 16_EM_MG_FD_203088 | JGI IMG/M metagenome (GOLD analysis project Ga0307514, IMG submission 203088) | Populus trichocarpa ectomycorrhiza microbial communities from riparian zone in the Pacific Northwest, United States - 16_EM | ecosystem: Host-associated > Plants > Roots > Unclassified | place...
AAACCAAGAAGGGAGACAACAAGGGAGAATCCAACAATGGCACCAGAGACTGGCAAAGAGAACCCAGCTCCAGCATCCATCGGTGCTGGTGCAGGAGCCATCTCGCTTTCTTGAGCAGAAACAACGGCGAATGTAACAATCACTAGGAGGAGCAAGAATGCCCGGGAGAGAGTAACCTGAGTGGCAGCCATTGCTAATAATACAAAGAGAATGGAGAGAAGAAAAGGAGAGAGATTGATGTGTTTTCTTTGTAAAGCTTAGGTCTGGGAGCTTGGCTTTAGACAAAGAGAATGTGTTTGTGTTTCTGAACTAGGTTAAACTCTCTATTTATAGGAGGTTTGTGTGGCCAGTGGGTCCTAAAAGGTATCCTTTGCCTTTATTTTTTTAGTACTTTATTAACGACTAGAAACTTTAAATTTTCTGGAATAATAATCGGCTGGCAACGTTCACCTAACTGTAACAACAGCTAGCTGTCTTTTTTATGCGTGAAAGTTATACAGACTGTGACCAAAAAAGTTAACAGAGTATGACACGTGGGTTTGATAAGTAGTCTAGGTGTTTCGGTGGTGGGGACGCAGCATTGTTGCCCAACACGTTGCAGCAGGTGTGCGATCTGTGAGAAAATGTATGTCGGCAAGTTCTTGAATGTTTGTTTTTGTTTTCAGAACCAGCATATTTTAAAAATATATTTAGTTTTTAAGATTATTAAATTAATATTTTTTAAATTATTTAATGACATTTTTTATGTACTCATATTAAAAATAAAAAAATATTTTAATATATTTTTAATTAAAAAATATTTATCACGGTACCAAACATTTCAAGTCCATCATTCAAGGTGAGATAGGTGCAAAACTTTAATGAATTTTTTTAAAAAATTATTATGGGTTGGCATTTTTTGTTGGTGGGTTTGATTTAAAAAAAAATAAAATTCTTGAAGTATTAGTTGTTATGGATCAAGGTATTTTATATATGATTCGTTTGCTCAAACAATCCATGATTAAAAGGGTCAAAGACAAAATACTAACACAACATATTTAGGTTTGGTAAAAAGTAAAGCTCGAATAACATGGCTCTGGTAAGATGTTAAACCCAATATTCTTGGGTTTAGCCATGCGCGGAGCTCAAGTGCACATGTATATGGTAAGATGTCAGACTCAACCCCTTGAATTCAGTTACGCATTAAGCTCAAGTACTTATGGGTTTAACAAGATACTAGAGCTAACACTTCTAAATTCAGCCACACGCTAATCCCAAATACATGTGGATCTGGTAAGATGTCGAACCCAACATTCTTTGATTTGGAATCATTCCAAGACCAAATACATATGGAATTGATAGTCTTTATAGACTCTATATTGAGTCACAAAGCTATTTTTATGATTCTAAGAATCTAGAATGGTCATTTTTCTATATATCGGTGTAGAAAAATGACCATTATATATATATATATATATATATATATATATATATAATCAACAGCATGTCATGTTCCAATTAACATTAATGATGATATAAGAGTTATTTTCATCAACATTAATATCGTGTAAGAGATACTCAGAGCAACATATTATTGTAGAGCAACATATTATTGTTGATGTAATGGTTATTTTCATTTCCATTAACATTAAATATTATGTAAAAGATATTTCTTCTTATCAAGGTTTTCAAGAGGAAATAACTCTTCACTCCTCCAACAAACAAATCAACGAGGTTTAAGATGTATAAATAATACAATTGTTTTTAGTTGAAGGGAAATATCTAAATACATGTCTTATTCTTTTCAATAATCCATATTTGTATCAATTAAATACTATTCTTACTCCCCCAATCGATTAATGGTTGATTACAAATAATGGTTGATTACAAATATCTATGATCTCTATTCTTTATAAATAGAAATAGAAAGGAATATAGTTATAAAGACCTGAAATACCCTATTTACATATCATTGAAAAATACATTAACATAAATACAGTAGTAAAAAGAGGTAATATAAAAGTGTATAAACTATAAAAACGAGTCAAAATGGATTGTTCTATACTAGCACTTTCATATAGGGGTGATATAAAAATCGAAAAATCGATTAAACCGAAAAAAAATTAACCGAGAAAACCAAACCGAAAAAAAACTGAATTAACCGATTAGAAAACAAAAAAAATATCCGATTCGATTCGGTTTCAATTTTAAAAATCTGAATCGATTGAACCAGATTAGTTCAGCTCCAAGTTTCAACCCCACTTCAAACCTAGGTGTAAAAGGCTTATTTTTTTTACTGAAACCCTATTCTTCTAAGTTTATTTTCTCCCGCAACCAACCCTCCCCTCCCTCCTTTAGTCTACTCACATTTCCCCCATATGCCTCCCCTCCCCTCCCTCTCTTCCCCTTTCTCTCTAATTTCTTAGTTTTGTGTGATTAGAGATGGAAAAACCCAAGTATTTTCTCATTACTTACTTGCTCTTATTCATTGAGAAAATAGATCTGGATTTTAAATGTTTTTTTTAATGGGTTTCTTGAATTGTTTGTGAAGAGATAGAAGAATACTCTAAAAAATATGCTTTGACTTCCACAACTTATTTTAATGTTGAATTTCTTATTAATTTTGTGTGTTTGAAGTTGTTTGTTCATTGGACTCATAAAGGAAGAAAACATTTTCTTGTTACCTTTTGTCCTCTTCTACTAGTTTTCTAGCTGAAGTTTCATTTGAAAATTATTCTTTTGTTTTGTTATAGTTTGACAATAAACTTTGTTTGAAATTCTCATTTGATACTTAACCAGCAACCGATTAGTTGGTTTTGAAAGAAAAAAACCGAACCGAACCGAAATGGTCAGTTCGGTTTAGTTTAAATTTTAAAAAAATATAAATTTCAGTTTAATTAATTATTTTAGTTTAAAACCGAACCGAACCGAAAATAATCATAATAACTCTACCAAAAGGAAAAATATCCTATTAGCCTTTCTGAACATACACCCTATTTTCATAGATTTGATTCTCATGTCAAGAGAGTTTATATTCCATATTTGATTCGCATGTCAAGTGAGTTTATATTCCTATATTATCACCTTTTGATACAAATTACGAAAAAACAAAATTGAATGTACCAATTTAGATGTGACTTGCTTACTGAATGCCTTATATTTGCTTACTGAAAATTATAATTTTTTTTACAAAACATTTTTTCATATTATACTCTAAGCTAAACAAGTTGGGATGTCGGCTCATCTCCTTCACTGTGAAGGAGGTCCTTTTTTAACTAATATGAATTTAGATGCCTTCACTGTTTGAGTCCCTTCTCAAAAAGAAAAATCTTTTAGCCCCAAATTGAAGCCCAAGTTTGTGACCTTATGAATTCCCATTTACAAAAGGCCCATCATGCAATTTGTTCAAATTTCTAAATCTTGTGTGCAACTGCAAATAGAGTGTTAATAGAGAGTAGCAATTTGATAAATAAACGAAAACAATCAATATCTCATTGCTGACGTAATAAATAGACAACAAAGAATGGATCGATATATATATGATACAATATATCATTCACCTCTCATCACTCTCCCACAACAAATTAATATATCAGCCAAAACTCCTCATCAATGGAGAAAGAATAAAAATAATAATTAATGTTTCAAGAAACCAAGAAGGGAGACAACAAGGGAGAATCCAACAATGGCACCAGAGACTGGCAAAGAGAACCCAGCTCCAGCATCCATCGGTGCTGGTGCAGGAGCCATCTCGCTTTCTTGAGCAGAAACAACAGCGAATGTAACGATCACTAGGAGGAGCAAGAATGCCCGGGAGATAGTAACCTGAGTGGCAGCCATTGCTTATAATACAAAGAGATTGGAGAGAAGAAAAGGAGAGAGATTGATGTGTTTTCTTTGTAAAGCTTAGGGCTGGAGCTTGGCTTTAGACAAAGAGTATGTGTTTGTGTTTTCTGACCTAGGTTAAACTCTCTATTTATAGGAGGTTTGTGTGGCTAGTGGGTCCTAAAAGGTATCTTTTGCCTTGATTTTTATAGTACTTTATAACGACTAGAAACTTTAAATTTTCTAGAATAATAATTGGTTGGCAACGTTCACCTAACACTCACAACAGCTAGCTATCTTTTTTATGCGTGAAAGGAATACAGACTGCGACCAAAAAAGTTATCAGACTAGCTCTAACGTTTTTGTAAAAATTTTGAAATTATTTTTTATTTAAAATTATTTTTTATATATATTTTTAAATTATTTATGTTTGATATTAAAAATAATTTTTTTTTTTAAAAAATATTTTAATATATTTTAAAATAAAAAATACATTTTAAACCGCTACCTCTGCGCAATCCTAAAAGAGCATAGTCTGCGTGTTTCGGTGGTGAGGGTGCTGCATTGTTGCCCAACACGTTGCAGCAATTGGGTGATTTTTGAGAAAATGTATGTTGGCGAGTTTGGCGGTGACTCCGAGCCCATGGTTCAAATAATTGCGGGTTAGCATTTTTTGTTGGCGGTTTTGATTTAAAAAAAAAAACCTAAAAATTCTTGATATTTTAGTTTGTTTCAATAATTATCAATATTTTCATAGATTTGATTCTCATGTTAAGTGATTTTATGTTCTTATATTATCACCTTTCGATACAAATTACCAAAAAAAAATTGAATAAACCAATTTAGATGTGATTTGCTTACTGAATGCGTTATAAATATATATATATATATATCACAAAACATTGTTTCGTATTATACTCCAAATTAACTATACAAATTGTGATGTGGGATCATTTCCTACTGTTCACATACATAAGCAGTGAAGATGAATATTTTATTTTTTATTTTTTTCTTTTTAGATTTTATTTTTTAATATTTATTTTTATAATTTATTTTGATTTATTATAAAACTTGATTCAATAAAATATGTTGACATCTCAATATTAAAAAAAAATATAATCTTGAATTTATTTATTTAATTCAAATTATATTTTTGAATCCTTCATATATATTTATTTTAAACCTTTGAATTAATCTAGAAACATCTAAACAACTTCTGCACTGTATAATTTAAAAACCAAGCAACATAAAAAACCAAGACGTAAGATTTTAAAATTGTAATGATGCCTGCAAATTAGTTCTCTTTATTTCACACCTATTTATCTTTTCAACGATAACTATAATTATGTTCCACTTTTTTTGTACGAAGTATTTATTATAGCTGTGTTAAAACCCAAGTTTAAAATCTTTTCAATAATAACTACAATCACCTGTAACAATATAAATATGCAATTAATTAAATGTTATAATAAGTACGATTTAAACTCTCAATCTTATAAATAAGTATTCTATATAGAATAACTCATCGTTTGGTTATTCAACACCTAATTGACAAGTGAAAAATATCTCAAAAATCTTGGAGAAAAAAAAACCTAAATTTTATTATTCTTTTATTTTGTAGACTAAAAATCAAATTATATTGGACATCAGTATACTTTATAAATCATTAATTTAGAAGGAACGCATTTAAGGAAGAAACCTTAAAAGTAAGCAAGTGTGTCCAGATTTGAATATTCGAGCCCTCTAAAGTCCAAACTTTCAAAGCATGAGGATCTGGTTATGACACCTAAATTCGAGCAAATATTTTATGTTAGTTTATTTTTTTTTTCAAGTCTCAAATCTACTAAAAACGTTTTTGAAATTTCTTTTGAAAATTATATATCCTGGACTTTATAATAGACTTGTCAAAGAACCATCTCAACTCAATAGTTTAAGTTGTTAGGTGAGATTCCAAAATATAATTTATATTATCTCTAACACACTCTCTCAAGTAAAAGTCTTTTGAGCTTGAAACTTGCACATGCTCACATTACCTTGTGCTTAATTTTTATCAAATAAATAGGGATGATAAGATTCGAATTCGTGACCGCTTGACCATTAAGACTCTGATACTATGTCAAATAATCATCTCAATTCAATAGCTTAAGTTGTTAGGTGAGATCCCAAGATATAATTTATATTATCTTTAACAACACCTACCACTTATTAATTTATTCATTATATTCAACAAAAAATTATTTATCTTTAATAGTACTACCTACTCACAAACCTATTAATTTCTAGAACCCTAATTTGGTCTCCGAAAATATAACAAGTTCATTCATTTGATATTTACTGAAACCCAAACTACAAATGAGAGAGGTTTATCTTAACTTCTAAACCCATATATATATATTCCCATATATATATTTTAGTAGAATATTAAAATATTGTCTAAATTTAAGATTATTTTGGAAAATATATATGTGGGTGTGTGGCTTATCTAAAAGAGTATAAAATAAAAAAATCTCGTAAGATGTTACAAAAAATACAAGTAGAGCATGCTCATAACATATATTATCAAGAAAACAATAAGTTAACCATTTAGGTGGTGGCCTAGTGGTAAAAGCTTGAGATTAAGAAGTTTGCTCTCTCTGTGGTCTCAGGTTCGAGCCCTGTGGTTGCTCATATGATGGCCACTAGAGGCTTACATGGTCGTTAACTTCAGAGCCCGTGGGATTAGTCGAGGTGCGCGCAAGCTGGTCCGGACATCCACGTTAAACTAAAAAAAAAAAACAATAAATTGGTTTGAAGATCCATATTAATAAAAATAATAATTAAAAAAAAGGCAAATGTAGTTGGTTGCATTTTTCAATAATAAAGTACTGTTTAATAGAAATAAAAGAGAAAATGAAATCTCCCTGTACAAGGCGAGCATTACCAAACGCAGAGGAGAGCAAGAGAGACTACTGTGGTTGTTTTTAGGGTCATTGGTCTAGCAACCCTCGAGGGAGAAGTTTGTGCTCAGACTTCAATAACGTGGGAAGGTGTCAGGTAAATCGTGGAGAATTCTAACTTGAAATTGATCTTCTTTTTCCTTTGAAATTGCCAAATATATAACTATGAAAGGTCGAGTAAAAGCAATAATTTCTTATATTTTTGTTGAAAAAACTCAAACATAAAATCGGTCACTCTATTGTCACCATATGAATGAATTCCTATGAAACCAGTCGGTATATGCATTTACATTGATAAAATACGAAGGTTGCCTTTACATAATCGAAAAAAAGAGTGTCACTGCATTGCCCAGGATCTAATCTGAAAAGGTACCAGGTTAATAGGTTGTAGATTCAACTTAGGTTAATCTAACCTATGTTTTTATCATAAATGATGTTATTGTTTATAAAAAAAAATTAATGTTGATGAAAAGTATTCTAAATCAAATTTAACTGAATTATTTATTAAATCAGTTCGAGTCACATTTTATGGACCGGATTTAGTAACAGTAATTAATAAACAAACGATAACAAATCAAAATAATTAATTAATTTAATTCATTAATTGTATGTAGCAAATAAATAGTAACAAGGAATGAATCCAGTATTCAACAATTTTCCAGCACCTCTCAATCTCACCCTCACAGCAAATGTAATTAACAACCAAACCTCCTCATAACTTGAAAAAAATCAAGTAAAACAACAAATGAATCAATGTTTCAAGAAACCAAGAAGAGAAACGACAAGAGAGAACCCAACAATGGCACCAGAAACTGGTAAAGAGAACCCAGCTCCAGCTTCCATTCCTGGTGCAGGTGCAGGAGCCATTGATTCACTATCTTGGGCAGAAACAACAGCGAATGCAGCAATCAAAAGAAAAAGCAAGAATGCCTTGGGGATAATAACCTGAGCAGCCATTTCTAATAATACAGGAGATTAGAGAAACAAGAGAGATTAAATTAGACTTTATATGTTTCTTTGTTTTGGTTTTAGACAAGAGTTGAGTTGTGTCTTTGGGCTTGTAAGAAAGAGGGAGATTTTATAGTGGATTTTGTGCGGGGAGTGGGTCCTAAAAGGGGTGCCTTCGACTTCAAATATTTCACAACGACTATAAAATTTTAGAATTTGGGTTGGCAACCTTTCACCTAATTAAAAGTAAGATTAATGATTGTTTAGTCCCTTATATTTTTCATTTCATTATAATTAGTCCTTCATATTTGCAAACCTATACTTAATTCTTTGATTCTCGATAACCGTAGTCTTTTTTTAAAAAAATGATATATTTTTTTAAAATTTCAACGTTGGTTTTTCTATAAGAATTGAAATTAACAAAGAGTATATTTAGATTTTCTATTATCCGATGTACATGTTAAAATCTTAAAAAAAAAAAAACATTGATATTTTAATAAGTAAACTAGTCGTATGCTGCCCTTTGCGTGAAGGATAAATCAATTACTTTTAATATGCTTTTTTTAATAAAAAAAACAAAAACAAAAATATATCTTTAGAATTGTAAGTATATTGTTAATAATTCTATAGTTTAGCATTGTTCTTGATGAAAAGTTTTTTAATCTTGGGCATAAAATTGACAAAGAGTATCTTAGATTTTCTTCCGTACTCCTAAAAATACTTTTTTTCTTATTGAATATGTGACATATAATAAATATACTAAAATACACGGGAGAATCACCATAGCTATAGACTCACTTCACTTTTCAATACAATGATAAGTGATGTCTATGGCCTCGACAAAAAAAAAAAATATTTTTGATTAAGAGATATTTTGATATTTTTATACTATTCATTTGTTATTATTAATTTGTGTGAGGGTGTTTTTTTTGTCTATACAGTATATTTATAAATAATAAATAACAAAAAAAACTCTCAAAAGTAAAAAAAATCAATTGTTTCGGGTAAGGGTATAAAGGTATTTTTAGCTATTTATGTACAATTGAATTACAAATGTGCCCTTGGATCCAATAAATTTAATACACTAGGGTCAGGGGTATTAAAGTCTTTTGGTTTCAACATTTTTGTCAATTGTTGGTTTGCATAGGAGTAGTGTTATAATTTACCATTAAAAAAATATTTTTAATTAAAAAAATTGTTATTGTGTGTTGTGCACGTGTCAGATAGTGGGAGACGCCGTGTCTTTTTGACAACGCATGCAGCATCTCTCAGCAGCCAAAAATGGGATTCCACCATATAGTATGATTTCCCATTGTCTTCTCTTCCATTCTAGGTAGCACGTGTAGTCTAAATATTCTCAGTTTATCGCTAGTGATCCATTTTTTTCCCCCCTCACTTCTCTCTCCTACCTCGATAAATACATTATGGTCCTTAGTGCTACTAATATTTCAGATTCAGTCATTTTAGTTTTATTTTTATATTTTTCTCATTTTCCCCTTTGTTAAAGTTTTATGTGTTTTTAATTTAACCCTTGGTTTCTAATTTGTATATATAATGATTTTTTATTTGGTCCTTCTTCTTTTAATTTTATTTTTTTATTTTTGATAAAGTTTTTATGGCTTTCAATTTTATCCTTCAAATCAAGTTTATGATTTTGACTTTTTCAATGATAATAATAGTGATATTTATTTGGTCCCTCTTCTTTTGATTTCTTATTATTTTTCTTGGTTTTTTATTAAAGTTTTTATAGTTTTCAATTCTGTCTTTCAAATCATGTTCATGGTTTTTATTTTTTCAACAACAACAACAACAATAATAATTATTATGAAAATAATAATGATGATGATGATGATAATGAAATAAAAAAATAGTAATGAAAAGAATAATATTATTGATAATAATAATAATAATAATTATTATTATTATTAAATTAGTAAGGATGATAATGATGATGATGATAATTAAATTAGTGGTAGTAATGGTGATAATAATAATGATAATAATAATAGTATTGATGTTAGCCATGAAAATAATAATATCCCTGCAGTGAAGTTGAGCCAAGGCTAGCTAATTATTACTAATGGATTTAGCTCCCTTGAAGTTAGAATATATATAAATGGATAGATAAAATTAAAATGAAATCCAATAAAGATCAGTTAAGCTTCACCAACGAGGTTCTTTTAGCTGACACCATTGCTGAATTGTTAGAGCTAAATTGTGGTAGATGGCAAGATCTACGTACATTAATTAATTATGGTTGCAAGAGTTTTGAAAATGTTAATGTACCTGAATCATGTTAGAAAGAAAAACGCATAACCATCTAGATGGTGGTTCAGTGGTAAGAACTTGGGATCAAGAAGTTTGTTACCTCTGTGGTCTCAGGTTCGAGTCATGTAGTTGCTTATATGATGGCCACTAGAGGTTTACATGGTCGTTAACTTCAGGGCCCGTGGGATTAGTCGAGGTGCACGCAAGCTGACCCGAACACCCACGTTAAACTAAAATAAAAAGAAAAACGCCTCCTATCTATAAATGGATTGCATAAAATAAGATGCATGGTACTGTGTTTCCATTATTTATTTGATAAAATTTATGCATTCGATATTAACCCTACTCGTGTTTTCATGTCTATACACACACTTATTCCAAACAGCTCCTCCTGCCTTATTTATTCCCTAGTAGCTTGCAACAATTACTCTATTTAGAATATATTTGTTTTTGTGTTTTAAAAATAAAAGTGTTTTTAAAAAAATTAATTTTTTTAATTTTTTGCTTTAAGTTTTTTTTTGTTGATATTTTTAGATTATTTTGATAGACTAATATTAAAAATAATTTTTTAAAAATAAAAAAAAATATTTTAATACATTTCTGAGTGAAAAGCACTTATTCGAATGATAATAACGAGTACTTGAAAATTTGGTATTAATGAGCTTTTTTAAGATTTTTTTATATAAAGAATTATAATAATCTTTTAATAAGTGAGATGTTAATCAATAAAATTAAGTATTTGTGTTCTTATCGATTTATAACAAATTTTATTATCTTTCTTATTCGGTAGCGTCGGAATGTTTAACAACATCAATGAAATGAATTACCGGGAGAAATGTAAAAAAGCAATATTCAATACTATAATAAATCCATCATTACACATATGAAGAAAAAAGGCTTAAGAAACCCTTTCGTCGACAGAGAATAAAGGATTGAGAATCAGAATAATTTAATCCTTCAGAAAAACAGCTGTGTTTGTGTATGAAAGTCATACAGACTGGACATGGGGGTTTGATAAGTAGCTTCAGAGCTGGTTTCCTTTTACGTTTTAAAAATATTTTTTATTTTAAATTTATTTTTTTATATATGATTTTGATATACTAAAATTAAAAATAAATTTTAAATAAAATAAAATAAAATAAACTAAATATTATTTTAATACATTTATAAATAAAAAATATTTTAAAAACCAATCACAGTCCTGAACAATCCTACTCTACCAAGTTTGGGACGGTGGGGGCGGCGCCGCATTGTTGTCTACACGTTGTAGCAGATGGGAAGTCTTTTTTGTTTGGTAGATCCATGTCGGGAGGGAGGTTCTTCACTCAGGGGTGACTTCGAAGTTCAAACCCATGGCTTAAGGTACGATGGATTCAAAGCCCAGTGAACTTTCCAAGTAATGTGGGCTTGGCTGTCTTGTCATATTTTGTGATGGTCGGCACAATTTATCCGCTATTTTCCTCCACGTTCTCTTATAATTTTTCTTCTTTTTCAAGAGTCCAACATTGTCCGCTCTAGTTTTTTTATACGTGAAGGTGTCAATGAGAAATGAGATTAGATATATTGTGAACAATACTATATTTAATTTATCTACCGGTAGAATTAAAGAGGTTGAGAAGATTGTGCGTCTTGAAATAATATTAATAAAAAATAAGATTTTTTATTATGAAAATGTTGAGGATATTAGTACATTCATGAGCATTTCAGATCTGTCTATGAGTGATCCAGACCCGTCTATCAACTGATATGTTATTGGTCCTCCACACACCTGTATGGATATTACAGGCTTATCCTTGAGTTTGACAAGCTGGGATGATTAATAAATATAGTTACATGGGTGCTTCAAGCCCATCCACAAGTGCTTCAGGTTCTTTTACTAGCTGAAGAGATTACTAGATATATTTACATGTTATTATATGTTATGAGAATTATGAATAGATGTATAGTTAATTTAATTTTTAATAAAATATTATGTTGTATTAATTGTCAGTCTAAATTTTTTATGTAAATTGTGTTTTGATTTTGAAAAACTAGTTATTTATGATCATACAAATTGCTGTTTTTTTTTTCTTCAGGGATTTGATGGTAGAATAACCTATCCTAGAATGTCTTTGTTAGAAGAGTCGCAACTCGCGTGTTGCAAATGAAATATACGAAAATAAAGTCACAGATGACATCTGCGATTCGCGTGTTGCAAATGCCAATTGCAACATTTTTAGTTGTGTTAATTTTTAAATATTTTTATACCTATGTTATTTTACAAAATAATTTTTTTTTATGTGCTTACCAAAATACTCTAAAAAAACACCACTAAAAAATTAGAATTTGGTTGGCAACGTTCACCAAGTAACAGCTGTTGTTTGTATGCGTGTGCGTGTGAAAGTGATGCACATCACACGTTGCAACATATGGGTGGCCTAAGAATAAATTACATTTCTAACATACTTTGAAAATATTTTAGTAAACTAACACACGTAGAAAATATTTCAGCAAAATAAGATAGTTTGGCAAATATCACGGTAGAAGATAGGGACATTTCAAAATAATTAAAACAGGTTGATATAAATTTCAAAAATAAAAATGAGAGATGAAAATAAAAATAAAAATAAAATTAAAAATGACGTATGATTTACTTGCTTTTAGAAGATATATATAACTCACTTCAATTACCTTGTTGTTTGGAATGTATTTTTGAATTAAAATCTGAAATAATAATGCATTCTAAGAATATATTTATCAATCCGGTTGTGTGAACCCTAAATTTTCATCTACAAATTAAGAATAACAACAAACATAAATAGGAAATGCATTCTCAACTCAAATCATACTTCAAGTTTATCAACAAAAAAAAAAAAAACGGGTATCTCTTTATTTACGATGTCCAACACCACCAGTTACAGTACGTATACTATAATCACATTACTAAAATAACAAGAACCATGTCAAATGGATACAAAAAAAAAAAATTTCAAACCCAGCAACCACAAATATCATCTCCAACTCGCATACAACCTATATATCCCAAGAAAGGAATGATCTCAGCACCCCC
>Ga0307514_10004381_pt1 | contig 13004 bp, 13 predicted proteins | sample 16_EM_MG_FD_203088 | JGI IMG/M metagenome (GOLD analysis project Ga0307514, IMG submission 203088) | Populus trichocarpa ectomycorrhiza microbial communities from riparian zone in the Pacific Northwest, United States - 16_EM | ecosystem: Host-associated > Plants > Roots > Unclassified | place...
CCGGTGTCGGGCGTGCGAACGAAAAGGTGTTCTGTGACCAGTACGACGACCAAGCTGTGGGGCGGTCGCTTCCGTGAGGCCTCCGATCCGGCCCTCGCCAAGCTCTCCCGCTCGGAGCCCGCCTACTTCGACATGGCTCCCTACGATCTCGCCGGCTCCCGGGCACACGCACGCGAACTGCGGCGTGCGGGGATCCTGGACGAGACCGAGCTCGCCGCGGTCCTCGCCGCCGTCGATCAGCTCGACGCGGACCACCGCGCAGGCGCGGCCGCTCCCTCACCGGACGACGAGGACGTGCACACGTTCCTCGAAAGGGTGCTCACGGAACGTCTCGGGCCGCTGGGCGGCAAGCTGAGGGCCGGCCGCTCCCGGAACGACCAGGCGGCCAACGACCTGCGGCTGTACCTGCGGGACAAGTCGCGAACGGTCGTCCAGGCCACCGTCGGCCTCATCGAGGCACTGCTCGCGCAGGCAGCCGAGCACACGCACACCGCCGCGCCGGGCTTCACTCACCTGCAGCCCGCCCAGCCCATCGTCTTCGGGCACCAACTCCTCGCCCACGCACACGCGCTGGACCGGGACGCGGAACGTATACGGGACTGGGACCGGCGCGCGGCACAGTCCCCCCTCGGCGCGGCCGCGCTGGCCGGATCCGCCGTGGCGCGGCATCCGGAACTCGCCGCCGCGGAGCTGGGCTATGACCGTGCGTGCCGCAACTCGCTGGACGCGGTGGCCGCCCGGGACCACGTCGCCGAGTTCGCGTTCGCCGCCTCGATGCTCGCCGTCGACGTCTCGCGGCTCGCGGAGGAGGTCTGTCTGTGGGCCTCTCGGCAGTTCCGCTGGGTGGAACTGGACGACCGCTTCGCCACGGGGTCGTCGATCATGCCGCAGAAGAAGAACCCGGACATCGCCGAGCTGGCCCGTGGCAAGGCCGGCCGGCTGCTGGGCAATCTGACGGGTCTGCTGGGTGCGTTGAAGGGCCTGCCGCTCGCCTACAACCGTGATCTCGCCGAGGACAAGCACGCGGCCATGGACAGCGTCGACACGCTGCTGACCGTGCTGCCCGCCATGTCGGGCCTGATCCGCACGCTCACGGTGAACACCGCCGAGATGCGCGCCCAGGCCACCGCCGGCTTCACGCTGGCCACCGAGATGGCCGACTGGCTCGCGCTGCGCGGCGTGCCCTTTCAGGACGCCCACGAGATCACCGGAGCCGTCGTTCGGCGCTGCGAGGACCTGGGCGTCGACCTCCCCGACGTCAGTGACGAGGAGCTCGCGGCCGTGGACGCCCGGCTCACCGCCGAGGTGCGCTCGGCCCTGACCGTCGAGGCGGCCCTGGCCGCCCGTTCGAGCCGTGGCGGAACCTCCCCCGAGCGGGTCGTGGAGCAGATCGACGAGTTCGCCGAGCGCATCCTCGCGCACCGCGACTGGGCCGCCGACTACGCCGGCCCGCGCGTCTGACTGCCCCCTTCTCTCCCGACACTCCCCCCGACCCCGTCCCCGGTCCGGCCTCCGGACCGCGCCGTGAGGAGCCCCCGATGCCCGGCACATCCCCCACCAGGACCGCCAGCAGTACCGATCCGCCCCTCGTCGCCGAGGAGTTGCTCACCGAATCCCGCAAGCATCCCGGCCGCCTGGCCGGCGCCATCGCCGTTCTCCTGGTCGCCGCCTTCCTGATCGACTCGTTCGCCGGGGCGCAGATCGACTGGGGCGTCGTACGCCACTATCTCGGCGCTGGATTCCTCATCCAGGGCCTGGGGATGACCCTCCTGCTCACCCTGGTCGCCATGGTGCTTGGCGTCGTCCTCGGGGTGCTCATCGCGGTCATGCGGCTGTCGAAGAACCCGGTCACCAGCGGCGTCGCCTGGTTCTACGTATGGGTGTTCCGCGGCACGCCGGTGTACCTCCAACTGCTGCTGTGGTTCAACCTGGCGCTGGTCTTTCCGATGGTGTCGATACCCGGCATCTACAGCGCCCGGACCGTCGATGTCATGACACCGTTCGTGGCCGCCGCCCTGGGCCTGGGCATCAACCAGGGCGCGTACACCTCCGAGGTCGTCCGGGCCGGCCTCCTCTCCGTGGACGAGGGGCAGGTGGAGGCCGCGTACGCGATCGGGATGGGCCGACTCAGGACCCTGTACCGGGTCGTTCTGCCGCAGGCCATGCGGGTCATCGTGCCGCCGATCGGCAACGAGACCATCGGCATGCTCAAGACCACCTCGCTGGCCTCCGCGGTGGGCGTCACGGAGATCCTCCTGCAGGCCCAGCACGCCTACTACGTCAACAACCGGATCATGGAGCTGCTGATCGTCTGCGCCGTCTGGTACCTGGCGGCGGTGTCGGTCCTGAGCGTGGTCCAGTTCTACGTCGAACGGCACTTCGCCAAGGGCTCCTCGCGCCCGCTGCCCCCGACTCCCCTGCAGCGGCTGCGCGCCGCCGCCGGACGAAAGCCCGTGCTGCGATGACCACTCCGACGACCATTGCGACAGCCACTTCGACGACCGAGTCACCCCTTCTGCGCGCCGAAGCGGTCCACAAGTACTTCGGCGACCACCATGTGCTGCGGGGTATCGACCTCGATGTCGCACGCGGTGAAGTGCTGTGCCTGCTCGGCCCCTCGGGCTCGGGCAAGAGCACCTTTCTGCGCTGCATCAACCATCTGGAGACGATCCACTCCGGCCGGATCTGGCTGGGCGACGAGACCATCGGGTATCGCCAGCAGGGTGCCAGGCTCGTCGAACGGCCCGAGCGGGAGATCGTCCGCCAGCGCCGCGCCATGGGCATGGTCTTCCAGCGGTTCAACCTCTTCCCGCACCGTACCGCCCTGCAGAACGTCATCGAGGGCCCCGTGCAGGTCAGGCGCGAGAACCCGAAATCCGCCAGGGAACGGGGCGTTTCGCTCCTGGAGCGCGTCGGTCTCGGCGACAAACTCGACGCCTACCCCCGTCAGCTCTCCGGCGGACAGCAGCAGCGCGTCGCCATCGCCCGCGCCCTGGCGATGGAACCCCGGCTGATGCTCTTCGACGAGCCCACCTCCGCACTCGACCCCGAACTCGTCGGAGAGGTCCTCACCGTGATGAAGGACCTGGCCGACAGCGGGCTCACCATGATCGTCGTCACTCATGAGATCGGCTTCGCCCGCGAAGTCGCCGACCGCGTCGCCTTCATGGACGGCGGCCGGATCCTCGAGATCGGCAGCCCCGCCGAAGTGCTCGACTCCCCGCAGCACGAGCGCACCAAGACGTTCCTGTCACGGGTCCTGTAGCCAACCCCCTGGCAGGCGCCGGTCAGCGTCGCCCGCGCGTCACCCCTCTCTCATCATCTCCGCCCGTCCCCTTTGGAGTGCCGCCATGTCCCGATTCACCCGTGCCCTCAAGCCCCTGCCCGTGCTCGCGGTGGGCACCGTCCTGCTCGCCTCCGCCTGCGGTACCGGCAATGCCGCCAGTGACAAGGCCTCGAAGAGCGGACTGCCCGCCGCCGTGGCCCAGTCCGGCACGCTGCGGGTGGGCATGTCCCCGGACTTCCCGCCGATGGAGTACATCGACGAGAAGACCAAGAAGGTCGTCGGCGTCGACGTGGAGCTGTCGAAGGCACTCGCGAAGCAGCTCGGGGTGAAGGTCGAGATCGTCCAGCAGTCCTTCGACCAGCTGCTCAACTCCGTACAGACCGGCCGGGTCGACCTCGTGATGTCGGGTCTGTCCGACACCGTCGAGCGTCAGAAGACGGTCGACTTCATCGACTACTTCGGCTCCCAGGGCCGCTTCTACACCCTCCAGAGCAACGCGGCCAAGTACACGCAGCCCTCCGACGTCTGTGGCAAGACGCTGGCGGTCAGCAAGAAGACGGACTACTACGAGCAGGCCCAGGATTTCGACAAGAAGAACTGTTCCGGTGCGGGCAAGGCCGCGATCAAGCTGCTGCCGACCGACTCGGGCTCCGCGGCCCGCCTCCAGCTGGAGCAAGGACGTGCCGACGTCGCGATCCAGGGCGCCGAGAACCTGGCGTACTTCGAGAAGCAGGACGCCAGCAAGTACGAGCCGGTCCTGTCGCCGCTGGAGTCGACGCCTTTCGGGATCGTCATGAAGAAGGGCGACTCGAAGATGTCCGGCGCCGTCCTCAAGGCCATGAACGCCCTGGTGAAGAGCGGCACTTACCAGCGGCTCCTCACCACGAACGGCATGAAGTACGCCGTCGTCACCCCGGCCCTGAACGGAAGCAAGGGCTGACCGGACGCCGCGGGATTGCGCCCGCACGGCCCCCGCGGCGCCGCAGCCTCCCCGCCCGTTCCCTCCCTCCCCCCAGGACCACGTGTGACCACAACCGACCCCGACGCCGCCGAGGGCTTCTGGCCCGCCGGCCACCAGAGCGCGGTCGCGCTCGCGTTCGACCTCGACGGGCCCACGGGCGACGCCATGCTCAACGGCTCCATCTGGCGCAAGCCCAGCTATTTCGCCCTGGGCGCCTACGGGCCGCACCGGGCGCTGCCCCGGATTCTGGACCTGCTCGACGAGGCCGGCGTGCCCGCGACGTTCTTCACTCCGGCCTGGGTCGTCGAGACCTGGCCCGAGGCCTGCCGGGCGGTGGTGGAACGCGGCCACGAGATGGCCCACCACGGCTACCAGCACGAGCGCTACTGGGACTTGGCGCCCGAGCAGCAGGCCGAGGTGATCGCCCGCAGCCAGCGGATCTTCCGCGAGGTGCTCGGTGCCTCCGCGGTCGGCTTCCGAACGCCCTCCGGCGACTGGCATCCCGAGACGCCCCGGCTGCTGGTGGAGGCGGGGTTCGCCTACTCCAGCTCGATGCGCGGCGACGACCGCCCCTACCTGCACGAGATCGACGGCAGGGCCACCTCGCTGGTGGAGATCCCGGCCCGCTGGGACCTGGACGACTACGCCTCCCTCGCCTACACCCGCAACCCGGACTACCCGGCCGGCCAGGACCGCATCGCCAGCTACGAGTTGACGCTCGACAACTGGATGCGCGAGTTCGACGGACATCACGCCGAGGGGCTGTGCATGACCACCCTGTTCCATCCGAAGGTCTCCGGCAAGCCCGGCCGTCTGCTGCTGCTCGAACGTCTCCTCGGACACATGCGCGCCGCCGGCGGCGTCTGGTTCGCCACCTGTCGCGAGGTGGCCGAGTGGTGGTCAAGGCCTGAGGTGCCGACCGTTCTCCAGGGGGCCGGCCGCGATGTCTGAACCGAACTCCCCGGAAGGCCGCTGGCCCGGCGGCGCCCGCTGCGCGGTCGTGGTCAGCGTCGACTTCGACGCCGAACTGCCCCTGCTCGCCTCGTCCCCGGACGCCGTCCGGCGGGCCAAGACGCTCTCGGTGGGACGTTACGGCGCCACGCGCGGCGTCGACCGGCTGCTGCGGACCTTCGCCGAACTGGGCGTACTAGCCACCTGGTTCGTGCCCGGCCGCCAGGCCGAGAACCATCCCGGGCTGGTCCGCGAGATCGCGCGAGCCGGCCACGAGATCGCCAACCACGGCCACGCGCACGAGAACTTCGACCTGCTGGACCTGGCGGGCCAGCGCGCGGTCGTCGAGCGCGGCAACGACGCCCTCGCCGAGATCGTCGGGCACCGCCCCAGGGGGTTCCGCATCCCCGAAGGCGAGTGGGCGCCCGGACTCCCCGACGCACTGCGGCAGTTGGGCTTCACTTGGTCCTCCTCCCTGCGCGGGGACGACCTGCCCCATCTCCACCCGGCCGGAGCGGGAGCCTCAGGGCGGCTGGTCGAGATCCCAGTCCACCACGAGCTGGAGGACCACCCGTACTTCTTCTTCAACCTGGACCCGGCCTTCCCCGCCGGACAGTCACGGATCGCCTCCTACCGCGAAGTACTGGGCAACTGGACCACCGAGTTCACCGCCTACCGCCGCTTCGGCCTCTGCTACGTCCTGCGGCTGCAACCCGAAGTCACCGGCACCCCCGGGCGGATCGCCCTGGTCCGCGAACTGCTCACGCACATCCGCGGTCATGACGACGTATGGATCGCCACGGCGGGCGAGGTCGCCGACTGGTGGTCGGCCACCCACGAGGGCAACGCACCCGACCACCCCTCCGAAGTGTTCGCACGTCTCACGCAAGGAACTTCATGACGGTCACGGCAGCAGCCAAGGACCCGCTCCGCGCGAGCGACGCTCTCGCCGCGCTGGCCCGCTTCACCGCCACCACCCGGTTCGACGACCTGCCCGCAGCCGTCGTCGGCAAGGCCGGGCATCACCTCCTGGACACGCTCGGCGCCGCCCTGGCCGGGGCGGACAGCGTCGAGTCCACCGCACTGCTCCGCATGCTCACCACCACCGAGCCCGGCGCCGACGCCTGCGTGTGGGGCACCGGGGTCGCGCTGTCCCCGCGTGGCGCGGCGCTGGTCAACGGCGTGTCCGCGCACGCCCTCGAACTCGACGACGCCGGCGGCTGCGACCACTCCGGCGCCGTCGTCGTACCCGCCGCACTCGCGGCCGTCGCCGCCGCGCCCGCTCCGGTCTCCGGAGCGGACCTGCTCACCGCGGTCGTCGTGGGCTACGACGTGGCCCGCAGGGTGCTGGAAGCGTGCGGCGGCTACTGGCCGCACAACGAGGCGGGCTGGCACTCCACCGGTACCTGCGGACCGTTCGGCGCCGCCGCGGCAGCTTCCGCCGTGCTCGGTCTCGGGGTGGAACAGACCGCGCACGCGCTCGCCCTGGCCGGCAGCTTCAGTGGCGGCATCTGGGCGTTCGTGCACGACGGTGCCATGAGCAAACGTCTGCACGCGGGACGAGCGGCCGAGGCCGGGGTCACCGCGGCCCTGCTCGCGGCGCACGGCGTCACCGGCCCCGGTGAGGTGTTCGGCGACGTCTGGGGCGGCTTCCTGCGCACGCTGGCGCCCGCCAGCGCCGACCCCGCCGCGCTCACCGCCGGTCTGGGCCGGGAATGGCGGATCTCCCGCTGCTCGTTGAAGCCCTACGCCTCCTGCCGTTCCACCCACTCCTCGATCGACGCCGTGGGCGCGATCCTCGGCACCCAACGCCTCACCGCCGACGACGTGGCAGGTATCCACGTGCGGCTCGGTCCCGCCGTCCACGGGATGTGCGGCGGCACCGACATCGCGACGTTGCCCGCGGCGCAGCTGAGCCTGCCGTACGCGGTCGCGGCGCGCGTCGTACTCGGCAGCGCGGGCCTCGACGCCTACGACGCGGACAACCGGCGCTCCCCACACGTGAGTTCCGTACTGGAACGGATCGTGCTGAAGGTCGATCCCTCCATGGACCGCGACACGGAGCCCGTCGTCACCCTCACCACCCGGGCCGGAGCGGTACACCGCAAGCAGGTGACCGACCCCCTCGGCTCCGCGACCAATCCCCTGGACGGGCAAGCCGTCACCGCCAAGTTCCACCAGCTCGCCTCCCGTACTCTGCCCTCCGCGCAGACCGAGGCGCTCGCCGACGCCGTCGGCCACCTGGACACGCTCGACGACGCCCGCACCCTGGTGGCCCTCCTCGGCCGCCCCCGACCGCAAGAAGACCGGACATGACCTCCTGCAGCCTCGATCGGACACCCACCGGCGCGCTGCCGCGCGTCGTACTGCTCGACTCGTTCGGCGATCTCAAGGACGTGGCCGAGGAACTGGACGGCCTGCCGGTGGAAGTGAGCCGGGCCGAGCGGGTACCCAGTGGTCCCGGCGTCGTCGCCCTGCTGCTGGGCCCCGAGACCGCTCTGAGCGCACAACAGGTGGCGGCCCTGCCCGACTTGAGGATCGTCGCGGTCACCGCGACCGGCTACGACCACGTTCCCACCGAGGCGGTCACGGCCGCCGGAGGCTGGGTGACCACCAGTGCGGGTTACTGCACGGACGAGGTCGCCGAGCACACCATGGCCTTCGTCCTCGGTCAGCTGCGCCAGGTGACCGTGCTGGACCGCTCGGTGCGCCAGGGGCGCTGGGACGTACTCAGGGACCGGCCTCGCACCGCCGCCGGGAGCGTGCTCGGGCTCGTCGGATTCGGCAGGATCGGGCAGGCGGTGGCGGAACGTGCCGCGGCCCTGGGCATGCGGGTGGCGGCGTACGATCCGACGGCTCCCGCCGCCGCGTTCGGCAGGACTACTGTGACGCGCCACGACGATCTCGCGGAACTGCTCGCCGCCGCTGACGTGGTCAGTCTGCACCTGCCGCTGACCCCTGCCACCGAAGGGATCATCGATGCCGGGGCGTTGGCAGCGATGAAGCCCGGCGCGTACCTGGTCAATGTCTCGCGCGGCGGTCTCGTCGACCACAAAGCCCTCGCCGCCGCACTCGCGAGCAGGCGGCTCGCGGGTGCGGCACTCGACGTGCTGCCGACGGAACCGCCGCCCGCCGACGAGCCGTTGCTGGCGCTCGACAACGTGATCGTCAACCCTCACGCGGCCTGGTACTCGCCCCAGGCGCACACCCGCCCGTTCCGTATGGCCGCCGGGTACGTGGCCGACGTACTGCACGGCCGGGAGCCCGCGGGCACCGTCGCCCGACCGCCTCTCCTCACCCTCAAGGACGCTCAGTGACCGACACCGTCACCGACGAGGAACTGCGGCTACGGCGCGAACTCGCCGCGGTCTACCGGCTCGTCGCGCACTTCCGGATGACCGACCTCATCTTCACGCACATCTCGCTGCGCCTGCCCGGCCCCGACCACCACTTCCTGATCAACCCCTACGGCCTGCTCTTCGAGGAGATCACCGCCTCGAACCTCGTCAGGATCGACCTCGACGGCAACCCGGTGGACCCGACGCCTTATCGCGTCAACCCCGCAGGGTTCGTCATCCACAGTGCCGTCCACCAAGCCCGGCCCGACGCCCAGTGCGTGCTGCACACCCACACCCGCTCCGGCTGCGCCGTCGCCGCCCAGGCCGAGGGTCTGCTGCCGCTCAACCAGATCTCCATGGAGTTCTACAACCGCGTCGCGTACCACGACTACGAGGGCGTGGCGCTCAACCTCGACGAGCAAAAACGCCTCGTCGACGACCTCGGCACCCACCCGGTGATGATCCTGCGCAACCACGGCCTGCTCACCGTCGGCAGCAGTGCGGCACAGGCGTTCCTGCGGATGTACTACCTCGACAAGGCCTGCCAGATCCAGACCGAGGCCCAGGCGGGCGGCAGCAGCAGCGCCCTGGTCCTGCCCGATCCGGCGGTGTGCGACTACGCGGCACGACAGCTCAACGGAGAAACAGCCGAGTCGGACTACCAGGACGACGACGCCTACGACCTGGCCTGGGCCGCCCTTCTTCGCCTGGTGGAGCGCGTGGCACCCGACTACCGGGACTGAACACGGATCCTTCGGCCTCGACGTCCTCGTCTTCAGGCCAGGGCGGCCAGGGCGAGCGGCGTGGATTCGGCGACCTCCGCGGCGGCGCGTACGAACACGGTGACGGCCTGGGAGCGGCGCCTGACCTGCGTCTTTCCAGGTATCCACCAGAACCCAGAATTCAAGCATACGTTCGATAAGGATCGCCGGGCGTGACGTTGACGGTGTGACATTGACCGATGAGTGGCAGGTTTGATCCGCAGGTGGCGAGCGTGGTGCTGGCAGCCGCGGGTGGGGTCGGGTCCGGAGGCCAAAGACCTTCGGTAAGCAGTGCTCAGGCGGCCGTTTCGCCGGCCTCAAGGACGGCCTCGATGTCGACCACGACATCGACCATAGTGCTGACCACGACTCCGCCCCGGTCGACGACATCGTTCCAACTCACCCCGAAGTCATGGCGATTGATACGGGTGGTGGCCGTGAAGCCGGCGCGTCGCCTGGGGCCGAGGTCTCGGCCGTCCTGCCACCAGGGAGTGTCCCACTGTCCCCAGTAGGTGACGTCGAAGGCCACGGGATGCGTGACGCCCCGTACGGTGAGATCTCCGGTGACCTCGAACTCGGTGGCGCTGAGCTGATGAACGCGTGAGCCGATGAATGTCCACGTCGGGTGATGTTCGACGTCGAAGAAGTCGGCACTGCGCAGATGGGCGTCACGCTGGGGCTGACCGGTGTACACCCCGGTCGCGTCGATGATCGCCTCGACGCGGGCCTTCTCCGGCTCGTCGGGATCGACCTGCAGCCGGCCATGCACATTCTTGAGCTGTCCGCGCACGTAGGTGACCATCATGTGCCTGGCGCGGAACTCCGCGCCGGTATGACCCGGCTCGAAGAACCATCTGGTCGTGGCCATGTCGCCTCCCCTGGCGCCATTACCCCTAGAACCAGGCCGGCGACCTGATCAGCATCGCAGCATGCGGCGCCACGGACCGAGGGCAGTGGCCGCGGGTCCCGGGTGTCCGCTCATACCCTCGGCGATGAGGGAGATGCCGGCACCCAGCATCCACACGTCCTTGGCCAGCGCGGTTCCCTGCTCGGTGGGGCGCAGACTGCCTTCCTGACGCATACCCGGCGTCCGCAGGTAGAGCCCGAGGGTGCCGCCAGAGAATACGGTCAGCGCAGTCCCGGCGACAGCGGCAGGCACGACCGGCAGGAGCAACGCGGCAGCAACGGCAATCTCCCCGGTGGACAGCTGCCGGACGAACCTGTGGGCATCGAGCCTGCCCAGGAAGGGGTAGGTGCCGGACGCGAACTGATGGAGTCGCTCAGCGGTGGCCTGGTCCGCCTCCCGTTTCGACAGTCCGGAGTGCAGGAAGAACGCACCGACGGTGAGCCTGAGTGGCAGCTGCCGCGCTACGGAACGCCACACTGAACCCGATGCCATACCGAGCCTCCTAAACCTCACCCCGCCTACCACCATGCCACCCGCCCCAACCATGTCAAACAGGGACCAGTCGCCGCCCGCAGCGCCCATCCGGGCAGGTGGCAGCACCGCAACCACGCCCACTCCCCCTCCCAGACCCGCCCCGGCCCAGACCCGCCCCGGCCCAGACCCGCCCCGGCCCAGATCCGCCCGGGCCCAGATCCAGCAGGTCGAGATCGAGCAAACCTGCCCGACGGCCACCGCGGTGACCGACAGTCGAGGGGAGCCGGCCGGCACGTCGCGTCCAGGAGATCGCATCCGCCCACCGAAGCTGCCTGCCAGCGGCCCTCTCGCCGGACGAAAAGGCCGATCCGGCACCGGACGAAGAGGTCACCGAGGACGACGCGGCGGACACACGAGCAGGGCAGCATGCCAAGAGGCTGTTCGAGGCCGTCCAAGCCCTGACCGGATCCGGCCGGAGCTACAGCGCCGTGGGCCGGGACCTCGGCCTGAACGGCCGCACCGTGGGCAAGTATGCCCGCGCCCGCACCTGGCAGGAGGTCATGTGCCGCCCGCCCCGCAAGCCCGCCACCCTGGATCCCTACCGCGACTACCTGCAACAACGCTGGGACGAGGGAGAGCGCAACGCGGTGATCCTCCATCAGGAACTTCGCACCACCGGCTACCTCGGGCACTATCAGCGCGTGAAGTGGCCATCGCGCCCCTGCGACGCGGGCTGCCGCTGGACCGGCCCCGCAAGCGGCCGCCATCCCCGCGCAAGGCCGCACGCTGGATCACCACCCACCCGGCCCGCCGCAGCCTTCACGTCACTCACCGTCTGCATCGGCTCCTCGATCACTGTCCGGAACTCAAGCTCACCCACGACCTGGTCCGCCGGTTCGCCGCCATGCCCGACAACCGTGATGCCGCAGCCCTGCCATCGTGGCTCGATGAGCTCTCCCGGAGCGGACTGCCACCGCTCACTGGTATCGCCGGAGCCTTGCGCGAAGACCAGCTCGCCGTCGCCCAGGGGATCTCCACCACCTACAACTCCGGCGTCGACGAAGGCCGCATCACCGACGTCAAACTCCACAAACGCCTGATGGCGCGACGAGCTGGCGTCCCGCTCCTGCGCCGGCGCGTCGTCTTGATCGCCCACCTCCGCCGCCGTTATGCGGACCGGCCGATCTCAGCACCCAGATGATCTCCGCCTACGAAAATCTTGCCAGAGCCACTCACACGAGTACGGGGACATCTGGTGACGTGCGATGCAGATGAAAGGCCAGCTTCGGTTCTTTAGCAGGCTGTGATTTCGTAGTTTCCGTCTCCGTCGTCGTCGATCCAGTGATCAGCGATGTTGTTGTAGGACGTCCAGCCGTAGGTGCTCGTCCCGGCGACCCGGACATACCACCAATAGTTCCCGTAGATGTTCGTCGTCGTGCACTGCAGCCAAACCAGTTTCCCATCAGCCACGGAGGCGACGTTGTCGCACGCTGCATAGGGCCCTTTCTTGAGGTTGATGGATGTAATCGTGTATCCACCTCCCTCACCGTTCTCGGTGGGAAGGGAGTTCCAACAAAACTCGTCGGCTGAGGCCGACGACACGGTGACCGTGGTGGCACCAAGAGTCATCAGCCCGGTGGTCAGGACTGACACGAGCAGCCGCGTCAGGCGGTGATTTGAAACATTGCTCAACACGCCGGTCCCCTCTCACTCATGAATGTGGCACGACGGTAGGGGCAGCGGCCCGGCTGTCGCGTCCCGCAGTGGGTGGACCTCAGACTCCACCTCACGCGGCAGATCCAGGCGTCGGGACCAGAGCCAGGGCTGGTGGCCGCAACCACTTGCTGCTCGGTGCCAGCGCTCATCGAGCCCACTGCCCAGCCGCCGGGCCCAGTGCACAACGCGTGCACACTTCCCCGGGAACTCCCAGGAACTCGCAGGTAGAGGCGGGAAGCCCCCGCACAGATGAATCGACCCCTATCAGGAGATAAGACCAGGTCAGGGTCCCGAGGGTAAACAAGTTGTACCGTACTGCGCGAAAAGCGGCGGTTGTTGTCGGCGTGGCCGCGGTCGCGGCGGGTGTCCATGAAGACCACCGCCGCGGCGGCCATGGCAGTCGCCATGGCGAAGACTCCTTTGAAGCCGGACAGGGACATGTTCTTCTCCTTCTGCATGTGGAAGATCGGTTGATGCAGAGAGAGGCGCTGGGTGATCTGACCTTCCCCTCATAGCGTAGAGACCCTGACTGCAGGGGAAGTTGAGGGTCATGGCAGGCAAGAGGCGGAAGTTCGACGCGGAGTTCCGTGAGGGGGCTGTGCGGATCGTC
>Ga0307514_10004382_pt1 | contig 13000 bp, 16 predicted proteins | sample 16_EM_MG_FD_203088 | JGI IMG/M metagenome (GOLD analysis project Ga0307514, IMG submission 203088) | Populus trichocarpa ectomycorrhiza microbial communities from riparian zone in the Pacific Northwest, United States - 16_EM | ecosystem: Host-associated > Plants > Roots > Unclassified | place...
TGACTTTTGGGATCGGTTGTTTTGCATTATTACACGGTGGGTCTGGTCAGGGGGAAACTTGGGGCTGGGTTGGGCTGGGTGTGGGGAAAAACAACGGTGTTTTCGTGAATTTTCCCTGCTTTTATTACTACCTATATCCAGTCTTGCACTGGACAAAAATGTCTCATGCGAATATCTTAATTATAAGATTAAAATCGTGGGTATGGGCAGATGGTTTATATGCTGAACCATCTTACATATTACTATCACTATATCACTATCACTACATTTATCGCCACTGTCACTACTACTATCACCACACATTCATTTTCAAGTATCTGTTACTTGTTTGTGTTTTACTTTTGATTTCCTTGTGTACTTTCAAGCTTTGTGTATGGCTGGCTATGCGTGCATGTTGCCGCTAGTGCTTACATACATACATTTGCTTTGGTGGTTGTTTCTTTATTTACATATATTTTTGTTGTTTACTACTCGCTTTCGTTTCGTAATTTACTAACTTGAAGCTACAGCTTGCTCTCTCCCTTTTTTCCTTCTTATCTTTCATATGTATCCTTTGTTATTGGGATCCGAGGTGGAGTTTGAGCGGAGGAGTACGAGACGGGGCAGGGGGAGAGGGGGGGGGAAGAGGGGGAGTGAAGCTGGCGGTGGTGAAGCTGATGCAAGGGGAAGAGGGTAAGGTGGGTGATGCAATACTATATAGTTATCCCATTTTCCTTGATACTATATCAATCCACAAATACCAATATATCCATTGTTCTATCTATCTATCCATCTATCCATCCATCTACCTCCTACTTACAGAATCTGAAACTCGACAGCAACTCTAGCTCTCACGATCGACTATCCGTGTTTTGAAACCTTACCCATTTTGACCAGCGGCAGTTTCACCTGGAAAAGTTTCCTCCTTCGGGGGAAACCATACGTTGCAGTTTAAAGTACCTACTTCTGGGCGCATTCGCATTAGGTAACTCTTTGAATTCTGCCAAAGCCTCCAACACGACGCCAGGAATAAAAACAACAGTGGGCAGTGAAAATCCCCCCCCTCCCCCCACTCTAACCCCACTCCAAACAATTCGTAAATATGTATGTAGCAAAAAAATCCGCGGGTCCAGAAAAAAAAAAAAAATAAGGGTCAAAAAATGGTGAAACGAGGATACCTTTCATGCATGCCCCGCAGGCTATGCCGCTTTCACGAAAAAAAGAGGAAAAAAAGAGGGAAAAAAGAGGGAAAAAAAAAAATCTCAACAAAAAGTGTCATGTAAAAATACACCCAAGGTATCAAACCTATACTATGTATGCAGCATGATCGTAAAAAAAAAAAAACCAGACATTACGCGGCCCACCCCAATCCGCCAAAATGAGTAGAACCCCAAACCCAAGAACTTCCAAAGAAATACATTATGAGAATAGCTTTAAACCCCATCCTCGTTTTCTGGCCTATCGAGATTCCGTTGTACTGCTTCCCAGCTGCCGTCGAGAATACGTTGGTCTTCTTCGTCAAGGTCATGGCCTTGGCGGCGGAGGCAATCTTCTCAAATTTAGTAAATGTATGATTTCTCCAATGTCACGTGGTCGGATAAACTTACCCTGAAGCATTCTCCCACTGACCAAACTCCACAAACTATCCCTCCCTTTCTTTGAATTAACCCACGCCGCGCGGGCACTTTTTTCTGCTTGCTCACTAACAACGCCACTGAAGAATCTCTGGCACATAAAACTCAAGACCACAAACATGATCTGCTGATTGAACAGCTGCTGTGCCATTTGCAGCCCCGTAGCGAGAAATTTCCTATAATCCAAGGCTTGTCAGAAATCATCTCATTAGCTTCAGGATTTACATACTTAGATTTAATCAACTCTCCTCTTTCTGTGCCCCTGACGCAGCAGAATGCAGCTTTAACTAGAGCATTCTTTGTTTCAGAACAAGCCCGCTCGACCGTTTGGAGGAGAAAGTCAGCACGCCGGTCATCACGGTGGTCGGAGCCACGGAAGATAATGGCAGTGTTAATTGTGGCTAGGAGACCGATTTCTGAGGGATCATTGAGGAGGTTTTCGTAGTATGCGAGGGCTTGTAGAAGGTCGCCGGTGCCTTGGTGGATGGTGCCTGTGAGGTAGAGAACCAGTTTCTCGAGCATTGGTGGGGCCTCTTGTCGGTTTGGCAGGCAGTCGATGCAGCCGTGGAGGATTTGGAGGCTCTGTGGATATGTTAGATGAACTATAGTCAACTGTATCGAAGTCTGTCATACCTTAATAGCCTCGTCCCAGTCTGTCCGAACAGCAAAAAGGAAGGCTAGGTAAAGTAGCATGAAACACCGTAGAAGTTTCCTATATTGTATCCGGGCACCTGCAGCTGGCAGCGAATGAGAAGTAGGACCATTCTTGTCCAGTGGCTCTTTTCCGATATTAGTATCACGAACCACAAAATGCCACATTGGATACATACGTTCTAGCCTTCTCAGTCCCTCCTTAAGGAACTTTTCAGCTTTTTGTCCATTATGTGCATTTGTCTGGAAATTTGCCATCCCTGAGAGAAAATATCCAACAATGGCAACATCATCCCTTGCAAACCATCTAAAATACAAATATTCTCTCGACTTCCCTTGCCTCGGTGGGTGGACGGGAACCTCGAGATCACCAGTCGGCGACCAATTTGCCCAAATGTCATGGCCCCGGAGCATCTCTGTGAGCTTGTCCTCCTTCCTCTTGATTTCACTACCAGGCCTACCGAGCATTAGAGCGCTACTGAGGTCAACTATAGTCCGTAGGAATTCTATTTCAATGGACACTGCTTCCTCGAGTTGCATTGAGTTGGCCCTTGCTAAGGCTCTTTGTGCGGTTTCAATTCCCTCGGGGCCAAGATGGAGGGAAATCATGGATTCCGTAAGGCTAGAAAGCATAAAAACCGACATATCATTCCGGCGCTGTGAAATAGTAGCGATCTTTTGAAGGCCATGGAGGGCTAATTGTACGTCACGAGATGGGGAGTTTTCGAGGAGTAAACTGCAACGAAGGAAGCGGAATGCATACGCCCAAAGAGGATTTCCTCGTCTATCATAGGCATCATGATTAGCAGTGAGGTACGTCCTGGGGATGAGGTTCAGCTCACTCTTCTGCCTCCTTTGTGTACTTTTGGAGCTGTATCAAGGCTGCCTTTGGGTTCATCTGAAACATTACCCTAACGAGGAGATGTTGCATACTGAAATTGAGATCCAGTAGGTTATTATTCTGGGAGTTGGTAATATATCAGACTCGGTAACGCACCCGCAATACGAGAAAGATGACATACTCTGGATGCTGTTATAATCTAAACCAAGCCAATTAGCATCCATGCTCATAAAATAGAAGTCCCAGCCCCACTGAACTCACCCCCTTCAAAAGCACAGTTTCCGCCTCCTGCAGGTTATCCGTTTCCTCAAACAAGACAGCAGCATACCGTAACCGTACCAAGGCTTCTAGTCGAGCTTGGGTTGTTTTCCCCTTCTAAATATCCAGAGCTCAAACGTCAGTCATGAGTTCCAACAGCCCATCGCTCAGTGCATGCTACCTGCGGTAAAAGGATTGACTCCAAGCACGCCAACCCCGTAGCCATCAGTTTATAATACAAGCTCGCGTCGTTCCCCTTCCCGGCTGCTGCGTTTGCACCAATGTGATGCGCATTCTCAAAGTATGACTCTGCCAAACTTATCAGAAGTAATGAGTGTTCATGTGTATGCTGTTGAGGCCCTGGGGTATGTGGGGCTGGGGTTTGTGAATGCGATTGTGAGGGAGCGGGCCGGCGCGGAGTTTGATGGTCGTGATGCTGTTGTGAAGGTGTTCGAAGCTGTCCATGCTGTTGTGTATGATGATGATGATGGGCATGTTGATGATGTGGAGTATGGTGCTGCTGTTGAGGCTGCTGTTGAGGGTATTGAGGGTGAGGGGACTGCTGGTACCGTGGGTGTTGTGGTGCTGGGGGGCCAGAGTACTGAGGGTAATGTTGTGGTCGCTGATGCTGAGAATAGCTTCTCTGCGGTGACGGCGTCACGGATATTGCGACCTCGAATGCTAAAGGTGTACCTCTTCCATCGCTGCCTGGGGTCCCTCCCGCCGCTCCTCCTCCTGGGCCTAGGCCACGGTTGGCTGACATGTATTGTGTGCTGCTTCGGATCCAGAGGACGCTGACTCTGTCTCCGAGCCTGTCATTCAATGGATCTGTTAGTATGTGATTCTGTATGACTAAGCCATGGGAATGAGCCGAGGCATCATCGAGAAATAAATCTCGAGCCTCTTGCCCCCGAATCCAGCTCTAAACTCACCTCACCTACGTCGCTGTTCCTTAGATTTTGCTGCGCAGAGCATTCCTCCAGTCGACAATATTCCATAACCCAATAACTACATACTGGAGGCCTTTCTGCCAGCCATAGGGTGTTGGTTGGAAAGCTCCTAGCTCCCACATTTATAGTCCAATGGGGATCCCAAGGTTTGGGTGGTCCACAACCCAGGAATACTTCCATGCCCCCAAAACGGTTGGCCTGAAGCTCCGCAGTGGTAGCGTTGTTCAATTCTCCGAACTGGCAAAAACGGTGCTCACTCCATTTAAAGCACATCCTCTACTCCCGGTGTGTTTAGCCCATAGTCAGTGGCTATAAGACCTACTAATTGAGTATCTCGTATCTCTAGAATGGACATTTACAGACATTTTGGACAGTAGCAACTGGTGCAGACATACCAGTATACTATGGCCGAAAGGTTATGGTAGGGAACGATGGTGGGACATATACACTCGACTTTGTAGTGCCGCCATCCGAGGACCATACCGCGCCGGGCCTCTGGCATCGAACCCGATATTTGTCAAAACAGGAGCAAGATGGCCTAGCCTCGGAGGATACAAAGCCCATGCTATTGGCGCTTCATGGATTGACGGGAGGCAGCCATGAACTCTACCTACGAGCTGTAGTTGCTCCCTTAGTGGGGAAGTATGACTGGGCAGCATGCGTTATGAACGCACGAGGTTGTGCAAAGTCCAAAATCACCACTCACCAGCTCTTCAATGCTAGAGTTACTGTGGATGTGCGGGAAACTGTGGAGTTCTTGCGCAAAACATTTCCAAATCGGCCATTATATGGAGTTGGGTTCTCGTTAGGGGCAAACATATTTGCAAACGTATGTCCACGGCCTGCTCTGGGCGCTGTTTGTCTCCATTCTAATATCGATAGTAGTACTTGGGAGAAGAGGGTGATGCTTGTGTTCTAAAGGGCGCTGCACTGTGCTCCAATCCCTGGAACCTAGAAATTACGAACGCTGCACTACACAGGTCGTGGCTTGGTGCAGAGGTCTATTCGAAAGCAATGGGGAAGTATGTTATGACCCAAGCGCCACTAAAAGTTTTGTATGATGAATATTTACTCACAATGGATCCATCAGGAACCTCAAAGGGCTTTTTGAGGAGTAAGTGAGATTTATGTTTCATACTTTTCAACCGCAGGAAAAGCTCATGAAGAATCCTCTAGCCAATATGAAGTCCTTGCACATGACCCAAAGGTCGATGCGGAACTCGTGCGAAGATCTAAATATATCTGGGAATTCGACAGGTTCATACTCTTCAGAATACCCATGGCACTTGCTTATCTTGCTAAATTCTACACATAGGGACCTCACAGCACGAGTCTTCGGCTACGCCACCGTAGGGGCTTACTACCGAGATGCCTCTTCTGTCGACCGATTATTAAAAATTAGGATACCCACATTCATTGTACACGCAAAAGACGACCCTGTCGCATTAAAAGACGGAATTCCATACGACGAAGTGGAATCGAACCCATACGCATTTATGGTTCAAACATCTCATGGAGGGCATCTTTCATGGTTTGAAATGAATGGAGAACGATGGTTTGCTAGAACAGTAAGTTTTATATCCAGCGTAGCCAACAATCAGATGGCTAACTCACGTGCACGGTGTTCATGAGTAGGTCGTAGAGTATTTTCGCAAGATGCAGGATGAGGTTGAGCAGGTACTACCAATCAAGCTTACAGAGGATCAGGTAAAAGCGAAACTGTGAGCAGTCATGATTATTGGCTTTTTAGATTATTTGCATGTTTTGGGCCCTCTAACCCTGGTGCTCATGGATATATCAATCACTCTAGGCCTCAGGGAGGCAGAGAAATCTAGATGATGATACCCGAGAGGTGCTGTATGATTGTATAACACATCTATAGATATATTTAGATTAAATTACAATTGGTAGTAAGGAATCCATACTATATATCACCATATCTTTAAGCGCTAAAAGACATTACCCCATCGCCGATTAGACATTCGATAATCAGGATATATTCTGCATCAAGGACGGCAAACTTTTCGTGACACAAGTTGTCTCAATTGCACCAACGATAGATAAAACTGGCAATCCATCTACTGCACGATTTACTACTTTCGTGTTAGAGAAGTCTGTTAGTCTCAACCGCCTGTAAATCTTGGCACCAAAACATTTCCAACTTCAACGTCATATCATCCCAACTTCACGAACACCATGGACCCCCCGGCTGATTTCTCCCTCACCGACCTCGACCACCAATCCAAAACCGAGCTCCAGCAATTCCTGCAGCAAGAGGAAGACAAAGCAAAGTTACGGACTGGTACCTCCCACCCGCCCATACCTTTGTTCAGTACTAACAAAAATAGTTGTTCACGTACTTACGGAGCGCTGCTTCAAGAAATGCATTACCTCGAAAATCAGCAACGGCGTGCTCGATAGATCCGAAGAAACCTGTCTACAAAGCTGTGTGGAGAGGTTTATTGATTCCCAGCATGTGATTTTGGGGCACCTGGGGAAGAGTGCTCGATAGGTCTTCTATGCGGGGATGGGGAGATGTTGGGAGGAGAGAGGAGAAAGGAATATTAATTTGTTGGGGAAGCCGGGGTGTACACGGAAAGCGAGGGATGCGAAAGACTTGGTTCACAAATCAACCCACTCCAATCCTGACCCACGTCATCTTGCTCCTGTGATAGGGAAAAAATAATCACTCAATTACTTCATGTGTATATACATGTATACTCCCAAGATAAAAGATGTGAGCCTAGATAGTACTCGACCAAATCCAAACGACGTATGCGGAGCGAAACGTATGTACCAAGTGCGCAACAGGCAGGCAAGCAAATAGAAATAGAAACATCATGAATTATCTACGTGAGAAACCGAACCTTATGACTCCGTTACATAACCAACATATCAGCAAACTCGCCATTGCAGCCTCTTTAACCCGTACAAACGCTGGCTTGAACAGTATCCAGATGCTACCAGAAGATATCAGACTCGAGTGAAAAAAGCAAGACACAGTAATGTGGAGAGCCCGGGAATAAATGAGGAATAGTAATACATCATCCCCAGGCTGAATACCAAGAGCTCGGACCTCGAAGCCCTGCGGCAACAACCGAAACCTGAATGCACCAGTCTATATGGTGCATGAGATGTTGAGGAGAAGAATCGCTAGAAAGAGCGAACATATAAGCAAAGAGTACATCGCATGAGAAGGTATTAGTGGTTGGCAGAGTCCAAGGCCCTCCCCATGTGAGGGAGAGTCAATGGACTTCGTTGATACCCGTTGTTTCCGTTGTATCCACTATGCCCACTGTGCCCATTATGAGATTGTGTCTGTGAGGACACATTATGTCGCTTCGCAGATCGCGGCTCCTCATCATCACTCAATGTCAAGTCAATAACTTGACTTATAGGCCGCTTGTTGCTGGACTGGTGAGTTGTATCCTGGCTGTTTCCCCTGTTATTCGGGGTACCAGCTTGGCTAGGAGTATCAAGCTTTCGAACGGGTCGTGAATCCTGGATTTCAATAACGTCCTCGTCGTCGCCGCCACCGTCACTGTTGGGACCTAGGTCGGCGGATGGAGAACGCTGTGTGGCTACGGACCAATTACCATCGGGATCCACGGTCACGGAATCAACACTTTTAGGTGTTGAATCGAGAATAGTTTGGACATAACTATAGATAATCAGCATCGACCGTATTTTAGGTGGGAGCCTCTACAAACCTGTCTATAACTAGCATCTCGTACGGGACAGGTTTATTGCAAGTAGGACATTGCCATGTCTGCCAGAAGTATGAGCAATGCAAATATCACTTAAGAATGTACCAGTGGTACGAACCGGAGCCTGCTGTTGCAGTAACAGATATGACATAGCATCAAAGCACTGTACATGAGTGCACACCCTCGACCTGACCGGTAATTCAATTCGGAGGGTTGATAAAGGACATTTAAGTGACATGACGGAGGAAGTAGCCATAAGGTCTGAGTCCTCGTTTCTTTTCACCACTACAATTCAGGTTAGCAGTTATAAAATCGGTGGAGTAACGTGACCAGCATACTGTCGTCAATGACGGACTGTTTACTTATCCGATGATTGCTTTTCTTGAGATCCTGCACAAGTTTTTCTGCCGATACCACATTGACAAGGTTCAAAACGAATGCGTATTTCTATAACTCAAGTTAGAAAAAACTCTCCTTGCAGAAGATTAAGCAAAACTCGGATATATGAGACTTGCTTCCGTAGTGGGACTTGCTTTCGTGGTGAGGGCATAGGTTATTGCGATTTCATTCGTGTGCGTGAGTGACTTGTGGAGCATTTGGGTGATATCCGGCGGCCGTGTGGAGCCGGGCTTGTTCTTCAACCCCTTAAGTTGACTAGGCGGCACTATCTGCTCGTTCACTTTCACTTCCACTTGCTGTGGAAATCCGATATCGAGTTTAGTCACTCCAACCAGTGTCGGAGCATCTATCTGCCCGCAATACAACATAACCTTAGCCCCTTTCGTGATGATTGCATTCAGCTGCTGTTCATTTAGGGTTATTCTAGTTTTAACTGTATTACGGTGATGGTTCATTACTGAACCTCCGGAGTTAGTGGTGTTCCTTGTAAACTTGGGCGTACATGCGTATTACCTGGCACCTGCGTAGCCGCACACAAAGCCTCTAGAATAGTGTAGAATGGACTCGGTCTGAAGTGTAGACGATCCATTGGGCCGAACCCTGTAGACCCCATATTAGCCCCGGCTCTTATTGAGCAGAACAAAAAGACAACCTTGCGGAGCAGCGCTATAAGGATATGAAGGGGGATAATATGGTGCATATTCACCATTTGTAGTCGGTGAACTGCTATAGTCATTTGATCTCCCTACGACTGGGGGTAGTGGAAGCGGAGGGAGGTTTGGCTCGGGTTTGTAGATGATCCCTCTGAGCTTTTCCAGGGACTCGACTTCATTGTTTCGTGATAGTTCAAGGATACCTATAACAATCTCAGCCCGGGAGCCATGGCGAAAGTTTGGGCTAAATACACACGATCAATTAAACGCTCCTGTAAGGTCTTTTTGACTCCGCTGCTGGGAAGCCCGGACGACTTGAGCACAATTTGAAGTTGGCGAACCTAGATAAGGGCAAGTCTGTTAGCAAAAGAGTCTTGCATGCTTTTCATTGATTCTTCGAGGATTGGCGAACGTCCATACAATCAGCTTTTGCTGTACATAATTTATCAAGGCCGCAGTAGATTGCCCGTCTCGTGCGTTAGGTGTCTGGGTAGCCATGCGTGGTGATGTTCCCCAGTCTGATTGTTTGTGCGGGATGATTGGGACACTCGGAGCGTGTCAGTCGGTTATTTCAAGCTATCGATGGTGAATCTGCATGCTCCCTGCGCTGCTTAGCTGGAATGATGAAGAAAGTTCGCGGTGGCTCTGAGGGACGGGATGGATATGAATAGTGGGGCGTCTTCCGGGTATGAGTGAGGGGGATGCGGTGTCTGGATGTGAATGCTGCTATCAGCGACAGTGTAAGCAAGAGAGTTTTTTAGAAAGACTCACTTCCATTTCGTGATCGCTGCTAGCTTGTTCAGTTCAGGCAAGGCAGGCCCCAGACCGAATTGCGGCCAATCACAGCGGCCAATCACAGTGTAGGCGGGGGGAGGAATAAAGCAAGAACAGTGGTCAATCACAGCGGTCAACCATCACGGACCTGGGACTGGTATATAGAGATGGGAATATGGATATCCGTAGTATTGAAAGCAAACATTCGTACCTTGTTCCTTATTTCTCCGGGCTGTATTCACATTCAGACGTGTAGTTCGTGTACTCAGTACATGTGCTCTTCTCTTCAGTACTGTGGAGCTGAAGTGCGAGAGCGTGGCTGGCGCAGACGCCAAGGCTCAGGTCAGGTCACAGGTTGTCATCCTATCCTTCCCCCACTAAATAACCAGCTTCAACTCTCTCCTGCAAGTCGAGTCTGCTACTCTCTACACTCACGAATAATCCAGGCACGAGATTACTCAAGTACATTACTTCTTCACATCGCTTCTTCACAAGCCCTCTTTACCTCCCGAAAGCCAAATCTCGTTCACAATGGCGAAATCCGCACGAGCCAGCAGCAAGAAGAACTCCCGATCAAAGCTACGGGCAACTGTCACCGGTCCAGAGGAGGAAGCCCGTCTTCAGCGTCTTTCCGCTAAATTACTTGCCATAGCCTCAGCCGAAAAGCCAACCGTACCTGCCTCTACCATGGACGTAGATGAAGGTACGAAACCTTCAACACTCCATTCAAAGGGCGTTGAGAAGAGAGGCCCTCGCGTCAAGCGAGCCAGACAAGTCATGTCTAACAGACTCTCTACTACAGATGCGAGCAAACAAACTGCTGAGGAGAATTCTGCTGCAGAGCAAGTAAAAGGTTTGTTAACTTCTACTTCTTCACAGAAGCCCTCAGAAGCTGCTACTGCTTTGTCGCATAAATTTAAACTACCAATACCCGCTTCCTTTTTGGAAGAGAGTGTCGGACCGACCTGCCGCTCCCAATCCCGACCGACGTTTGACGAGGAGATGTTTTACAACGCCCTCGGCTTATTTCCGATCGCCAACATTCAAGGCTTTGACGAGTTCAAGTGCTTGAGTTTGGCCGTCAGCTAGAAGGATACAATAATCTCACCCAACATTTATATCCGCGCCTCAGTTTGTTTTACTTTTGGTCTGTTTTATTTGCTCGGTTTGGTGACACAATTCGGCGTATTGTCGTGGAGTATTATTTCTCATACATGGTGTCAATGGCCCAATTTCATGTTGTCCTTTTGGATTTTTTATTTCTTATCACTTTACTCATTTTATTTGGCACCGTTTTTATGCTGGAATGTAGGAGTCTGGATTGTGGGATAGATACATGGTTTCGGGCGGAACGGACACAAGTGCTGATCATACTGGTTTACTTTTACATCAGGCGCAATGGACGTGGATGGAGCCCCCGAGGGTAGCCCAATCAAGAAGGGCAAAAGGAAGATTGTCAGGCACAGCAAGGGAAAGACCCGCGCCGCCGCGGTATTCCCTGGCCTCAAAGGATCTAGTCGGGGCAAGATCCAAAGGAGAAGAAAGTAGGGTTATGATGGATGCAAATAACGGATCTGTGTTTTACCCGCATTCCGGCGTTTTGGATATCTCAAAATGGGTCCTGTACTTTTTTTTTACTTTCACAAATTCAAACACTTTCTAACTATATACAAAACTTATGCCAAGACGTGCCACTAACATTTATTATCCACCGAAACTGCTAGAATATACAGTATATACAAGCTGAGCTAACAATGCTTAGGTCTGATTCTACTCGGTCGATATAGTCTGGCGGGCACCGTAAGTCGATAGGCAACAGATTTCATTAGATGTAGCTAATACTTCTCCCAAGACTCGCCAGGCATTGGTATGGGGTCTACTGCGAGACTGGGTCTACTGTTACGCAGAGGATGGAGAATTGGTTTCGCCAGCTATTGGTAAATACCGCTACCCAGGGCATGGGGAGAGGGGGCAACGGCGTCTAGGGTTTTACGCTGGTGGGATCGCTTATCGACGTACATACTAGTACATGTATTTGGGGCATTTTAAGCATGCGCTACTTAACTACCTATGATATATACAGCTACCAACTCTTGTGTGGCTGGTGGTTGGTGAGGTAAGCAATTTAGCCTGACCCTCAACTCTTTCCAACTCGAAGAAAGGAGTCTGGATTCATCCTGAAGAAGTGCCGGAATCTGCCTACGGACACGGGGGGTCGTGCAATCAGACTACCTACGGACGGCCTTCCCAAAATCTCCTGCCACCATGTTGTTGACTTTGGAACTGCCGTATCTCTACCTCTCGCCACCAAATATGGATAACCTGTAAGATGCGAAGTTTCCCCTGTCTTCCCACCATAGTCCATTACTGAGTCATCCCATTCACTATTCAACAGTGAGCTCAGGCTCAGAGTGTTCTCACCGTCACATCACATGTCACACTTGTGCTCAAATCTGACCCATTTTCGTCGGATGAGTCTCGGCAAGAGGTGGCGAGTTTCTCGATTATATTGGTAGATGCAAAGATAGCTTGCAATCGCCGCTGACTCCGGCGATGTCGACACATTTAACGAGGCCTTTGAATCTCTGCCACATCTGCTGGTCGAGCCTCCTACGACCGCCCCTCCAGGTTTTCTGGATGTCGAATAACGAAAATAACAGTGAGGCCAATGTAACTCAATTTGTTCTCATCATCTCGGCGTGGGTACTGCAGGTGTATCAATAAATGTGTGTAAGCATAGAGTAGGTGGCAAAAAGAAGTACCTAGGTATATGCTGCATAAAAGGCCGAGCATGCAGTGCGCTTGATTCAGATCCAATGCATTAAATCGTACCTTTTTCTTTTCTTTTTCTCTTTGCAGTCTAGGTATATGGGACCTTAGGTAGGGAGGGACCTTCATTGGGAGCAGTCGACCTCCGATCAAATCGTGCCTATCACGCCTTAGGTGAATGTCTTACCACGAGATCACAACATCGTGGTTGGGCATGTATTAGGGGTTCTCAAAAATAAATGAGAGAGCAAATTACACTAAAATTCATTACGCCACCAACTTGGCGACTTTGCCTAAGGGAGCGAGCTATATGGAATTTTTTTTGACTACCCCTCATTACGTGCGACCGAATGAAATAATTAATTAGATGACATAAACACATCAG
>Ga0307514_10004383_pt1 | contig 12999 bp, 20 predicted proteins | sample 16_EM_MG_FD_203088 | JGI IMG/M metagenome (GOLD analysis project Ga0307514, IMG submission 203088) | Populus trichocarpa ectomycorrhiza microbial communities from riparian zone in the Pacific Northwest, United States - 16_EM | ecosystem: Host-associated > Plants > Roots > Unclassified | place...
TCAGATGAATTCTTGTGCTGCAAGTTTGTACTAAACATATATGTCTCAGGTTCACCTAGCTCAACGTTTGGGTCTCTTGCCTCAGAATTTTCTAAGGAGCTCTGCAAACAATGGGATTTTGCGTGCGTACCATTTCTCCACTAAATACAGCGTCACTCACCACCCATACAGTGTGCGCGTTATGTCATCTAGAGTATTTCACTCGAGATTACATTGCTTTTTCCCCGTCCGTACCCCTACTAAGATACATCAATGACTACCTCAGCAACACTCCAGTGGCTGAACAATTGCCCTTATTTGAGGTATTTATCTCTCTAATCACAACGATTAACTATTTAGAATCTTAGGTGCTCGATTTACTTCGCAGCGGCGACGTAGAAGACTTGCCAGACGCATCGCAGATTTTGCCTTATCTCGACCTTTTCACTGTAGTTGCTCTGCAATCCGCGCCTACAGTTGGAATGGTCGTAAGTGCTTATGCCGAGCCACGGCGATTCATCTTCCGAAACGGTGACTTTCAGGCCACCCGTGCGGCCTTAACGAACCCGAATGTAATTCAGTTGTTCGAAGTTGTCAATAATCCCCCGCTTGTACATGGCCCCTTCATAGGTTTTGATCCCAATTCCCCAAAGTATTACTGGCGACTACCAATCGATGCTGAAATCATTCTTGCAATGGTCATCTGCCGATTTTACGATACCATGCGTGAATGGGAAGAACTTCAGCTTATCCAACAGATTCATACTCAACTCCTCATACGAAATAATTTCATTGAAATCGGTCGTGGTCGCGGTGATGGTAATGGTGATCGGGGTGATGGTCGGGGTCGGGGTAGGGGTCGTGGTCATGGTCGTGGTGCCAGCGGTAATCGTGGTCGTGGTCGTGGTGCCGGCGGTAACCGTGGTCGTGGTCGTGGTCGTGGTGCCAGCGGTAATCGTGGTCGTGGTCGTAGGGCAGCTATTTCCAAAGAACCCCAATACAAGAAGAACTGTTGGGAGTGGGGTCGTGATGGCGAATTGGATGAACAAGCCAGTGACCTAAGTTGTGAGCAATTTTAGAATTTGGTCTCACCTTCCTGTGACGATTTTGCTTAACAGTCTCTCGGAAAAAGCGCTATGGGGTCCACCCAGAAGAATGGGATGTTGCGTCATCATTCTCAGCCTTGGTTGATGATAGCCTTGAACGAGTGAGTCATTTTGGAGGTTCCGCACCAAGCTTGCATGAAGATGACTGCAATGCGGGTACGTTTTTCTAATATATTTTGTTTCCACCACTCACATTCCATTTAACTCGATAAAGACCACTCCAGTACATGGAATTTTGGGCCCTCATTCAGATCAGACGAGATCATTGTTACTGCCAGGCGTCTGATGCAGATTTAAATTAGTCGACGAATTTTACATAATTACGTGTGGGTGGGTTAATAGTGAAGCAGTAAATGCGCTCGTAGAAATAGAATCAGAGAGAAAAGCGAAACCAAGGTAGGACAACACCATACTTAGCCTTTTATTCTCTCTTCCATTCGAAAATATATCTCTCCAGTCAAAAATTGTGTAACTTATCTATTGTATAGAGGCAATGGCTCCATCAATGCGCCTGTCCTGAGTCAGAAGGTTTATACAATTTGCAATCACAAGAATGAGTCCCATTTGTTATTTGTCAGTAGTAATGTGTGGGCATCAGATACAACAAAAACTATGGTATACAACAGAAACAAGCATCGAGAGCACGGAACAAGGTCATCTAAGCAAACCTAAATTAACATATATAGGAAAGGAGAAATCAACAAGGACAGTGAGGTTGAAAGAGAGAGAAGTAGCAATTTCACATCAAGTGAACCTGAGAGGACAGGTACATGATTTTACTGAAGTAGTTCTGCTTCTTGTTGCCAATCCGTTTCGAGAAGTGCACCAAGGCGTCCCTCAACAGCAGACATGGTCATTCTAGGAAGAATATAGCTTGCAAAACATTTCATATCATTATCGCTTTCTGTCATTGCTTGTTCCACTCACCTGTCTATAGGATTCGCTATAGCGTCCTTGACAGCTTGCACGAATCCTTGAGTGTCCCCGCTGAAAACATTATAAACGTAGGGGGGGCCGAGATCTCGTAATCCGTTATGTTGCGTTTGCCAACGCGACGTATTTGACGGGTTATCATGATCCCACTGCGCACCAAAAAAGTTGGAGGGTTGAACTCACTGGGGTATTGGATGAGTAGAGAGAGGACTCACGTCTTTAATTGGATTGATGAAGGGAACACCCAAGCATAGCGCATCGTAAGGACTGGGCGATCTAAGACACGGGATGGTTGAGAAATGCGAAGAACTTAATGCAGAAGAGGGAAGAGAACCCACACAACAGGATTGCCCATGCCAATTAACACTCGGCTCCTGGACAGATGCCGCATAAATGTCGATTGGTCGATACGGCCATAATTCACGTGGGTCGAAGGAAGTTCTGGCTTGGCTTCTGGGTGATCATTGATAAATGAGCCCATGGCAAACTTTATTCCCGTGGCCGTTGTCACTGCATCAAAATCAGCCCGCGACCAGGCGCGCTTAAATTGGGGGGTGAAATAGTGCAAGTACTTGGCGAGGATCCACGCTTGGTCCTCTCGTTCGTGGTGTGGAACGAAACTGTAATGGTGGCAGGACTCCTCGATGCTGTACCCCAGATAGGTGCTCTTTGCCAAACCTTCCGCGGAGTAATTTTCTGGCGAAAGCGTCCATTTGAGGCCGAGTGGATTGTCCGGGCCAGACCAGAAAGAGAAGGAAAAGAGTTTCCAAGGAGGAATGCCCGTGGGATTGAATTCGGAGACGATACAGTTGTGGCGGTCGTTGTAGCAGTCAGAAACATCGTTCGAGGACGTGATCACGAGTTTGATGAGGTCCGGGAACATTTTGTAGAACTGAGTGGTGTATATGAGAGAAGGATGGGGCGTGTAGACGATGGTATATCCCATGTTGGTCAGCGCTAAACTCTAAGAGATTCCTTTTCAACTTGTGGACAATCGAGTTCCAGAAGCCACGTACTGTGGAGGATGCCCTGGCGCGGTGAATAAGATGGCTGTAAGAACGAAACTAGAAACAGAAGCTCATACCATATTGACTCGCCACCTCTTGAACCCTGGAGATAATCACGAAAATTTGGAGAAGCCAATATGACGACTATTGGAAGGATGTGTGACGTTAATGAGCAGAAGTTCAAGTAGACAATTGACGAGCCTTTGGTTTGATTCTGATGACAGTTTCTGTACTCCATGCAAGTAACCAAAGCATGAAGCATTTTGCTGTTCTCACGTGCAAGTAGGTTGACCTCCGGAGGGTCAGATACTGGGAAGAATACGTCACTGAGGCTCATATTTGAGGATGGCGGTGACCCGGCATTCCATGACTTGAACTTGAATGTGCTGAGGGAATCATGCATCCACAGAGATAGGATGACAGCGATGGCCACTAGGACAGCAAGCGCCCGCACCAGAAAAGAACTGGAACCAAGCATATAGATGACAGTGTTTCTCAAGTGTGTTTGTCCGACAAACGTTGTGCTAATTGCGTATAATTGATGCCTTGATCCCATGACTTGCTGGCCGAGTCGATGTTCAAATCTCCGCCTCTCCGCCTCCTGCAATCCACTGCCAAAGGCATCATCGAACGCTGAAGAAAATGTCTCTACTTAGATTTGACCGAGACGCAAACCAGTTCCGAGTGTTTCTACCCACCGTCAAAAACCTGCCCCCGAACCCCCACTTCGCCTTGCAGCACCCTTCTGAGACAGCAGACACAGAGAGCGAGTTGACCCCCTATCCTCCAGAGGACCAATATGGACTCCTTGCCTGTGATCAGCGTTCATTCGTCACCGGCTCTGCATCTGCTGACCTGCAGGCTTCGCATATTATCAATTCGATAATACAAATCAACTCAGAAAGCAGGAGTTGGTGAGTATTTTTATGCCCATCATGTCTGGAAATCTGACATGTATCCAGGAAGATTACCTTTCACAACAGAGGCTGCAAGATCCTTCAAGATTGAGGTTTCTTTTGGACAGCCCTACCAATGCAATTCTCTGTGAGCACGCCACCGCTTCTTGACCTGATTGATGTCATGTCTCCTTCCAGTGGAAGCCAGTCTCCATGTACAATGGGATCTTTATGGAACATTTTGCATCGTACCATCGGAAAGCGACTCCGCTGCAATGCTCGATGCATTAAACAGAATTAATGATAAATGGGCGAAATACGACCCCATCGAAGGTCCCACACGGCCTCTTGATGTGTGTCTATAGTATTTCGTCGTTTTTGCTGACTTTTGATGACCGCTTGTCTATAGATAACCCAACCGCCTTTTTCTCAGCCGCGTTGGAACATCGTCATCCTTCACCCTCAGGCATTTCTCCCTGAGTCCCAGCCACTTGCCATTGCCCTCGACAGGACTTACTCCCAGGGTCAGTCTTCAAGCTTCACAACCGGTTCCCCCCCTGAGCTGGACGTCCTGGATTGCCAAGGGTCACCAGCTCTGTTCAGCCTCGCCTCCCCACACCCCCCTCGCTCTTTTTGTCGTTGACAACCTTCGTTCAGCCTTGCAGAGGCCTATTCCCTCTTCACTTGCCATAGTCATCAATGCACACAACAAGTTGAATCCGTTCATCCGACACTATAGCTCGTCTGCTACTCCCCGTGTACAGAGGCTTGCACAGCTGATGTCTGACTTGGTTACTGCAATATTTTCTGTGCCCCAGGGATATTCTTGCCTCTCTCGATCTATTGAAACGGCATCAATTGCTCCGTCCTTCCCAATTAAGGATAGTCCAGAGGCACATGACGAAAGCACTCAGGAATTAGTGGGCTCCCCTGAGAGTCTTGATGAAGATGGCCTGACAGCCTCAGAGTTCCAAATAGTTGCGGCCAGGGCAAATGATTCTTTCCTTGATCCCAAGCAGCGTGCTGACGCTGCCATGATGATGTTGTATGGGACCTCGGCCTGCAAATGTACTACATAATATGCTATGTATGTTAGCAATGAAAGGGTCATAAACAATTGAGAGCAAATATATGCGCGTCAGCCGCTTTCTGCTCTCCATTTTCAAATCTGTTGAATAGAAAGCGGACAAATCATCCTAGAGACCGCAGACGATGTAGAATTAGAAGTAGTACTTCAAAGACACTAGTAGTTAAATTCCTTCGCATTTGTAAAGCAAACCAACCCTAATAATTAAAAAAGGTTGTCGGGTGCTACTGCCTAATCTGGCTTGCTAGAAGTATATAATCATGTGATTCGGATATAATATCTTCACTCTGACATCCATCTCCATCTTATAGACGTAGATTCATGGCGGACGACCGCAGGCCCAATAGAGATAACAAGCCGTCTATACAGATACCAAAAAACACGACTGTCAGCGTAGAAGAAAACCAGGACGGCGGGCAAACCCCAAAGACTCCTGCAGATGAAGGCATCGACTTTTTCCAGGCGGGGGTATCGCCCGGCGAAGCACCTATCCGCGTCTATGACCTTGGACTAGATCCAGATGGAGGGCCCAGTAAGGATCTTTCGGTTCGTTCTCGATTACATCTCTGGCTCCAACCCTCAGTTGAATTGATTGACAGTACATTCGCCTTCCACCCGCATACACGCCCTACGTACTTCGTGTCTCAATTCAAGCAGGAACGCCTGCCGCGAAGAATGGCGTATTCAAGACGAATTTCCCCTTGGATGGCGGCGTGTTCGGGCGGGATAACTTTACGCAGAGGACGTGAGTATATCTAAGCGATGCATTATCCCGATTTGGATAATCAGGCTGACTTCCTGTTGAACATTTTTCCAGGTTGCCTCAAGAATTCTCGAAGCCTCTTCGAGTTGACTTACCCATTTCCCATGCTGGAGCATTCATTTATTGGATAGAATATGACGGGACCAACGGCGACCGCATCAAAGGCAGATCAGGATATTTTAACGTTGATCCTATCCTCAAAACGAAAGCGCGTACTCCGATTCTCGGCGATGATTTGACTGTTTTTCCGCCCGAGAAGGGCACTCTTCTCAAAGACGAATACGTGAATCTCCCCTTAGATGGTCTTTCTATCTTGACTGTTGTTTCTAAATGGATGGGTTCGTTGGATGTGTGGAGGTCGCACTTCAAAGAAGCCAAGGATAGGAACTACACAATGTTGCATTATACTCCGCTCCAGGAGAGAGGAGAGAGTGACAGTCCGTATTCGATCCGGAATCAGATGAAGTACGATCCTGACCTTTTCGGTGGGCAACGCCTTGGGGAGGAGGAGGGTTTAGAACAGATTGAGAATATTCTGAAAGTTGCAAAGGAGGAATATGGACTGTTGAGTCTGACAGACGTGGTACTGAATCATACTGCGAACGATAGTCCTTGGTTGCTTGAGCACCCAGAGGCAGGTATGTCAAACTTTTGACAACTATTTTATTTCTGTTTCTGAGGTATCTCGTATTCTCCAGGTTACAGTCCTGCGAACACGCCCCACCTCACGCCAGCATTAGAGCTAGACACGACCATACTAAAGTTTTCTTCCAGTCTTGCAGCAAATGGCTTGCCGACTAGAGTTTCTTCGGAAAAGGATCTCGATACCATCATAACCGAGCTTGAGAAGGTTGTTCGAGGTCTGCAACTCTGGCAATATTATGTCCTCGATTCTGCTCGAGAGAAGGAAGCCGTCAAGGCTGCACTTTCATCCGGAAAGGTACAGATTTGGAAAGGTACGGACGTCAAAGGGAGGACTGTGGCGGATTTAGCAATCATATTCCGAGCAAGCAAAGAAATTAGAGGATTGGGTCGGCTTGCTTCACGGTATGGTGTGCGTGTTGACGGGGGAGTCGCTGCTGGGTTTATCAAAGCTGCCTTTGCGGACTCGGAGGTAAAGGGAGATGAAGGTTTGGCAATAGCGTGGCAGAAAGTGGTGGATGTATTGAACGTGGATTTGTATAAGGAGTGGGAGGATGATATCAAGGTGGCCATCGACAATGTGAAAAACCGTGTCAAATACACGCGGTTAGATCCACATGGGCCAAAGCTGGGAGATATATCTAATGAGTATGATAGTTCTCGTTGTGCAACTCTTCGTCTACTGATTTTTTGATCAAAGGAACCCACTCGTTGAATCTTACTTCACCCGTATTGCACCCACTCCTGATGCAGATCCACTCGTTTATTCCGTCGCAAATAACGGATGGATCTGGAGTGCCGATCCATTGCAGAATTTTGCACTTCTTCCTTCGAAGGCCTATCTTCGTCGCGAAGTTATTGTGTGGAGTGACTGTGTCAAGCTTCGGTATGGCTTGAGCCCGTCGGACAACCCTTGGCTGTGGAAACACATTGAATCCTATGTTCGTTCTCTCGCAAAGACGTTTGACGGATTCCGCATTGACAATTGTCATTCTACACCACGGGAGGTAGGGACGCATATGCTCGATGCGGCGCGCGTTGTCCGTCCGAATCTCTATATATGCGCAGAGTTATTCACGGGTAATGAAGATATGGACCTGGTATTTGTGCGCGAGTTGGGGATCAATAGTTTGATTAGGGAGAGTGGGAATGGATTTGATCCGAAAGAGTTTTCGAGGTTGCTGTATCGATATGGGCTTGGCAAACCATTTGGATCGATGGACGGGGCGTGTATGGTAAGCAAGGAGGAAATTCCGAGTCCTACGGGTAAGGGACCCATCCGAACGGCAACTGTGATTCCCTTGAATGGGTCTCCTCCCCATGCGCTTCTGTACGATTTGACGCACGACAACGAGTCACCCTTGGATAAGCGTTCGGCCGAAGATGCGCTCTCGACGGGTGCCCTTGCTACATTTAGTCTCTCTGCGGTTGGCAGTGTCAAAGGTTTCGATGATCTGTACCCCAAATTGCTGGGATTAGTGCAGGAGAAGAGGAAGTACGAGCTTACTGGGCTTGGAGAGAATAGTGGGATTGCGAGGGCAAAGAGATTGTTGAATGGCTTGCATTTGGAGATGGTGCTCGGAGGTTATGATGAGGGACATGTTCACCAAGAGAATGATGTAGGTTCTTTTGTGTTTTCCTTCCTTGATTTTGAGGTTTGAGCTTTTGGGGAATAGTATATCGTTCTTTCTAGGGTCCAACCAACCACGCAGAAGGGATATGTGCTCGTTGCGCATACTGCTTTCCACAAGGGATCAAAGGATCGTGGACATAGTGAGTTCTTAAAGCTCATCGAAGTGTCACCTAACCTTTGCTCAGTTGAGCCCATAAAACTACGACGGACTAAGGCAAAGTTCATCTATGGCGCGAGCCTTGAATTTTCTTCCTACGACGACCCGCGTGATCCCAAGATAATCAAAGGTCTCCCTTCAAAATTGAGAGAGATGCCTTCCGTGGTTGTTCCGCAGGGAATTGACCAAGAAGGGCCATATGCAGAGATTGTCGTCCCCGAATACTTTCCACCAGGCAGTATCCTTGTTTTTGAGACCCAGCTGCAGCAGTTCGACGCTGGATTGGACGCGTTCTGTGCTTCCGGAGCCCAAGAAGCGTTTGAGGATTCGAACTTGGTGGATTTGAATGTTGTTCTTCACCGTGCGGATGTGGAGGAAAGGGATGCGACGGATGGCGTGTTTGGAGCGTATGAAGTGCCGGGATTGGGGAAGATGGTGTATTGTGGGTTGGAAGGGTGGATGCACCCGCTGAGACACATTATGAGATATAATGATTTGGGACATCCGCTTTGTGGACACTTGAGGCAGGGAAGTTGGGCTTTGGATTATGTTCATCAGCGGCTAACTCAGTGAGTAATTTTCTTATATTAGCGTTGGGTTCATCTGACTTGAATTGTGTTCTAGCCAAGTCAGCACTTTCCCGAATCTCGCGAAACCTGCGCAATGGGTGAAAGAACGATTCGACCGTGTCAAGGGCTCAGTGCCAGCTTATATGCGGCCCAAGTATTTTGCTCTCGTGATTTCTGAGGCATATAAGGCTGCGCGCCGTGCAGTTGTTGAGCAATGTTCAGATTTTGTCGTTTCTGGACATAGTTTCATTCAGGACCTCGCCCTATGTTCCGTCCAAATGCATGGTCTCGTCAAGTCCGCTTCCCTTGATCCTTCCGATTCTAGTCCATCACTTGCTGCTGGGTTGCCACATTTCTCCACTGGTTGGGCGAGATGTTGGGGTCGTGATGTGTTTATTTCGTTGAGTGGGCTTTTCTTGACGACGGGTAATTTCAAGGGGGCAAAGAAGCATATTTTGGCGTTTGCGTCCACATTGAAACATGGGCTGATCCCGAATTTGTTGGACTCTGTCCGTAATCCAAGGTGAGCTGAATTACACGAAGTTACCTACTTGAAGTGAACTTTTATAGGTACAACTCTCGTGATTCCCCGTGGTGGATGGTGCAGAATATACAAGACTATACCATAACTGCACCCGACGGATTGTCCATTTTACAAGAGTCTGTCAGACGTCGGTTTCCTCAAGATGATATATGGGTGCCATGGAATGACGCTCGTGCTTACGCCTATTCAAGCACCGTTGCGGAGATTATCCAAGAAATTTTGCAGCGCCATGCTGATGGGATCCACTTCCGGGAATACAATGCTGGTGCTAATCTCGATATGCAGATGAAGGAGGAGGGATTCAATATCGACATTGGTGTAGATTGGGAGACGGGTCTGATTATTGGCGGAAATGAACATAATTGTGGGACCTGGATGGATAAGATGGGTGAGTCTGTCAAGGCCGGAACGAAAGGTGTACCTGGGACGCCAAGAGATGGTGCACCGATTGAGATCACTGGGTTGTTGAAGAGTACGTTAAGGTGGCTGAGCGAGTTGTCGCGCAAGGAGAAATTCCCGTTTAAAGGTGTTGAAGCGACGAGTGAGTTTCATCCCGCCATCTTGTGATGAACTCATGACAATTGTTATACAGTCAAGGGACAGAAGCGTCTTGTTACGTATCAGGAGTGGTCTGATCTGATTCAAGTGAACTTTGAGAAGTGTTATTACATACCACTTGGTGGGTCGAATCAACTGTATTGTGTGGTCAGAAGAACTCATGAACATTGATCAGATCCCCTTGCTGATAAGAATCACAGAATTGATTCAAGTCTGGTCAATAGGCGTGGAATCTACAAGGATGTTTACGGCTCTGGGAAAGGCCGCGAATGGGCTGAGTATCAGTTCCGATGCAACTTCCCTATTGCGATGACGGTCGCACCAGAGTTATTTGATGAAAAACATGCTCTTGGTGCGCTTCGGCTTGCAGACCAGGCCTTGCGGGGTCCAAAAGGGATGAAGACCTTGGACCCGATTGACTGGAAATACCGTCCGAATTATGATAATTCCAACGATTCAGATGACCCCTCTGTAGCGAAAGGATTGAACTATCACAACGTGAGTCGAACGTTTTCCGTTGGTTGTGAACAAAGATGCTGAATGAACTTTGTGGTAGGGCCCGGAATGGGGATGGCCATTGGGGTACTTCTTACGAGCCTACTTGTACTTTGACACTCGGGTTGGTCTAGGAAAAGGGGTGAGAGTGGACGAGGTTTATTTCGTTGAAAGGTTACTGATGATGATACAGGATCCCAAGCAGACGCTTCATTATCTGCACTACCTCCTCCTTGAGCAGCGCAAACATTTAGAGCAGGACGTGTGGAGGGGCCTTCCTGAGCTGACGAATGAAAATGGGGCGTTTTGCAAAGATTCGTGCCCTACGCAGGCTTGGAGTGCGAGCACTCTCCTGGACTTTTTGGCAGTAGTTCACAGATTAGATTAGATGGTTAGTTGTGCCTTGTTTGGCCTCTGCTAAAAAGAATGCAAATCATTCAATCATATAAATAACGAGCTCATCGTTGACTCCGTTCTACATGCTCGCATGGCCTTCTTTGGACTGCCAGAGCACGAGCTGCCCATCGGCTCTCTCGAGGACCGCTATGAGCACATTGCTGAGTACACTTGGGGCGAGGAAAGCTATGATGGTCTTGGCGATGCTCTCCAAGAAGCGCGCGACAATTTGAATGACGAGACCTTTGGTTCTTCTGGTCCAGTTGGTCTGTAGCCTTTTAAATTTTTTGTTTCTGGGGTTATCTGAGGCGTTAATCAGGCAAGGACTTCGACTTTTCAAATACTTGTCGCCCAGCTGAGGAACAAAAATATGAGCCTTCAAGTCGTCCTTTCGAAACTAGTATGAGTATTTTGGCCCAGTTTTGAATCGCCGTGCAGTTTTTGACAATTTGTCGTTAGCACGTAGCCCCCCTGCCAACTCCCTCGAATCTCTCTGGCAAGATCATTCTGCATTCTCCGTCTTTCCACGCGCAAATGGTGTAACCAGAGCTGTAGATCAATCCCGAGCTTCCCTTTCCCCCGGCCCTTCCCAATTGCAAAGCCATCGATATCCTGCGTTGGCCGTCAATAGTGCCCCTCTTGGTTCTGCCAACACCAATGGTCAAGGCATTCAAGCGAAAAATCGTGCACGTACGCTGCAGGAGATAGAAACCGAGATGCTTCTAAATGCTCAAATACAGCGGGAGAAGGAGCGACAAGAAAGAGAACGGGAGGAGCTGTTACAGCAAGAATTGGAACAACAGCGTCTGAATCGGCAGCATCAGTACCAGCTTCTACGACAGCAGCAACAGCAACAACAACAGCAGGAACAATTGCTTTTGCAGCAACAAGAAAGGTCGCGAGAACAAGAAAGGCTGCGAGAACAAGAACTGTTGCGCCAGCGTATGTTGTATCAGCAGCAAGAACAACTCCAACGTCAGCGCCTTCTTCAGCAACAACGCGAGCTTCAGCAGCAACCTACCCCGCCTCCCCGTATGATGCCTACTTCCCAGTCTCCCCGTTTCCCAGAGCAGCAACGACAGCTTCTGCTTCTTCAACAATATGAAGAACAGCAACGCCGTTTGCAGCTAGAGGAGCAACTCAGGCGAGAGGATCTGGAACGACAGATGCTTGCTATGAATTTGGAACGAGGTCGAGTCGATTCTCCGTTGTACAACGGCCGTCGGTTACAACGCAGTACTTCAGCTGAAATGCAAGAATCTCAGTTTCTTCAACAGGCCTACGAACGCCAGTTGCAACTCCAACAGCATCAACATCGTAGGCAGAGTTCTCGGTCTCCCGCTATTTCCAGTTCCCAACACACCGCTCCTTTTCCTCAAGAACGTCACGACGCTTTAATGCAACAAAGGCTTCTAGCTGAACTTGTAGCTCATGGAGAACTCCCTGCTAATTTCCATGGTATATCCAAAGCTGATCAGGAAGCACTTAGGGTAGAAGCCATGCGCAAGATCGTCGAAGCCGAGAAGATGGAAGAAAAGCGTCGTCGCAAGGCTGCGAAGATCGCTCATATGGTGCGCACTGATCTTTTCGATTTGCAATTCCTAAAACCATGTCTCCATCAAAGGCCCGTTACAACGATTTAATGACCCAGTCAGACAAGGACTTTATAACACGAATCCAAGTCTCACAACTCGTTACACAAGACCCTTATGCTGATGATTTCTATGCTCAAGTCTATGGTGCCATTCTTCGCTCTCGAATGGGTCTTCAGTCGCAAGACGAACGAGTGCTGAAGTTCGGATCTAGTGGGGGCGTCGGGTTAGGCCTTGCTTCGAAGGGTGGCACTCGACGCCAGAATGCGATGCAGCGAATGGAACAGCAAGTCGAACGCATCGTCAACAACGCAAGAAAGCGGGAAGAGGAAAAAAGTCTACATGGTACGTTGTACTCTGTTATCAATGCAGAGGTTTAGTTGATCTTTCTCTACGCAGCACTTCACAGCCTCCAAGGAGCTCTGGGCAAAACATCTGGTAGAAGTTACAAAGCGGCACCTCGTCAGCTTCTCCAGGTGGAGGGCGCTGCTTCATCGCCTACTTTATCTCATGCAACACCTACGGGGCATATCAGCAAGAGTTCTGTGCACCATGGTGCTGCTCAAGAAGCTGCCAAGCTTGGGCGTGAAGCTCTTGGCAATGCTGCCGACGTAAAGCCAATCTCCCTTCATTTTTTCATGA
>Ga0307514_10004385_pt1 | contig 12995 bp, 5 predicted proteins | sample 16_EM_MG_FD_203088 | JGI IMG/M metagenome (GOLD analysis project Ga0307514, IMG submission 203088) | Populus trichocarpa ectomycorrhiza microbial communities from riparian zone in the Pacific Northwest, United States - 16_EM | ecosystem: Host-associated > Plants > Roots > Unclassified | place...
TTGTGAGTGAATTCTACATGACAGGCTCCATGATTTTGACAACTGCATGCTCCTGTTGTGAGAGGGTTGCCAAAATACATGAGTGTCTTATAGAATTTAACAAGCTTAATTCATATATATATATATGTGTGTGTGTGAAAGTCCTTAGGACTTGAAATCTGTATAGGTCCACACTACCTTGTAAAATTAATTTTAAAAGGTAGGGCTCAAGACTAATATAAATTAATTTTAAAATTATCTTGTAAATATATTATTAAAAAATCAATTCAACTCAACAGTTTAAACTGTTAGATAAGGCTTCAAAATATAATTTGTATTATTTTCTAATATCCCTCTCAAGTGAAAGTTTCTTGGGCTTGAAATTTATACAGGTTCACACTACCTTGTACTTATTTTTTATCAAATAAAATGAGGATGATGAGATTCAAACTCGCGACTACCTAGTCATCAAGGCTCTGATATCATGTCAAATAACCAATTCAACCCAATAGCTTAAATTGTTATATGAAATCCCAATATATAATTTGTATATATTATTTTTTAACACATATTTATTTTATATTTTTATCTTCATTTATCAAAATATGTTATTTTTATATATGTTTATTCTATCGTTAACACTAACTAAATGCAATATATACTTCAAATTAATATTGTTAACATTATCAAGAGTGTTGAAGGTCCTAAAGCGGTGTTTGACATTGCTGTCAAAAAACGCTTTTGAAAAAATTTAAAAATTTAAAATTTTTTTATTTACTTTAAATTAATATGGTTTTTTATGTTTTAAGATCATTTTGACGTGCTAATGTCAAAAATGATTTTTTATAAAAAAATATTTTTATTTTAATATGTTTTAAAATGAAAAACACTTTAAAAAATAATCGTTATAACACTTCAAACAGTCTTACCTTAGGGTTGTTAATAATTATACCATTGTGACATAAAGTAATGCCATGATTCACGATTTCTGATTTTCTATCCATGATATTTGATTACCATCTTTTTGCATCAACATGGAGCCATGGAATTTATTGAGGGTTCTGACTTTTTGGATCCAACTAGCTAGTGGCCTAGCCTCTTCTATTTGGCCGGTAGATGTTAATTTATGTTCGCAATTCTAGAGACAAGCCAATCTTCCATTAGTTTACGTGTTGAGAGAGAGCTCCGTATTTATGTTGGACAAGCTGACTCTCTCGTATCCGGTAGGAAATTAAGAAAAAAGTGCTCTGCTCTAGGATGCATGATCTCCTTCAAGCTCCCATTCCGGCGAGTTAATGAGAGGTCAAACATTATTTATTGTGAAAAAAAGATAAAGAAAATTAATATTTATAATCAAAATCTAACTATAAACAAAACATTGCATTATTTATTACGGTATTACTTCTATATTTGATATATTTATTTTAATTTGTCATATTATCAAATAAATTTTATTTCAACTTTTTTAGTTATTAAGACATTCAAAAAGATATATTCACAAGAAAAAATAATGTACTCCAAATACTTATTGCTACTATACTTTAGACATATATATATATATATATATCGTTTCAATTTCTGACTATACTCAGAAGTAATTCAGTAATTATTATTTCTAAGAATTAATATCAGACATACATAATAACTACTAACTATATAATATCAAAACGTAATTTTATTTTATGTTCCTAATTTTTATTTTAGTATAGTTAAAATTAATTTTATATGTTATACAATCAAACAAACCATATATGCATAATGAGATTTTATATATGATTATATTGATTTTAAAATCAAATAATTTAATTTAATATGTATTCAAATTTGCTCATTTATAAACATTCAAAAAATAATAATTATTAAAATATTACAAAATAGTATAACAATATTTTTGTGCAAAAGACTAGTATTTATTAAAAATACTAGTAAAAGAACAATTCTTGAAAAGCATGATACCAAATCAAGAAATAAACAAAAAATTTAATCATTATTTCTTTTAATCATAAAGAAAAAGGAATAAATATACCAACAAGACAAACACTAATAAGTCCAAAAATCTAAATCATGCCTGTCAATATATAGGCTTTAACCAAAAGTATCAGTCAATTTCTGTAGGCCCAGTACGTAGTATTCAGTGGATTCAAGTTTCTTCTGTTCATTTTCTTAATTTTTTTTTGGAAGAAGTGGATCTAAGTTTCTGTCATGGATTTGCTCGTTAAAAAAAAAGGTAGAACAATAATAGTGGTTCTTCCTAATTTATACTAGTGCTACAGTACTTGGACAGCTCATTGAAGTGCAAATTCATAAGAAATATGTAGGCATGAATAATAATTTTTTTTTCTTGTATGAATAGGCTTGAAATAATTCTGTAATAACTCTAGCAACAGCCTTTACCTTACTCAAATCCCAATGGGTGTTTTGTTTTTTTAGCAAAAAAGAGACCAAACCTAGTTATGCTATGTTGCCAATAATCTTTACCAAGGACCTCGTCCCCTACAATAATTGATGCATGGAAGGCACAACGTTTATCTTCTTCTCTAAGAATAAAGGCATAGCATCTTTGGTGGTTGGTAATGAGGAGATCTTTAGTGCATGCAACAATATTATGTAGTAGTAGTAGTAGTACTCCCTTCTCTGAATATATCATATATGGCTGGCTCTACGCATGTAGCTGGTAGTGCTATTTAAGTGTTTAAAGTTAGTAATGGCAATGCCCGTGAAAGGATTTGCGCGTGTACCCTTGGATGGGAACATTTAACATAGCAGATAAAAGAGATTACTAGTAACAAAAGTAGACTAATTAGCTAGGAAAGCTAACTAGAGGTGCGTGAAAAGGAAGTCATGAGCCGGCCTATAATGGGTTAGGGTTTTTTTAAAAAGGTATAGTTGTAGCTAGCTAGGTATAGAGAGGTTTCTCAGATGCCATTTACTTGTCATTCTGTGTTTCATATGGCTAACGGTTTGTGGAGATTTAAAGGATGTATGAGCTTGGGGCATGGTTCTTTTTGTTTGTTTTCTCGCCAAAATATAAAAAAGGAGGGCTAGCTAGTTAGGCCTTGTATTGTAGGTATGATGGTATGGTCCATTTCATTGTTGCAGCCTTATAACACACATAGCTAGCTAGCTGTATGCACACAAAAGAGTGAGTGTGTGTGAGAGAGGGAGAGAGAGGGAGAGAGCGCCAAGAGAGGTGATGATGATGAATAAATAACAATCACGCGAAGCAAAATTAATAGGACTTCAAAACCCCAAATTCATGTTGATTCAGTGATTACCATAACACCAGACTCTGTGCTAAACTGAAAATGATGTTACTTGTCAGTGGTTATAATAATATTCATAAGAACATTTGTAAGGACTCAAATTGCATTCTATTAATTGATTCCTTCTTTTTTTTTTTTCTTTCTTTAATGATGAGATTGATTCCATTGATTTTTACCAAGAAATAACCAATCTATCTTCAAGGTGTGTGTGATGATACATGAAAAACCTGCCTACGGGGTGAGTACAATCAAGTCTAGATTGTGTTTTATACCATATATATTTTTATAAATATTTTAAATATTTATATTATATATTTTATAACTTAGATATTTATAAATATTTTAGATATTTTTTCAGATATTTATCTTGTAAAATAAGTTCATCGCTTTAAAAACATAAATAAATAAAAAAGCTAAGGTCAAAACTCATATTTCCACGACTCATGTCTTTAGACAACACAAGTCTAATACAAGACTTACACAAGGAAAAAAAACATTTAAGTCTAGAGAATATCATTTATTCTCTCTACACACAAATACAATTCACTCCTCTCATCACATGTGCAAACACTATACTGACTTAAGCATCAAAGTTTTTTTCTTGCATACGTTGGCGGGTCCGTCAAGTCTTTCAGGTCTAATTTTATCAACCATGAAAAGTGTCCCCAATCTTTCTCCCGAGGATTTTTTCGGCCTCATCATTGTCGTTGTTTGTGTAAAATGAACAAAAAATCAGTTCACTCATGTTTCTCAAAAGTTCTTTTCATAGTTCACGAAATGGCAATGATATGCCAACAACTTTGTCTACGATTGCGCCAACGACATGCCAGTGGTCATGCCAAAGCTACGCCAGCGACTATATATAGCAACACCACGACGACACCCACAAACAGTTTTTATGGTAGCTTGTACACATAACAAGTGTCATCGGGACTTGGAGTACTCTGTTGATACACTAAAGATAACATTACCCATTAGAAGCATTTACTCCCCCAATCTTACTAAGTCAAGTCTTCCAAACACATTTGTTTGCAAGAATTGAGAGGCTTTGATGATACATGAAAAAACTACACAATAATATTAATTACTGGGCCGAATCCAATTTGGTCTACATTATGTTTTATATAATGTGCACATCTCCATAAATATCTTAGATATTTCTTAAAATATTTATCTTAAGAAAGTCTATCTAAGTTCATCTCTCTAGGAACATATAAAAGTAGGCCAACACCAGAGCTCATCTCTTTAAACTTCATGATTCTAGACAACACAAGACTTAACGCAAGTCTAACACAATACAAATCTAATACAAGACTTGAACAAAATTTAAAGAACATTTAAGTCTAGAGAATATTATTTATTCTCTCTCTACACACAAATACAACTCACTCTCTTCGTTACCTATATAAATATTATACCGACTTAAGCATTGAAGTGTTTTTCTTATAGGTGTTAGCGGGCTCATCAAGTCCTTCAAGTCCAGTTTTATCAACCCATGAAAAACACTAATAATTTTTCTCTTGATATTTTTTCCAGCCTCATCATTGTGAATCCAACTACACTAATTACTATATGTACCATCATTTTTCTTGTTTTCATTTTTACTTAATGTGAAGATTAACATAAATATTTATTTATATTTATAGTTTCTAAAAAAACTCATAGTTAAAAAAAAAAACAATTCTTCTAACTCATGCGAAGAAAGTACTAAGTTTTAAGTGTTGAGTTTCGTGAAGTAGATTGATGCGGTGCCCTTTTAGTTCAGTTCACAACTAGTATCTTTTTCTAGATCTTTCTCATAAGAAAGAAAAAAAATTATTTTGTTTTTTGGGGACTTTTGGTATATTGGCCAAACCCTAATGGATAATCATAAACTTATTAAATTATCCATTTTGCATGATAAAATGTGATTTTGTTTTTTCTTTTAAATATATATGAAAAACCTTTAGAATCTTGTTGTATGCACGAAAACAAAACATATTTCTTGTGTTTTTGAAATGAGAAAGTTTTTCTGAATTTTTTAGATTTTTTGAAATTTTAGAGAAAACTATATATTTTTAACACCAAGTCCGTATCACAGTATAAGTTTACAACCCAATATTAGATGAAATTCTTGAAAAAAAATATTTGTTGTATTTTTTGAAATAAAGGAATTCTTTTAATTTTTTGAAATCTTTTTATTTTTTAAGAAAAATTAGGCAAAAATTATTGGAAAAACACGCGAGGGACCCATAAATAATTTCAAAATGATCCTTGAATTTTTTAAAGGTTTGTTTAGCTAAACACAAAAATATAGACAAATTAAAACTAAAAGAAAAGGGCTTAAGGTGTGTTTGCCAAACACGCCCTTAGCCTAAATCAGAGTCATTAAAAATACCCTAAAGGCGTTTTGGTAAACACGTCTTTCTTAAAAAAAAATAAGGTGGGGCCAAACACACCCCAGCCACATGGGCTGGGCCTATTGGGTTTGAGGCTCCATCCCATGTGTACGGGTCGGGCTCAGGCCCAATCCCTGATTTGTTGGGTTGATAAACGGCCTAACAAGCTTTTTTAAAAAAACAATTATGATGTGGGCTGGACCTAGCCCACCATACGGGCTGGGCTTGGATCCAACCTAACTTATATGGTGGTTGATCTAGCCCGGTGACCATGTAAGTTTTGTAACCTGCAGAACATGAATTAATATTCACGTTCTGCAAGTTTCACTTTCAGGGCATACAGGTTACAAAGTGAAAGGAGAAGAGAGGGTACCTAGTTCGGGGTTGTCGTCATACTCGTCAGTGGTGGCGCCTTCGAGGCTGTTGATGGCTCACGGTGGTCGCTAAAGGAGGAGAAAATTGGATGGTTGGGCAACAAAAAAAAAACATTTTTGGCTTGTTTTTTTACCTCTCTTCTCCCTTAATTTTTTTTTCTTACATGAAATCCACCCCTATTTATAGGGGATGAAAGAGGGATATCTGGTCTTTTTTGGACATGAATCTTGGCTCTTGATTCAAATGGGAAGGATCTCAACCAATATTGGCCAAAAATCACTATCATGAATTGTCATGGCTGGTCGGGTCAACCTATTTGGATCAGCTTTGCAAATATATCAGAGTATGAGCAGGACTGAAACAAGGCTAACAGGATCCTCTTTCAACAGAAGATTAGGGAAAGCAAGCTTTTTTAGTCATTGGAATAACACTAAAAAGAAAAAATGGTACCTGAATCCCCTCCCCAAACAGGTTGTCTCAGCTTGTTTTTGGGTGGAAGACAATGAATAGTACCCTTCAAAACAACATCATTTCTTTTTTTTTTTAATAACAAAACACGTTGTTTCATTTAAATAAAACGATGTCATTTTGGCTCTTTAGGTTTAAAACTTCTCTTTCTATTTTAGCCCTTAACCTTTTGATTTATTCAATTAGATCTTTAATTGAATTTTGATTCTAAGAATTAATCCAATTTCACCCCTGTCAAGTTTCAAAAGCACCCCCTGATTCCAGCGTGTTTGTCATCTCGGTCCTTAGTCATGAATATTTTAAATTTTATCCTCAATTGACTTTCAAACTTTTAATTTCTTCAATTTCACTCATGTTTTCAACTAAATTTGGCCCCTGAATTCGCGCATATTTTGCGAAAAGGTCCTTGGTATTGAAATTCTTCAATTTAGCCCTTAATTGAACCTTAAACTTTGATTTTCTTGCAATTTTGTCCTTAATTTCACAGAATTGAGCCTGAAAAAAATCCGGTCTTCTAAAATTTCAATCTTCTCAATTAAGCCCAAATTAAGTTTCTAAACTTAATTTTTTTTTACCAATTAAGTCCCTAAAAGAATTAATTTAACTCATTAAAAGTATAATCAAGTATTTGCATCTAATTGAATCTTTTAATTTGACTCATTAAAAGTATAGTTAAATCTTTGTACCTAATTAAATCTTTTAATTTGACCCAAATTAATTCTTAAACTTAATTCAACATTTAATTGGGGCTATGATTAAATCAAATTGGTTTATTAAAAATTTAATTAAGTCTTCAAACTTAATTTTTATGCATATTCATCCAATAGTCTTTTAATTTGACCTTGAATCTACATTTTATTTTGATCTTGGGTATAATGAGATACAATTAGGCTTTCAATTCTGTTCAAAATCTCAGTTTAGTTCCTCCATGTATCTACATACCTTCTCGGCCTGCTCTTACCAAATTGCCATTATTTTTCATTCTTATCTTTCTATTTTTTTGTTGCCTTTTATTTTTTTTATTTTTCTCTTTGATTTTTTTGAAAGAAGAAGATAATTCTTTGGGGGGACCCCAAAATTGAGTTACAACACCAAATATGATATTGGCAAGCAATTTTTTATAGTTAATTAATGTCAATTTTTTTTGTTTAATTTATTTATTATTATTTTTTATTTTTTATCAAATTATTAAATTAATTAAGTTTATTGAATTTAAATAAATTTTGAATTCTTCTTACTTATTTAAAATTACTAAAATCAATTTTTTTATATTAAAAAAATTGATATGTAGCATGTGAGCAATCAAGTGGATTCTAAATTTAGACATGCAAGGTCAGATAGTTGAAGATAGGACCTGAATATTTTTTTTAAGGGAGAGGACACTGTCAAGTCCTAGCAAATCCTTTCCTATATCTCAATCTTTTGAGAGATTCAAGGTTTCCATGTATGAGAAGTCAAATCATTCACTTCAACAATCTACATAATATTAGGTTTGAATATAGCTTGAATGCACCAAAAATTCCTTGAAAATTAACAAATTAGATTATATGTCACCTTAATACTATGGATTACATCAATGTCAATACGAGGAAAGGATAGGAAAACACTAAGGCAAGCCCTTCGGCGTGTTGCCATGGATGTCTAATGCTTATGCCTGGTTTTATTCTCCTCATCTATTGTTGTACGATCCCTTCGTTTTGCGTAGAACTATGATCATTGCTAACAAGAAGATATATGTCCTTGGGTATCTTCACTCGCTGTTCCTGGTTGCAAAGTTATCCCCAAATCCAATTGCAGTTTTTCCTTGGAAATGAGCATCCAAATTGTAAGATCTAGCAACGATCTTAACACTCAGTAATCCAAAATAAGGACAATAAAAGGTTGCTCAACAAAAGGTTGTCTGAAACAAAAGAGGAGTCAGTTCACGTATTGATGGGAGATTTATGTGATGGTGTGGGGCAGTGGAAGGTTTATTGAAGAAGGAAATTACGGGAACCCGAATTGCGACAACTAGACCAGCTAAAACAAATGTCAAGTGGGGTTCAATTTATTTTGAATAAAAAGGACACTAGAGTACGGGAAGCATGCTCACAGGAGGGTTTACTGTTAACACTTGCAACAAATTGATATTTGACAGGGTTGTTTACCCAGGTTCTGTACCGTTCTCCTCTCTGTTTATGGCAGATGTTTTCATTTGGATCCCTGCTACAGAATAGAGTATGCACTCAGAAGTTTCTTCTCCGCATGCACATGATAGGCATTGGTCAAAGAAATTGTTCATTTTGTCATAGCAGTACCGATGATGCAGCTCATCTTTTCTAGCACTGTACTGATGTGTGGAAATTGTGGATGAAGTTCACAAAATGGTTAGATTGCAGGTGGAGCATGCCTCAGTCTATTGACTTGTTACTACAAAGATGGAGTGCATTGGTCACCGGGAAATTCCAACGAAAAGCAATTATTTTGCTTTCACGTTATGGGGCATCTGGACATCAACGAATAAACTAATTTTTGAAAACAAAAAACCCGATTGGGATGTAGTGTTTTCGGTAATCCTTCACCACATAGCAATATGGCTGCACAGCATGGACAATATTTTCTCATATACAAGAATGTGTCTTTACACGAGTCCGGATGTAATCTTATGTTGGACAAAAAACTGCTGAATATTTTTTTATTTAATCATTTTCCACTACTCGCTATGTAAATATTATTTTTTAACTCGATTATCATTGTCTTGGTAGTAATATAGTTTTTTTATTAAATTTTGATTATTACCAAAAACAAAATTAAAGGTTTCTCAGGAGGTCAAGCCTTGTATTATCATTCTAATCGAACTAGCTTACGTTGTATATTGTTAAAAAATAATATAAATTATATTTTAAAATCTCACCTAACTGTTTAAATTATTAAATTAAGATAGTAAGCTTAGGTTAAGATACTTTTTTGATTTGATGTACATGCATTTCCTTTTATTATTTTTCAAGGTGAAAAAAGTTTTGATAGAAATAAATCCTAGTTTCTTTCAGGGTAATTCGCTCTTCCATTTATACTATTACATTACAAACTTTGGAATAATATATGTACAAATATTTTATATTTATCACAATAAATGTTTTTTACTAGTTAGATAAGTTGTTTTTAGATTAACCAATATAACTAAGTCATATCATAGTAATTTTTATATGTTAATTTTAAATTTAAAATAAAAAAAGATAAAAAAAATTTAAATATAAACCACTAGAACAAATTTAATAAAATATCAAGTAACTTTCTAAAACTTACCTACATCATGAACCTCAAAACAAGTTTTTTTTTGTTTTTTTCTAATTACTAGTGACACAGAAGGTCCAGAACCCTACTATTGAAGCATGTGACTATTTCGGCACTCGACCAACATTTCTTTGACACCACTATAAGCATACAAAACCTTAAATTCTAATATCATAATAGCCAGAACCTCGTGGCGACTGTTGAGATGCAGGACACGTGTCTTCTTTTTATTTGTCCACGTTTGATTAGATATGACAGTGTTGTGCTAGCAATTGAATCACGATGGTTGCTTTTTGGGTTTTGAAAGGCCTAGCATGTGTTATTCTATTTTGTTTCTTTCCCATGTTTGTACAGCAGACACAAGTACTCAAGACTTGTGTAATAAATATCATTTTATAGTTACAATGAATTTAAGAAAAAAAAAAATATATAGATTGTAAATATATATTAAATACAATATTTATTCAGGGGTAAATGAAATTTATTTTTTAATGAAATTTTAGTAACATCACTGAATGATGTGCGGTAAAATTGAACGAGGATATAATTTTATTACAACAACATAAAAGTTATATATTATAGTATTAATTATCGTCCCTAATGGTCAGAAAATACAAAGGTAAATCATAACAATAATAAGAAATGAAAATTCAAACCACGTTAGATAACCTGTTTTTTACTTGAATTTTTTTTTAATTGTGTTGAAGGAATGTTTTCATATTGTGGCTGCTTGGGAACAAAATATTATATGAACTTCGCAATACTTGAAGTGTTAGAATTAAGAGATTTGTAAGTCAAATTTATATGAATAATTATCCCATATATGAATAAAAATTCTTAGTTGTTCTGGTGTGTTATCACATGAAACCAAAAATAAAATATAAACTCTTATATAAGAATATATATAGTGGGACGAGTAAGGATCGTTTATGAGCACAAGTAGTTTCATTTAATTCAATCAAATATTCTTTGTAATATTTACTAATTTCTAACAAAGCAAATTATTAAACCTTAGTTGCTTTATAGATTAGAGAGATCAAGCAAATATCTAACCTAGCAGTAGATTGCAACGAATAATAAACTAGCAGGTCTCCTAGTAATTAAACGAGACAATCATGAAAAATAGGCATAAAAGAACATTCAATACTCAAAACATGAATTTAACAATGAAAACAAATTAGATTTCGATCACAGTTTTATTAATTCTCATGCTTTTGTTTCCTTCGACCAAATCAAATTTAGTAACACGGTACCATCATGAAAATAATGAAGAAGATAAAGAAAATAAGGAAGAGAAGAGGAAGAAAGAAGGGAGAGGAGATGAGAGAGGTCTGATCTCTCTTTTCTTCTTTTACACGTTTTTTTTTTAAGAAGCCTACAAAATCTTCTAAAAATACTCTCAACATTATCTCCAATAATAACCACCAAGTCTGGAAATGAAATTATTAAATAATAAAATATAGTCCTAATATAACAAGGAAAGTGATGTCTTCAACTGAAACTCATGTATCAAGTCTGGAAGCTTCCGAATAAATTACATCATACTAAATTTGTATGCCAAAGAATGTTCCAGCATGTTAGAAGTGCAGGTGCAATGGCTTTATATCTAATTTCGACCTTTATGCAGTCATTATCTCAAAACATGAAAGTTGTAGAGGTGTTTTTTAGAGTTCCGTAACATTTTGAATCATCTCAAACGGAGTTCAAATGAAAGAATTACGCATAGATTATGAAACTATGTCAAAATTATTCAAAATCTTCCAATTAACTTTATTTTTTCATTAATGCCTCTATTTGCATTTTCAATCAAATTATAAAAATAACAAGTATATTTAAACATCAAATGAGTATAAAATACGATAGAAAAAATTAACATTTTGCATTCTCATCATGTTCACATAATCTATGTGTGATATGTAGGGGTGTTGAATCAAATTATTGATCAATTGTTACTCTAGATCCATTCAATAAATCATCTCGGTTACCATAAAAAAAAAACTATATATTGATCTCCAGCAGAATTACCAATTATGTTAAAAAGAAAACCATGATTGCATGCAATAATCTTAGCTTTTGGATAAGAATAAGACTATCTCTTTATTTTTCTTAATAACTGGATTCACTAAATTAAAACAAATAAAAACTCTAACGGCATTATTTTATATATTCACATTAAAATATAATATAATTTTTACCATCCCCATGGCTACGCACAGGTTACCTACTAGTAGAACAACAATTGGTGATAAATTTACCAGATTTCGCACAACATTGCATTAAATAGGATCTTCAATTCCATGAGCAATAATTCCACATAGGAGTGGCGTATGAGGAAACAAATGAATTTTCAATAAAACATGCAAGAAATCAAATTCAATAAATTTCGCAGACAAAGAGGACTCGTGAGGAAGGGATGTGGGGAAGGGGCTAAAAGATGAGAAAAGTTTGGGCAAGCTGACACTGTTCTTATTCGTCAAGTATGTGTCAGCACTTGATTGATCGAGTACGACTGCAAGCCAGCTCTCAACGCCGGCTTGCATGCTTTTGCCAGCATGCTCTCTTTCCTTTCTTTATCGTGCGTGTATAGTCAGTCACAAATCTGTTGAAAGTAATTTAATGAAGATCCTTCTCTCTTTCTCTTCCTGCTAAAAAAAAACTCCACTCTCGTGTGTTTACTGTTTGGGAGGGAGGGAGGGAGGGAGGCAGCAGAATTTAAGGATTACAACTTTAAAGCATTGCCTGCCTTATTTAGGTAAGTAGCAGAGTGTCAAGCCAAAAAGAAAAGAAAAAATTCCTTTAAGATAGAAAAAATACACTATCAGAAAATTAATAAATACAAACAGAAATATTCCATCTACAATGAAAAAAATAATTAAAACAAAGCTAAAATATACGATGATGTGTCATTTAAACCAACAAAATCATTGGTAAACTGTTAATATTGTTCATCATGTCAATTACAAAGGGAATCACCAACGGAAAATTCCGTCTGTATTTTTCAGAGAGTTCTGGAACTATTCACTTTCCAATTACATTGTTAGTTATTGTTCTTTACAGACAAAATCATTGACGGATTAAAAGGTCGTCAGTGTTATTTGACGGGTTTCTAAAAAATGTTGATTAAATTAAAAATTTAAATTAAATATTACAGACGAAATCACCGACGGATTGAAAAGTCATCGGTAATATTTAGCGGTTTCTGAATATTTTTAATTAAATTCAAAATTTAAATTAAATATTATAGACGAAATCACCGATA
>Ga0307514_10004386_pt1 | contig 12993 bp, 13 predicted proteins | sample 16_EM_MG_FD_203088 | JGI IMG/M metagenome (GOLD analysis project Ga0307514, IMG submission 203088) | Populus trichocarpa ectomycorrhiza microbial communities from riparian zone in the Pacific Northwest, United States - 16_EM | ecosystem: Host-associated > Plants > Roots > Unclassified | place...
TACCTATGTATGTCTTATATCCTTGCATTAACAGAGGCTATATGCACATACTTGCACATACTTGCATATACACAACTGCATATACCTGCATATACCTGCATATATGCTGCCAAGGCCACTATTCCCAAATAGGAAGGTATAAAGACTTTTGTTCTGCACCTCCGTACCTTACAGAAATTTGGAATTGGGTGGTGTTCTGGAACCTTCTGCATGTTGCTTACCAAAAGCAATGCCGCCTTTATGGTTTATCTTTAGTGCGCAGCGCATCTGCATTGCACCCGGAGAAGTCCTTGGGCGCAAAAAAAAAAAAAAAAAAGTCCGGAAGAAGTCAATCCGGAGAAGTCACCGGCCTGCATCCTTGCATCCTGCACATCGGGTACATACCATGCATGTATCTCCTGAGCGGCTCGCCAATAATTGGAAAATGTAAAAATAGTTAATATTGATTCAGGTACCGCATCCACTGGCGAACAACGGTCCATGTCGGTTTTCAAGACATACAGTAGGCCGAGCTCACGTTAAAGCCACTTGTTTTTGACCTTGTATATCGGATTTCCTGCCTGAGCTCGGCCCATGTCTTGAAAAGCGACATGGACCTTTATTCGCCAGTAGATGCGGTATTTGAATTATTAAATACATGCATATCTCCGCGGGCAGCTTCATTTCATATGCATACTTGTAATGACTGCATCAGCATATTCATTCTACATGTTCGTTGATAGTGCCCTAATTTTTTTCCGGCTTGTGATCGAGTAGTACTCAATCATACAATCTTGATTTCACACTGGATTAATCCTAGAAACCATGATTTAATTTTTTGCTTTTGACATCCTGCTGGAGTGAAGATCATCTTGAAAGAAACGATCGCTCTAACTAGGTATCCTGCAAAGGAGTCCCGCCAATACTTCAGTTACACATCGCAGGCATTGAGTACTTTTTTTTAAAATTTTTTTTTAAGGAGTCTACTGCTTCCCTATAGGTAGCAGCTGCGCTAGCAACCTCAAACGATGGAACTAGCCCGTCATTCCACAGCTCGAATTGCTACACTCGCAGGTACATAATTAGGCGATAATGGATAGGTCAAAGCAAGGTTTGGTAGATGCCCGGTTACAATGCCGGTTTGGGTATATTGAAATAAAGTATCATGAATTGGCCTGATGTAATGTAATGCAATGAGATGTGTTGAATATCTTACCTGAGCGACCAATGCCTGCACTGTTCTCCAGTTCGTATTCATAACAAGCTGCGTTTCTACAGGCTTGTATGCCATCTTAATTAACACCTATCACTCTGTAACAATTCTGCAGAAATATTAGTGGAGATTGGTACATCACCTGGGATAGTCGAGATAACCACAATTGGCTTGACCGAAGCCTCTTCTGCAGACAGGGAAGTGGTTAACTAGCTCTTGCAACTTTTCTGGAGTACGGTTTGCAAGGTAGATCCCATTTTATGCAACGCATAAACAGCAGCCCCACCACCAATGCCCCTCAATGCTCAGTATCATCAGAGTGTTTCACCCTGCATTCTCCGGAACCCAACGCTGCAAGGACCAAAGCTTGGTTGGGGATGGGCTTTGATCCTGGAGGGGTGACTGCCACAGTTCGTGGGCTTCCCCCAGCCGAGTTAACAATGATGCTATGTATGTGCAAGGGCAACCATGGTCGCATCATCGGAGACCAGACTGGCTTTCTGCTCGTAAGTCCTGCCAATACTGGAGAGCAGATCTTCCTTCCATTATTCTTCTTGTCTACTAGTACACCCATGATGCTAAGCAGTCTGTCAACTGGACAGTGCTTGCCCCCAGTGAGCTTCTTGACACACTTGTCATCCAATAAAATCGGCAATCCATATGAAGTGAGACATTTCGATAATGTTCCCACCATAGCAGGCTTCAATACTCTAGCCAGCTCAGCTTCCTCAATCATACTAATTGAGATATATCTCCATGGAGCATTTGAGGAAACAGATGGCTTCATATGCATGACCAGTAGAGTATCCGAAATTGAGCAAATTTCGGTGCCCACCTTCACGCTCATTCAGCAGGTACAACATGGGCTTGATCGCCAAGAACGATTCCCTTGTCGTGATATTACGGCCTTAGTTGTCAGCTGACATCAAAAGCAGCTCCACTTACCCTCAGGTACTGCGCTTAGCTTTTATGGTCTCCACTATCTTTGCGGCGTTCGGCTCTAGCTTTGTAAACTCCTCCCCATTCCAGATGGCGACCGTCTTGATAGCCTCTGCCATACCATTTACGAACCCTCTCTCTGGAAATGCCTCCAGCACCCCCAACTCTCTCTAGTTGCCAGGATGCACAATCAAGTTCTTCCTATGAGGAGTATCAATTGCGGTCGTTCAACCCACAGAACGATCTACCATAGCTAAAAGGGTAGTTGGCACTTGTATGAGCCTCACTCCCCTCATGGATGTAGCGGCGGCATAACCAATCATGTCTCCAATGACTCCTCCTCCCATTGCAATGATCACCGTGCCCCTCGTGCATGAGTGACTGAACATCCAATCCTCGATATCGGTTTTCGTGGACCTATATTTAGAGTATTATCCAGCGGCGATGGCGTAGGTGAGCAGCCTTGTAGACGGGCTGATCTGAGCAGCATTTTTCTCGAAGGTGGTGATGAATGGAATGCGGCGAGGTTTGTGTCAGTGATGAGGACGTAGCTAGAAGAAGGGAGACTTTTTAGGATATTGGTCGTAATGTAATTGTTCATGTCATAGCCTGCAAGAATGGTCTCTTTCCCAGGAATTGGAACCCTCGTGATGGAGGCCATTATAGGAATTGCTGATAATTGATGTGGGGCTAGCTGTACTTATAAGAGAAGGGACCTTTCAAAGTTCGGCGACAAGATTTTACCGTGTGGGGTAGTTGGTTGCACGATATGCCCTCGGCCTCGAAATGAAAAGAGCTAGGTGTATTATAATCATCTTATCATACCTCTCCCTAGTCTATCCTAGTATTAACAGAGAAGCAAGTGTAAAGTAGGATATAGGTAACAAGGAAGGAAATAAAATCATACCAACTCCCCGCTATAAGTCGTGCCAGTCGCTATCAAGCAAACGAAATCCCATATTCCTTCAGTTTGATTCAATCAGTACAGTAAGCATCCAGTGAAAGCCCAATAGATCAACAATCCACCCTTATTCCACAATCATGAACATATGGTAGCAAAATAATCCGTGTACAGGCAATAAAAAAAAGCAAGCACTGCTCAATAGCAAGAATCGAAGAGGCTGGGTATTTGAAATGAGCCACAAGAAATTCCCCCACATTATAACACAAGCTACTCATCAATGCTTCCCATGCTTGCCCCACTCACATCCCTCCTGCCAACAACCGTCCCAGCGCTCGTTGCCCTTGAACCCCCAGCAAGTCCCAAGACGCCCAAGCTCTTTGGATAGGCTTTCGAACCTTTCCTGGCGCTCCTGCCCGACTTGATAGTCCAATCATCAGGTCCTGCGAGCCCCATCTCCTCCCCATGCAGTTTATCATCCCAGTCTTCTACCATAGCTCCGCTTCCGGTCAAGGACTCTAAAGATCGCATTCCTTCCCTGGTAGTCCCGTGCTTGGGCGGCCCTGTCTCTCCACCCTCACCCTCACACCCCTCTCCCAGTCTACTATTTAAACTCTCACCTGGAATCTTCAGGTCCTCCCTCCTATTTGCAAACCCACCTGTTACGGAGTAGTAATCCTTTGCTCCATCTGCAGGGCTTCCGCTAGTGGAGACCTGGCCCATTGATTGATGCCTCTTGGAGCCTGCTCCATTGACCTGAGCAGTAGTAAGAACTTGCTGACTAGGTGGTTTATTCCTAGTGGATCCGACCCTCTTCAGAGATTGAGCACCTGCCCTGCGCTGATTCTTAATCTCCACTAGCTGCCTAGCCTGTTCCAGAGCTCCTTCAACCACCCTTCGCTGGATTGCGTCGGCTTCATCAGACATCTTGTCGAGCTCCGAGCGCCGCTCTGCCAATGTTGTCTCCATAGAGGCTAGATCGGTGGACAATGCTAGTTTCCTCGCAAGCAGGTCTTCTACTTCTTCTTTCAAAGCTTTAGTGGTCTGTGTAAGGTTTACTTCCAACTCTTTGAGATGCGTAGTAGCAGCTTCCACAACCGCCCTCTCTGCCTTAGCCTTTTCCAGAGCCAAAATGGCTTGACCAGCAGCCTCCACTTGTTTTGTCGAGGAATCTTGTAACATAGTGTTTTGTGAAGTAATGAACTCGGATATCTGGGAAGCCGACTCTGTGACCATGGTATGGATGCCAGGGAGTTTATCGAGATGTACGAGCGCCTTGGAGGATGTTGTATTTTGGCTGAGAACTTTATCTAACTTTTCTTGGAGCTGGCCATCATCGTATTGTATTAGCTGAGGGGCCCGAGTTTCGGGCTGAGAAGACTGAGACGTGGCCTGTTGCTGCATAAGGAATTTGAGCTCCTGGAAGTTGTTGTTTTGCTTTGACTGTTGTCCCTTCAAGTCCGTTTGTAAGTCTCCAACGGCTTCTAGGACTTCCTTTACACTAGCTTGAGTCTTCTTATGACTCTCGATGTCGAGGAGATTATTCTTTCCCAATGTTTTCTTGATGTCGGATACATCGACCTTAATTTCCTCCCCCACAATTCTCTTGACCGTACCGACGTCTGCTCGAATCTCATCCTCCAGCATAATTTTCAAATCCAACATCTTGGGCTTGACGTCGTCTTCAACAATCCTCCTCGTCTCCGAAACGTCTGACCTGACGTCGTTACCTTGCTCTTTAACCTCCGCCAGATCACCTCTTATCCCATCACCCAAGTCCCGTTGTAGATGAACTATTGCACGTATCACACCTTCCTCCAATATCCTCTGTATAAGCCCAATCTGGTGTTTGAGCTCATCCTCTCTGGCGATTTGCTGTGTTCTGACTAGTTGCTTCTCCTCTAGCATCGCCTTGATTTCCGTAACGGCTCCTAGAAGATCCTCCCCAACCTCCTTATCAAGCATTGTTCGTTTAACATCCGCTACCGCGTTTACAAGTACGCCATTGATAGAGTTATCCTGCCTCTGCCTTAGAAAGTCCTTCTCCTCAATATACTCTTTAAGGTCGGCGAGGGCACCCAGATAGTTACCCTCCATCGCCTTGTCCTCTACAATCCTCCGAACTTCAGCAACGGCACTCAATAAGTCATCTTGACTCTCCCTAGTGGCAGTAGTATTTTCGACAGTAGCACGGAGGACAGTCACAGCATTCAGGAGAGAATCACTATTTTCGGAAGATGAAGTCAATCTCTTGATTTCGTCCACCTTCATCAATAGTTCTTCCTGGGTCTTAGAGTTAGACTGGTCGGTCACGGCTTTCTTAACTTCCTTGATCACCTCCAGCACGCCCATCCCGAATCCCTTCTGCTTTTCAAGTACTTGCCCGATAACATCTTCGAGCAATTTCCTGATTTCCTGAATGTCACACTTGAGGCCATCCCTATTCTCATTTTGCACACCGATTACTTGCCCAACCATACCCTGGATAATCTGCTTGACTTCAGCCATGCCACCATTTACCTGGTCCCCAAGTGCCTGAGTCTCACTCTTGTCCATTATCTGAGTGACGACTTCCTGGAGCTGTTGCTTGATAATGGTGAGGTCGTTGTTTAGATCGCCGCTAGCGTTAGTGGAGACTATATGGCCGATGATTTGCTCTTCAATCAAGCCTCGCAAGCTCAGTACTTGTCCTCTTAGCTCCTCGCCATTCGCTCTATGAGTGACGAGCATGTCCGTTCCTGCCTTTTGGGCGGCCATAATTCCTCTGAGAACTTGCTCCTCCACAATTACCCTCACTTCCTCTACCTTGTCCTTAATCATTGCATGCATCTGTCCTTGGGCCATCAGGATTTCCCCTCCCCTTTTCTGATGCTTCAAGATCTCCAGGATTGATTCATCAACGTGGTTCCTTGTCAGCATGATTTCTTCATCGTGCTTCCTCTTCCGCTCCAGATCCGTTGAAATATCGTTCAACTCCCTCCTCACTTCTTCGATATCTTCCCTGACCTCTCTCCACATTTGTCTCCTCTCCTTGATCGTTTCCTCCCCCTCAAAATTCTTAGTAATGGATGACGCACCGACACCATCGTCCAGTCTCATGTACACTTCCCCTTCAAAAGTGGCAAGACGATCATTCATGCTTTGTACCCCCATGCGAATAACTTCAAAAAGTGTCCTAACTTCCCTACTGTCATTCGTAGTAACAGCCGTACTTCGAGCGATTTCATCTATGAACTTCATGAGAGTAGTTAACTGGACCTTCATATCGGCAGACGACTCTCCGCTGTCGTCGCAAAACTCTTCAAGGCGACTCTGAAGAGATTCAATGGCACCCATAGTACGGGAAGTTGTGGCATTGATCGCAGCCAATGCAGCTGCATTAAAAGACGGTTCCTGAGCTGGGTTTGTATCGGCAGCAGATCGAAGTTGCAATTGCGTTTGGCCTGCATTAATTTTCTCCACCTCCTCAAGAACCTGCTTCAAGGTATCAGAGTTCTCCTTTCCCAGGCCCTCTCTCAAAGCTGCTACGATATTTTTGACTTCCTCAACGAGTCCACGACTACTGCGTATATCCCCTTTGAGGTCCGCCACCCCATCATTGACTTGGTTAACTGCCATTTTGTTGAAGTCGAGGCGCTCTTTCAGCGAAGTAACATAGGCCTTGATTTCCGTGATGATGCCCCTACTGTCCTCCACACCCGTTTTAAGTTCTTCAACCAAACTCTTTGTTTCATTAACCGCTTCTTTACTCCGATGAACATCTTGCTTCAGATCCAGCACGGCACCCCTAGAGTCCTCTGAAGCTGCCTTGCCCCCAATAAGCTCCTCCTTCAGCGCCATAAACTCTCCCTTCAGTTCTTCGGTTGCCACCTTCCCGCTTTGTACTTCGTCATTCACTTGCAAGACTTTAGCCTTGGTTTCTTCAGATACCCCTTTGCCAGACATGACCTCTTTCATCACTCGTTCTAGTAGTTTCAGGATGTCTTGTGCGTTGTTTAGGCTCTTGGAAGCTTCTTGCTTGGCTACATCAAGAGAACCACCTGTCCTCTTCGCAAAATCCTCAGACATGCTCAGTATTTCGTCCCGTACAGCCTCGATTAAACCGATGACCTCCTTTTCGCCTTGCCTCGTCGCAACGTTCTTCTTTAGCTCGAATAAGAAGTCCATAATTCGGTTCTCACCATCCTTTGTTGACATGTCGCGAAGAATTCGCTCAAGAATCTGCATCTCCATTCCCATTTTGCCATATTCGCTTTGCATTGGGCGTTGTGCACTGCCAGATTGTGGATTGAGCTTATTGATTAAGGCACCTGCATTCTGGGTAAGCTGTATCCGTTCTCCGAAGTGCTTTGAGCTTCCTGTGCCTGACGTTCCGCCGTTTCTACCTCCCCTTCCCCCGCCTCCCCCCCCCCCTGTTTCTCCCCCAAAATCACCGTCGAAGGTTGTACTGCCACCACTGCTCCCTACACTCGGTGATGGCGCCCGCAGCAGAAGCGGGGGTGATGTGGGAGTTTCCATCTCCAACATTCCCATACCTTGTACCAATTCACGCAGTGAACTTCGGATGTCTTCATCGCGGGCGATTGTGGCTTCTTTCAAACTTATTAGGTCTGTGGCATTGTCTTTTGAGCGTCGCGACAATGTCGCCATCTCCTTTTGAAGGTTTGTCGCGATATTTGTGAGGCCGACAAGCTGGTTGCTTAACGATTCTAAATCAGGCGAATTGAAATTGTGTGAATGACTGCTTTCAATAGACCTCATGGGTCGTAATGGAGGAAGAAGTGGCGGAGGAGAGCCAAACACATCCTTCTGTGGTGAAGGCGAGCGTGCCTTATTCGCTGGCTGATTACTGCCCCCCCCATTTAACTGAAAGAGGGCTTTCATCTCGCTCACAGAAGGAGGCCCCATTGTCATTCGGCGCCGATGGGCAACTTCTTGTGAACCTGGGGTGGGACTGAGGGGGGGGGTAATGGTTGTCTTTCTCGAGGGTGTCGAAGATGGACCGGGTGATGACGATATGTCCGTGGGTCGGGAAGCACTGACTTTTGGCGAGCTTGGGTTCAGGGGTAGAGGTGCTGGGTTCCGGTCTGGATCGCTACTATCCCACCTTTGCATGAACTTAGCATCGAATCTGCAAATGCAGGTAGACTGTCAAATGCGTAAGGGGGGAGATGGGACGAAATGCTAGATGACAGAAGTGCTTACATTGGGACCGAGACCCTTTTGGCTGGGGACTTGGTCCCCATGATCCAGGCAAGGGATGGGTACTCCGAAAGTGGACAAGCCTGGGGCAGGGCGGTTAGGAGGGATGTGCAACCCTAATGCTTGTATGTGGATACGGCAAATAAATGGAATAGGTATCGGAAGCCAGAAGGAATGGAGCTGAAGTCGAGACAGAGAAATTCTATACGTTGTATTACGTGGAAGCAAGACGAGTGTTGCAGAAGAAGGATGCCTCTGTCTTACCGTGTGTGGAGAGGACCCAGAGGCCTCCGAAACTACACAAAAAATGTTATCCTCGGTAAGTGCTAACATTTTGGCACCCAGAACATACTGCCAAAAGTAAACAATTCACTCCCCGTAAGCTGTTCCTGAATGACTCAGCAGCTGAGGGTATGCCCTAGGTAGCTTGCCCACTCAAAATATTAGCGCACACACCAACAGGCTTGGCCGGGATTGGTGTGGTGATTGGAAAGTTTGTACTGTTTAGCCCAACAGCAGCACCAGACTACCGACCTCCTCGCGACACCCCTTGACACCATCATCAACTGCAGAGATGAAATGTAAGCGGGGCCTTGAAATTTTGCACCAGGTGGATTAGGAGGATCTGGGACCTGGGGCGAGAGTAGAAGGCTGATTTAGATACGTTGTGGTAGTCCTCAAGAACGGACGTGTGGCCATCATAACCAGGGGACGATATGCTGTATGCACCATCTCGCGAGTATTGGAATTGTTGCTAATCTGGATTTCTGCATATAGGGTAAGAAGGTGGTGATCATTAAAGGTACTTCTACAGTCAATACTTCCGATATTCCGCCTTAGCAATGTATCTAACATGAGCTCCCCAATAGTGCAGGAGGAGGGTACCAAATCCTACCCCTTTGGGCACGCTCTCGTTGCCGGTATTGAGCGATACCCATCCAAGGTCACCAAGCGTATGTCCAAGAAGACCACCGCCAAGAGGTCAAAGGTCAAGCCTTTCATCAAGACCGTCAACTTCAACCACATCATGCCTACCCGCTACACTTTGGAGCTCGAGACCCTTAAGAATATCATAAACCAGGACACCTTCAAGGAGCCAACCCAGAGGGAGGATGCCAAGAAAACCATCAAGAAGGCTTTGGAGGAGAGATACACATCCGGCAAGAACAGATGGTTCTTCCAACAACTCAGGTATGGAATTGGATAAACCTTCTTGGAGATGCCCGGCGGGATCAAGGAGGAGGAAAGTAGAATATGGCAAGAATGGGAAAATGACAATAAGGGGAGGTTTTTGTGGGGAAGTTCTGCTAACGGAGGTCTAGGTTCTAAATGACAATTTTCCTCCTTCCATCCTTTCCTTCTCTCCCTGTGATCAATTTGGGTTGGTTTCGGGTTCAGCGGGATTTTTCTAAAATCAATATAAACCTTCTGCTCTGACAACACTCAACAAATCAACTCACCACTATTCGGGGTTCTCCTTTGTTTTTCTTCTTGCTGTTCTGCATTTCTATCTTTTCTGGAAAAGAATCGAGCTGGGTGAATTTGTGAATGTATAGGCTTGGGAATAAAAAAAATATATAAGATGGGTTCTCGGGGCCAGACTTAATAGGGAAGGGTTTCTATTGGATCGCCATGTTCCACCCCATCACGCTCACCACTGGGTTGTTCACTAATTGGATAAGTGCGTGGAGTCCCGGACTCGATTACTTGGAGTTTCCACACCAAAATATAGACCTTCAATGTTGGGTCACCGCTATCTTTACCAGTAGGGGTGCCTTCCTTATATTACACTCCGTTTTGATCCAGAAATTCGGCTTGAAATCAGGCTAATAAATAGGAACTCTCCCTCAAACTTGAGCATGAAGCAGCACTAAACCAAAAAAAGAGATATCAAATATTATTGCCCCAATCTCACTGCTTCATAGGGTAAGACAAGCACTTCGTAGCCATAATATAACCTCCAACCCTCTCCACTAAGCCCTACCCACTGCCCCCTCCATCCTCTCCTTCTCTAATCGGTTATACTCCTTCTCCACCTCCTTCATCTTCTCAATCCACCACGGCACCCACAAAAACTGGTAAACGCTTGCCAACACAATCACTGCCCCTACAATTGGTAACCCTCCAATGAACAGTTGCGTCCACTGCTTATCAATGATGACAACCGACCATCCTGTAGTATCGTTCGGGTCGACTGGCGGTGGAGCAGCGGAGTCACCATTGGCGGCTGTAGGCGTAGGAGCTGCCACAGTGCCACTCGTTGATTGGGAGTAGGCAAGATGCGTGAGGAGACTAAGGGTGAGGGTGAGGATGTAATTTAGGTTCGTGGAACGTGTTCGAGAATGCATCGTGATGCTATATCAGATATTGATATCGTTTTTGGGGGTTGGTTGCAGACACCTCGAGAGGACGTTTTTTGTGTTCTCGCAGACTAGGTAAGATTCGTGAATTGATTGTTCATCAAGAGGAACACGTCCGCAGAATTGATAAATTATGTATTATGACTTCCACACAACTGAACGAAAAATTTGTGAACTCCTTTCAACCCTCACGGGAATGGGATTCATTATATACAGCCCCCCATCCATTACTTAGGTAGTCACGAACCTGCCACCATACAGACACACGCACAGCTAAGACAATAACAAATTGTGTCAGCTATGAACTAACTTCTTAGGTGTGTACTTGAGTACAATGGTAGAGCCCAAAGTGGATACGAGGTATACGCGGGGTGTACAAACCAAAGCGTGGATATGCAACCGCGTGAAACGCAAAAGGAAAAAAGAACCGGAACCCTCTGCGATTGGAGTTGTCGACCAACATGAGGATATCGATAAGCGCTTATGGGTGAGACATGCTGGGGTGTAGTCCAGGTGTGTCTGTTTGAATCAGACTGAAGAGACCAATACGGAGTATGGTTGCTGTAATCAACTACCAGCCCCATAACCTTGTGAGAGGTAGCCGATTTCGGGCCTCTCACGTGAATTCTTGGCTTGCCCCTCTTGCATAATTAACGACCAGGCTATGAGCCACTGGAGTGTCCAAGATGGCAGAATTGGCTTTGATTGTGTTGCTTTTGTGACCGCCTTGGAGCAGTGCTGGATACAATGTGTCATCTGGAAGAGGCATTGTATGTACAGTACATATATATGTATGGTACAGTATATATTAATGCATTGGTTGGAGCATCTGGCTGGCATAAATGGGAGATGCAGCAACTAAGTACAGTACTTGTATACCGTACATATAAGTATTCATCTAGACATTGTTACGAGGAGAGGAATGGTGATAATCTTCTTTCCCCGCAGCATAATTATAATTATTTTAGCGCGTAGGTAGATAAGAGGCTGGGACCGAGTACACTTATATGCTACAATTTGCTGTATGCAATATCAACTACGTAGAAATAATCATAAAAAATAGCAAAGAGAACCAACCAATAATACCCATCTCTCCATTATGCAATGCCACATATACACAACTTGTTTGCAACAACTGGCGACTAGCCCCTCATCCACTTCTAATCGCCCCCCACATCTACCGAAAGTGCCCATACGAACTTTCAGAGAAGACTTATTCCTATATGTCGTCGGACCGCTCATTGACCCTACCACCTAGTGGCAAACCCAAAGCACTGAGAGGGTCGTTGATAGCTGTACCTAATGCGAATGTATGTAGTATTAACTCGACACTGTTTCTCAATGGTTGGAACGCTCACCATCCAAATCATGAATCTCACTAGCCGTTGCTGGATCCGTTGACCGTTTGGACTAAGGAGTACTTCTAACGGTGTAGCATCATTGGTAACCTTTGAATTATTCATTCTGGCAAAATGATTGTGGTCCCTATTCCGTGTCAGTTCTCAACCACGAACCCTCCCAAGGCTGAGCTTATAACACTGGCATACATTTGCTGAAAGCTTCGTTCTTCCATTCGGGTCAGTTGAGTGGTCAAATTCAACACTAGAGTGTTGCAGATCTCTAGTCAAGCCCCTCGAAGATGCCGGATTCTATAACGGCAACTGCAAGCCCGTTAGATGTTGCTGTAACGGAGGTATTGAAATTAGGTTGTTCGGCTATTGAAAATGCTTAGGTACTGACCGTTTCCTGCGTGCTTATGAACGTTTGTTAGCTTATACCTTCCTTGAACCAACCCGGCCATTGGAAAGATATATACGAAATATTTGAAGGACCTTTCTACCGAAGGGAATCAAAGGAATCCTGATTGGAATGTACGAGTGCTGAAGGGCAACAATTTGGGCTATGTCATACTTGGCGTGCGTTATGCAGGGGCCCAAAGGTACAACACGCCAACGGTTCGGTACTCTGTCCTAAACAGCATTGTGGGATTATGGCTAGAAGACGACGAGATGAAGAAACAGCGCCGCTGAGACAGCCAGTCGGTAGAAGGGAGGACGCTCAGCAGATGCTGAACCAACAAGGAGGCGTACCGCAATTCACACTACGTGCGACGCTTGTAGGGTTACTGGTGGGAACGTTGGTGTGTTTCTCGAATATGTATTTCGGTCTGCAAAGTGAGTTTCCGGGCGGGGGATGTGTTTCCACCAGGATTGAGTGCTGACTATTGAGAGGGTAGCTGGATGGGTAAGGGCTAAACTGCTCAGTATTGTGAAAGCTTGTGGTTATGGAGATCTAACAACTTATTTGTACAGGTTAGCATGATGTCTATGCCATCTTCTCTGATAGGATTCGCTATATTTAAAGCTCTGAGAAAGAGTCTGGGGTCCTCCTTTACCCCG
>Ga0307514_10004387_pt1 | contig 12993 bp, 10 predicted proteins | sample 16_EM_MG_FD_203088 | JGI IMG/M metagenome (GOLD analysis project Ga0307514, IMG submission 203088) | Populus trichocarpa ectomycorrhiza microbial communities from riparian zone in the Pacific Northwest, United States - 16_EM | ecosystem: Host-associated > Plants > Roots > Unclassified | place...
TACGCCAATAATTTTCCATATGGAGATAATGGTGCTCTCAAGTTCTCAATGCCACCGGCATACCCAAACGAATTTGCCTTTACATCACACGTCGACGCGACCTCACTTCCCTTTACACATCAACCGCAACAGACCCATCAACTCCAGTTTTCGAACCAGACGTATACTCCACAGACAGCAATTCGTTCGCCCTTACCACAGGATGCTCAACCAAATTTCGGAGATCCATATGCGACCCAGCACCTGCGGCAACACATGCGACAATCCCCAGCTACCATATCACCTGCCCAGCTACAACCACAAGCTCAACAAACTTATCATCAGTCTTCATTGACTTGGAATGAACTTACACAGTTCTCCAATGGTAATGATCAACTCCAAGGCCTACGACAACAAACGACGGCTTCGGCACCACCAAACTTCCCTGCTACATCAATACATCCTCATTCACTGGCTCCACCAGCATCCTCAAGCTGGGCACTTGCCGACAGTACCTCATTTCCTCAGAATCAGGTAGTCAATAGTATTCCTTCAGAGCCCGCAAACTATCTAGCAGGATGTTTCTGGGCTACAATAGATGCCGAGTCCAATGTTCCCGAAGAGTGGACTGGTACGTTACTTACCCCGATCCCTTCTTCGTATAACTGCTAAATTGAAGTCCATTAATATAGAGAGTATACAAAACTTTTGGAGACTGAAGATCGACGAAGCCAGGCAACAACCCATAAAATCTCAAAAGCGCACATCGTCACAGGCTGCTTTGCCACCGAGCCCAGTTGATTTAAGCGGAGACTCGAACCCCTCAAAACGTGCAAAATTGGAGAGGAATGGCAAGGCCGTACTCAACAAAAAGACAATCAGTAAGCCATTGCCAATTGACCCGATTGAAAGTCTGAAGGAGTCGGTCATACGCTTGATGAGGAATCCCGATCTCTCAGATCCTGCAAAGATCTCCTTGAGGTTTTGGGAGCTCATGCAAGAGGCTGGGACAGACCCGGAGAAGAGATTGGCTCTCATTAAAACTGCGACCAAGGAGGGATCTCCAGAAGTATGGCGAACGTATGTATACTTACCACGCTTTCTCTTTCACTACTTGGCTAATATATATACGATAGGTTTGCAAGGAATATTACTGTGCCGGGACGATTACAGCAGTGGATAGCCCAGGTTTGGAATAATGACAAGGCGAGCCCATTGTTGCCACTGTGCATGAGAATTATCCGACAGTTGAATTTATCCACATCAGAGTTACAAGCATCTTCTTTGCATAAGACCATCACTTTCCTCAGTCGTAAAAAGACATATCCTACCATCGCAGAGCTTGCAGACCAAATCCTCTCGCAAGCCGAGAGGCTTGAGCAACAAAATATTGCAAATGGTACTGGTGGAAGAGAGCAGAGTGCAGATGCTGTGGATAAGCCGCTATCGACAAAACCAAGCACAACCACCAATGCTGGTGTGAAGCGTAACCGAGACGATGCAGACAATGGTGGGAAAACTGATGGTGCTGTAAAGAAGCCTTCCATGGCACCTGTGAAGCCCACCACAACAGCGACAACAGCTAAGGCAGCTGTACCTGCTGCCACGAAACCTACTTATTCAGTTACGCCACCCATACCAACCACTACTACCACTATTACCACTGTTGCAAAACCCAAAACGACTACTAGCACCAGTTCTTTCTTCAAGTCGATGGCAAGCCTGGGTGCTGGAACGCGACCAGCTGCCAAAACAACCACAATGTAAGTTTCTTAACACTATATATGATGCCTTGAAGAAATTAATTTTAAATAGGACGGCCGCCCCTCCGCCAAAAACCCAAGGTTACTCTAGTATCTTCGATCAGCTACGAGAACGCCAAAAGAAGGATGAAGAAGAAGCTGCTCTGCGTGCCAAGGGTGGCAAAGTTCCAGAGAAGGAGGAGGAAGTCACCAAGAAAGGGAAGAAGAAGAAAACTGTTAGGTGGAAGCCAGATAATCTCCTCGCTGAGGTAACTCTATTCCAAGTCTTAGAACCGATCGGGGAGTACTATGGTGGTGGTGATGGGAAAGGCCACGTTTTCGGAGATGCTAGGAGTTTAGACGTTGAAGAAGGCAAAGACGCCCTTGCAGCTTTGAAGAACAGAAAGGCCTTGGAAGATGAGGAGGATATTTATATAGATTGGTACCAACCAATAGGTCAGCCACCAACCCCCTTTGCTTTCCCACTTTGCTTCCTCCGAATATTCATCGTAAGGTTATTTCTATACTCGGAACTATGCAAGTTTCTGAGAAGAAACACATTTCTAGCGAAAGCCAAGGAATGTCTTCATCTGGTCACATTTTGGGTGATTTCCTATAGTTCACAGCTGCCTGCCTATTACTTCACCCACTATGAAAGCACTCAGATAGAGAAGAGAATACATACTGACTTCAAACGAATGTATTTCCACTCGTCCAAATATAGCCATTGACTTCACTGAATTACATACTTCCCCCGAATATGATGCATCCACCATGTCTATCCGCCGAGGAGGAACCAAGGCGGTGGAAAGCACGCAGGCGGAAGAACAGACGAAGAGGGAGACAGGTATCTTGTCAGTACAGTATAATACTGTTAGAGAAATACCACCGTCTCCTGAAGAGCCAGCGGAAGAAGCTGTTGATGGGGCTTCTGGTGAATGGAAAGAGATCCCAGTACCAGATAATCTCAGGGTAGATGTGCGTTTAACTTTCCTATGCAATTTCTTGGCAAAGATGACATATGCATCGAGCATATGCATTGGGGGCCTCGTTTGCCCGATTTATGTCAAGCTGTCTTTTAAGTAGTGCAAATTGCTGATTTGTCATATTCCAGATTCAGAACCCAATGGTTCAACAACAGCTCCAACCTGCCATTCCAGCGTTTGACCTGTCATCCCTGCTATCTCAGATCCAGCAGCCTCAGATGCCTCAGCCGGCCCCACAGTCAACCCCTGCGCCTATGGACTCCATCGCAGCGATATTGGCCCAGGTTCAGGCGTATAGTGGTGGGGGCCAAGCCACACAGCCACAGTCGCAAGCGCCAACTCCGCCACCGCCAAGCATGTCAGATTCTAACCAGCCAAACCTGCTGGCCATATTGTCGACGCTTAACGCGGCTAATCAACAACAAACACAACCAGTTGCTGCTGTCCCTCCACCTGCTACTCCCGCTGTGCCAGATTTGTCCCAGCTATGGATGCAACTTGCCCAGCAGCAACAAGTTCAACAGCAGCAACAAGAACAAAAGCAGCAGCAACAGCCACAGACCCTTGCTGACCTTATTGGTACTCTGACCGGACAGCAAAAGTCTGCGACCCCCAATCCCTTGAGTTATGCAGGCTTCAATCCAGCTGCGCAGCTGAACTCTACAACCGTCTGGAATCAATATGCCGCTGCCGCCGCTGCTTGGAGCGCTGCTGCTCCACAGAATACCACCTCTGTCAGCGCATCCGATACTACAAGCATCGGAGAGGAGCCGCGGTTAAGTGGAAAAGACATCCGGGAAAGGCTACGGGAGCAAGTTGGCTGGACCGAACCTCTGTATGATGAAGAGTCTAACAATCCTTCATCCGGAAGGGATGGTCACGGTCGGGATAGCAACGCAGGAGGTGGCAAGAATTGGAAGAAGGACAAACAGTGGAAGAAAAATAAAAAGAAGGCCAACAAGTTTGGAGGTGGTGGTGGCGGTGGTGGGGGGGGTGGTGGCGGTGGGGGAGGGGGAGGGGGAGGTGCTGGGTGCGGAGGTGGAAGTGGGGGTGGGGGCGGTGGTGGTGGCGCGGATCAACACCAAGGTGAGAATGGTGGGAGTGCAAATGGAGGTGGCGGTGTGAGGAATAATATGTGCAAGTACTATTCCAAGGGGCAGTGCCAGATGGGCAATTCTTGCAAGTTTAGCCACCCGGATGATGCCGCTGGAGATGGAGGGGCAAAGCAAGGGGGTGGAGGTGGAGGTGGAGGAAGGGGTGGATGGAAGGAAAAGAAGAGGGGTGGGCATGGTGGGCATGGTGGGGGGCATCATGGGCCTCGCGGGGGAAATCTGGATGCGGAGGCGGGTAGGAGTGAGTGGGTGGAGGGGTTAGAGTACTGACGGTCGTGACTGCTCGGGCTTTTGCTTGTGGTTTGCTGTTTTGCTGTTCTGTTTTGCTATTTTCTTTGTTGTGTTACGATATATAGGGTCTGGGATGGCGTTTGCTAATTTGCATTTTATTCGTTGCATAAAGTTAATTGTTTGAACTTACTATTTGCGAGTTTTTTTTATTGCTGTGATTCCAAGTATGCGAGATGGTTCGATTTGATTTGATTTGATTTGATTGGGCGGAATAACGTTATTGTTAATGGCATAAAGATTCCTTGTTTTACTTTACTTAGTATCTGCTTTCCATTGGCTAGTATATGAGAAGAATGGGTAAATCTGGGATTTGGAATGGGGAATAAGACTAGAAGGGAGCGAATGGGGGTTTTGCTTGTGCCCTACGTAGATATCTAAGTTAAGTGAAATCAAGAGGGAAAAAGATCTTCAAGACATGTGTCGTTCTGTGACTGATTAATGGATGATGCATTGGTGGTAGGTATTTGAGTTGATGTATGGAAGATACTATATAGTGAACAAATTTCTAAAGCTCAGGGTAACACCTTATGCACTTGAATAATTCACGTTCCGGAAAATCACTAATGTATCTATGATAGCTACACCAGGCAGCAAATCCCACTACCACAGTACGTAAAAGCCATTAGCATCATAATCATATTTATAACTCCTAATAAAAAAAACGCGAGCACCGAGGCCCCCATATTCCCATACGCCATTCCTCCCTCACAGATACCTTTCCCTAAAGCCAGTGCATCTTGCATACTCCATTAAACCCAAATGCCACCCAGCAGACACAAATAAGGAGAGCCATCAAAAGTAGAGAAAGGGATTCAAATTCAAATCCAGAAAGAAAAACAAGAAAGGGCAGGGGGGCGAGTAAAAAGGAAAGCAATCAGTGAGAAGCCACACCTTCACCTCAAACTCTTACCTACTTACAGCGCAGTCACTCTCCAGACGCTTTCCAGTAATATATTTCGCGTAACAGGTAGTGTGTATTGTATGGCTTGAAATATATAATGTGTTAGCTGCGCCCAATGTATAGAAAGTAGATGTTGGGTCCCCCCTCGGTCGAGACAACCCAAGAGCAAGCAGCCCTCCCCTATTTCCTGTTCTTCAGCTCCAAAACACTCCCAGCAATACTTCCATCATCCATACCCAACAAGTCTCCCACATCAACTTTCATCCCCGTCTGGCTCTCAATAGCCGATTTCGTCTGGGACTCAATCCACGGCATCAACAAATCGTCCTTGTCATCTTTACCCTTCCCATTCCCCTTACCCTTCCCTTTCTTCGTAGGCTTCTTATGCACTTTATTCCACGGCCTCGACATAGCGGCGTCATCAATACTCGCTTTTGCAACTTCAATGACATTAGGCTTATGTGCCACGGCAGCCTTGGTCACTATCGGTTCTTCAGAAGGTGGGCAAGTTTCATCGTCGGAAGCTGCTGAGCCAGGAGGTTTGCCTCCCCTCCAACCCCCAGCCCCCGCGAAATTGACAGCCGCTCCGCGGATCACAACTTTGCGTGCGATAGTAGCTGTAGCGGGGCGGCCTTTCTTACCCGAGGCGGCGGGTGCGGGAGTGGTAACAGGAGGAGCAGGCGCTTGTCGTTTCTCTGCTGCCCAAGATTTCCTAGTCGGGCTCGGTCCCCTTGTTGAGAACAACGGCGCTGGCAAAGGTGCTTTAGTGATGATAGTCAACCTCACGTCTCCTAATCCTTTGTTGGCCCACTTCGAACCGCTAAGGCCTCGGGGTGCCTCTTCACTTCGTTCACGTAAAATCGGAGGTGCAGCAGGTGCAGGGCGTAGTGGGTATTTTGCATAATAAGCGTCCTTGTCATGGGAGTATGCACAGCCCTGCTGATTGAAAAAGTCACATTTGCCAGTGCGGATCCAGTAAGTGCAAAACTCTTTGACACCTTTGGGGCGGTTGAGGTCAATCATGTCGGCGGAGATACCGCCATGGTTGGTATTGGGAACGGAGGCTAAGGTGGCTGTGGCCTGTGGAAGAGGTGTATGAGAACGTGAATCTATATTAACGGGTGATTGGGTGGCTGGAGCGGGGCGTTGGAGGATGGAATTGGGTTTATTAAGCAGAGGGAAGGAGACTTTGAAAGGATCCACACGAACTGGAGACACGGAAGAACTACTGTTAGATTCATCCTATATTTACGCATTGTCAGTATATGATGCCTCCAGGCTTTCTTCTAGAGGGGGGGAGCTATACAGCGTAAGACTTACCTTCTTATCACTTGAAGACACCCCTCTCGTTATAATGGCCCTGGGCCCTGCTCCACCCGAGTTATCCCCTAGCTCTTTTTTAGGGCTTCGATTTCTATTGGGGGTAGAGTGGTTAAATGGACAATCAGCACCCTCTCGGCATCCACCCTTCAAGTCGAGAAATCTGCAACGCCTATTGTAGGGCCCGTGGAACCCTTTAGTATCACGCCCACCCCCTCTCTCTTCTTCCTCGCAATATCCGCTTCGTGGCTCGGGTGTACGGCCCTGTTCACCTACAGCACCTTCAACCTCGACAGGGTTAGCAGCAGCGCTGTGAGGTGCCGTCTCTGGTGCCTTCTCTGTTGGTGGGGAGGGTAGCTGTGGTGCCAGGAAAGGTTTTCCAGACTCATTTGGAGACTGTAGAGGTGTTGGGGTTGTAGTTCCCTCTACATTAGCTGCCAGTGTGTTTAACTTGTCTTCTAGAAGCCTGTTTCGGCACCATCTCTCGAAGTTTGCGGTATTATGACTATGGGAGGGTTGGGGAGCATGTGGTGGTGGGCCTGGGAGACCTGGTGGGTTTGGGGGTTGTCCGGGATTAGAATAGGGGCCTGCCCAAGGGGAGTGTACACTGTTCTCACGAGCTCTAGGCTGAGATCTTGGAGTTTGGGAACCGAGTCCTTGCCTTCCCCAGCTCTGGTGGTTGCTATCATTCCAGGGGTTTGGAGAGGTTAATCCTGACCCAAAGTTATTGGAGTACCTCGGGAGCCCAGATGGTCCAGAGATACTAGAACGCTGTGTAGGGGAGCTCAAATGATATGAAACCTCACCGTCAAGTGTCCTCGGAGGGGGGTAAGTTGCAGCATTGGTGATATCAGCAGTTATATTCGATGGCAACAAAGGACCTAATCCGGTATTTGGAAAGGTCAAAGATTGAGATCTGCCATGATTCCCGGTTGTCTCGTTATGGAGGTCCCGTGGTAAAACAGTCCTCTGACTTCTCGGCAAGCTGCTGATTTCTTGCGATTGAATCTGCAAATGATCAAAAAGGTCCTTTGGCCCAAGAACCTTAGCTGAGGTTCCATCATTTTTGACTATTGTATGCCACACCATATCGAGAGCAGGTACAACATTTTCGAGGCTGCTAGAAGCAGCTATCCCCGTTGAGGTCATGGCTAGTGATTCTTGGTGAATATAAAAGCTATAATATGAGAAAAAGGTTCTGCAGGTCCCTTCCGTAGTTATGGGATAAAGGACGCAATTCCACAACTCCAGGACTCCAGGACTCAGGAAAAGCTTTATAACCTCCCACGGAGCCAAACCTATACGTTTTTGTTTTTCAAAACGAGCCGGCTTCTCCAATAGACCTCTTGTGCTCCTGCACCCTGCGTAGGCTCAGTGTCGTGGAAAAACACCTCACCGACCTCGACACCCGAAACCCACACAAATGTCTGCATTCAATAGGATATATCCATAGTAGCATAGATGGATTTCAAACATAGCAGCCCTATCTGTTTCGGTTATCTTATCCTCTTACAGGCCACAGCCTCCCCCGGCCGTCCTAGAAGTGATTGGTTGGGGATGGTATATATTCAAAGGTTGATGAAGGACAAGATCTTTGAAGGTGATAGGTTGACCTTTTTAAGGTTCCTCTTCTCACCGTATCCTTAAACTTCATACAAACGCGAAATGGGTATCGTCGTGAATGCTAAAGAAATTAGGTACTTCAGTTTACTCCCCAAGAAACAAACAAACATAAAATTATGAGGATAGTGTCTATCCACAGTAAGCAGATGTGGATCTATGCTCCCTCAACTTCCAAGATGTATTATTCTGTATAACCATGTGTTTGAAAGGCATTGCAAATACTATTGCAGATGTATTGCGTAGTAGGTTCAGGCCCGAGGCAGTGTCATGATTTTGTTCCACGCCTACCTAGATACCACTGTATGATACATGTACACTTTTATTTGGAAGTGTGGTGCCATCCAGGGCGGTGGCCAACAACCGCACAGCAAGGTGGTCACAATAGGTGTATGAGTTGCAAATCCACGGGATAGCACCTTAGTTGGCACTCGTAGCCTAGCTTCTGTGCACAACCCCCCTCACCTTTGGAAACGGCCCCAGCCTCCCAGTTGTTTCCCATCACTGTAGAGTGTGAGCACTCTGGGAGCAAATAGGATGGCGTTGCGCTGGCGGCCTCCCCGGCCCCTCATTGTGTACTGTGTGGTGGGCCACTGTTCCCCCATCTGGCCTGGTGCAGTCTCGGACTTTTTGTCGGAGAAAGGCCGGTCTTGTGGACTCCAACAGCAGATCATTCCAAATTTTAGTTCAACACGGATTCTGACTCGCCAGCACCAAAGACCGGTCAGGTTATGGCTGTAGTGTAGGATGATAAGCAGGCCCCACAAGATCTAGTAGGTACCCAGTGTCTCAGTGACAGAAGGCCATGGGGTATGGTGCTTGTATATAACATACAATGGCCTGCTGGTATCCCGCCGCCACTTGACAATGTTGACTGCGGCCCTATCCCTTCCAGGGTGGTGTTTCTGCTCGGTATATAAGTACCCCGGCAGCCAGTCCCCAGACCAGTCCGGATATAGATGGGCTGCCACGAGGCTAGCCCTGGTCCCGCCCCCTGGTACCGGTACATGTATCCGTAGGATGGAGGGCTGTTGGCTGGCCATAGTGACCTTCCCTTGGTTCTGCTTACATGTTGCACTCCTCCCCAGCTATGGTAGATGTATACTCACTTGCACTGGGCAACCCCCTAAGCAACTCCCGTCTCGTGTATATACCTATATACATGTACAATACAGGTGCCAACTGACGAGAATTTGGTGTGCATGTTGGGTATGTATATGAGGCGCCTATTCGTAACAGCAGTCGGTGCACATTCTTACGGCATTGAATCGCAGGGTCTATCGCAGGGTAGGCACTTTACTTATGGTCAGAAGGTGTAACGTAGAATCTTGGTACGGCCTTGCAATCGCAAAACATACATTAGGTATGGCACAAAGTGAGCGGCTGGGTACGGCACATAGGTATGATACACACTGCCGGTCATACCTCGTTGCTAGTATCAGTGCAGATACAAGCCCTGTAAAAAGAGGCGCCTGCGGGGGGATGGATACACGATAGCGAGACAGCAAGCGAGCCCAAGCGAGCCATCAGTTGAGGAGATGCGGTGAGAGAGGTACTGATATTCAGGACTCGTAAGCTTCCACTTCCTGCTCGCCGACTCTTCCACAGGGCCTGTGGCGGTTCTCCGCGGCGCCACCATACCGTAATTAATTGTGACCATCGCACGGATAGCGTGTACAGTGCTCTGTGTATGTACCGGTACATCCTCCTCATAGCTCGGGTTGTATATGTACAGGTACCTCAACTGCACCCCAACCCATCACTTCATCTCTCTAGTTCGACCCGACACAGTGGTTCGACCGGAAAGTGACAAGACACAGTGAAGCAGATTCGTCGTCCCTTTGTCAAACGTTGCAATTGCCCTTTTTCTTTGTGGCCACGACTAAAAACTCCCTTGTGGTGTGGGAAAAGGGTGTGTTCGAGTCAACCAGTCATTCATACACAGCATCACACGTCCACACAATTTCGCCTATTTTTGATCTTGAATATATACCTGTTTCCATCTTAGTTGAGAAAGAAATATATGTGAGCTGCTCATAGCTTATTTTGTCCTCAAAGCGAATCTCCAAAATTTGTGCGAAGCAAGCAATACCCACAAATGGCAGCTCCACTGTTGTTGCGCCGAGCGATGCTCGTCCTTGACATGCAAAACGAGTTTTTGGGTACTTCAGGCCGGTGCAAAGTTACAAACAACGGTACGGACCCCAAGGGTGATCCCCCTTTTGTGGAAAATATTCTCAGGTTCGCTACCGCGTTCCGACAGACAGGAAATGGGGATGTCATTTGGGTGCGGAGCGAGTTCGATAAACCGCGGGATGCGAACGAGGAGAAAGTGCTCCTCTATGAGTATGAGGATGAGGGCGAAGAGGAGGAAAGGGACAAGGATGAGGATATTGACCAAGAGGATCGAATTGGGAAATTTGATGAATTCCTATCGTCTGCCACGGATCCCTACTGTGCGAAGGGTACTCCAGCGGCTGATTTCCACGAGTCTGTCATTCCAGCGACGAAGACACCAGGAGATCGAATTCTTAAGAAAACTTGGTACTCTGCTTTCAAAAACACGGCGTTAGTAGAGATACTGCGCGGGCGGTTTGCTACCGAGCTGTTTATTTGTGGGCTCAAAACAAACAGTTCAGTGTTTGCTACCGCTTCAGATGCGGTGGGACATGGGTTTCAGGTCACTGTTTTGAGCGACTGTGTGGGTTACAGTGACCGGAAGCTTCACGAAGTGGCATTAAGCAAGATGTCTGGAGTTTTGGGCTGTGAGGTCATCAAAAGCACAATTATGGTTAGATCTTGGGCTGCGAAAAACAAACCTGCAAGAAGCAAACCTGCGACTCAGGCACCTACGAGCAAGGAAGATCTTACCAAGATGATTGAGAAGTTAACCCTCGGTGGCGGAAATAATGAGGGTGAATATGACATCGAGCCTGGTGAGCCAGCTGCAGCAGCTGGCCAACCGCAGCCGAAAGATGCTGCGCCTAGCAAAGGCATCACACAAAGACAGAAGAATAAAGTTGGCCTTCAGCATGGGGCTGAGGGGGAGAGGCACGATGTGATACGTCCACCCAGTCTTGCACCACGCCCACCTGGTTTTCAAAAGGCCCTTGAGCGTGCGCAAGCCTACATTGGTGCTACACAAAAGCAAACATACGATACTGTTCCTCGAAAAGAGGTGGAGAGACCACAGCGGAAAATGCGGAACGTACCTACAGTATTGAAGGAGGGGGATGTCATGGGTGAAGGTGACACAAAATTGGTGAACGGCATTCTACCATCCGAGTTGGGAGATGTGGCGTTTGAGCAACTAAAACGGGAGGTACGCTGGCGAACAATGCTGCACCGTGGTGGAGAGGTGCCACGGCTTGTCGCTGTAGAGGGCGATGTGAGTGAAGACGGGAGGTTAGTAGAATAAGTGATAATTATATCCCTGCACTTTAACGCAGTCTTGCATGTGGGCAGATTTTTTTAATCTTCAGAACCTTTGCTAACTATCCCTCCATCTAGCTTTCCTATCTATCGACATCCAGCAGATGAGTCACCTCCTCTCAGGCAATTTTCACCTACTGTCTCTCTTATTCGCGATCATGTTCAAAAGGCTCTTAATCATCCCGTCAATCATGCCCTCATTCAATATTACCGTGGCGGCAATGACTACATATCTGAGCACTCGGACAAGACATTAGACATCGTACGAGGTTCTTATATTGTCAATGTCAGTCTTGGGGCTCAGCGAACGATGGTTCTCCGCTCGAAGAAGGACTCTACAGAATGGATGGAGAAGGACAAGGGAAAAGAAGTAGCAAGCCCCGAATGGGACCCCCGGCAAGAGGGAAAGCAGCCGGGGCTACCACGTACAGCTCAGCGGATACCCCTTCCGCATAACAGTATGTTTGTCCTCGGCGAAGCAACCAACCGGAAGTGGCTGCATGCCATCAAGCAGGATAAACGTTTGCCCACTCTGTTGTCTGTTGAGGAAGCCTCCTATGGGGCAGAGCGTATTTCGCTCACATTTAGACACATTGGAACGTTCCTCACTGAAAACGAAACAAAGATCTGGGGCCAAGGTGCTACGGGAAAGACCCGGGAAGAAGCAAAGCCTGTCTTTGAAAATAACCAGCAAGAGGTGGAACGCATGATTTTTGCTTTCGGTACTGAGAATCATCAGGCAGAGGAATTTGAGTGGGATAGCGTCTATGGGGCTGGGTTTGATGTGCTGCATTTTAGAAATAGGCTACCGAAACTCTTCTATAGAAGCCAGGAGAGTATCAGTACAACACGAATACTCCTTGCCCTTTCGGAGAAGGGTGTTGATGTGGAGGTTGAAGAGAGCGAGAGAGCAATGGAAAATAAGGATAATGATGGGCTGGTGGATGAGGATGATATCGCCTTCACAGACTGTGATATCGACCGTACCACCATGAGGGGCTCTATCCCAATTCTGCTATATCTTGAGTCATTCTACACCGGTGAAAAGGTGCTAGGTGGCATTGGAAAGCCCCTTCTTCCAAAAGTCGAAAGGCATGAACGTGGAACATATGCACAGGTTTTGGGACTGCTACTTGAAAGCGAGAGGCTGCGGGAGGCCGTTGAAGAGTATCGAAAGGCGACAAAGTCTACCGACCTTTCATCAAGTCAGACTACTGCCGTATCAGACGAAAGCACCCCGACCCCAAGCCCTACCCAGAAACATCTCCAAAATACCCTCGACTACTTCGAAAGTCAGCTCTATCGTATTTCCCTTGGACCCTCAGGGAAGGCACTGGGCCTCACAAAGGGCGAGGAAGATGTTTGTTTTGGGGGCATTGGTATTAATAAGCATTGGTCTGCTGCAGACTGTGCCATCTGGCCTGTACTTAGGAAGCTGCAAAAATATTGCCCGGATGGTGGTTTCTGGACGGAATTGGGAGGGAATGACAGGTGGCCACAGCTGAGAAGCTATATTAAGAGGGGGTGGGAGAGACCACGAGTGAGAAGAGTGTTTATGGGGACAGATAAGAAGTCGGATGTAAAGGAGGAAAAGGGTGAAGCAGAAGGAG
>Ga0307514_10004388_pt1 | contig 12992 bp, 16 predicted proteins | sample 16_EM_MG_FD_203088 | JGI IMG/M metagenome (GOLD analysis project Ga0307514, IMG submission 203088) | Populus trichocarpa ectomycorrhiza microbial communities from riparian zone in the Pacific Northwest, United States - 16_EM | ecosystem: Host-associated > Plants > Roots > Unclassified | place...
GGTCTTGGAAGTAACATAACTCGTGCTGTGAAAGCCAAATCAGTTGGCTGAATTGAAAAGAATAACAATTTAAACCTCCGTTTAGACTCCCAATGCTGTGTACTTGCCATCCCAGATTTCCAAGATTATTGCAGAAGTACTTGGCACTGGGAAGTCAAGTGAAAGGACATATCGCAAATTGCCGAAGTGTATTCAAGAACTTGAAATACAATTCTGAATTCATATGCATGTTCAATACACCTGACAGTTGCAGCTTTTCTTCTGTGCAGGAGCAGCATTTGATGCAACCATAATATACTTACCTCACAATTTGATCACGATCGCTACTATGGCAAAGCGAGCCACGTTGCAGAATTTTCGGCTACGACCCTACCCAACAGACTGACATAGCACACAAAAATAATGGTGTGGGTCTCACAACAGATTACGAATTCTAGCTAGCATGTTCAGAGTTCATAGTGAACGCCGTGCAACCTTTCGCCAACTAACAATCGACAGGCAGATTTCAATATCTGACACCGCATAGCCTTGCGACTAATGCGTGGGCGCTAAATTCATAGCAGCTGACAGATGTCAAAAACAGCTCTGACAATAGGAGATACTTTCCTTCTCCGTTCAGCGTCCTGGCAGTGCTACACCTGACCACCGCAAATTTCCAGATTTATATTAGCTTTGAATCGTCTGAAATAAAAGAACGTGTCGAGTCTCGACACTAGACTTTGCAATTATTCAAACATCTTGAGATATCTTGGAAATGAGCTGCACTTCTGACGACTGCGGCGGATCCCCTTTGATAAACGAACTCTCAACAAGCGAGGCGACTGGTTTGACGGTGAGCAATCTAGTTTTGTCATATTTTCGTTCTGAAGGTCACTTACATTGTGTTCCTTGCACGGCAGATAACGGCTGTAGCAAATGTATTGTCATTAGTTGCTCTTTTCTATGTCTGCATCATCGTCGTGGTATGCAATTCTGTTCATGACCGTCTCTGCGATTCCATAAAGTATTTTTATTCAGCGGAATGTCGTCTGGCGAATCCGTCACATACACGGTAGCTGGATCGAGAAGCTCCGAGTATTCCATCAGCCCATGGACCTATTGATTGTACGAGTCGCGCTTACATTCGCACCAATGATTGGGAATTCAATTTCAAATTAGACCTCATTGTTTATTGCCGACGCTCTTCAAGCCTGTGGCGGCGTAATCAATTTGAGCTGGGTTCATGACAGGAGGGTCGAAGTGGGGGGATTGTGCAATGCCCAAGGTCAAAGATGTCCAGTTGTATATATCAATTCTGTTGAACACCATCGTCAAATAGGCATACTCAAGATCTTTGGCGCAAGTGGCGTTGCGCTTAGCACCCTCGTAAATTTCCCTCGTTACTAAACATTTTTTTCACGACTCAATTACTCAAGGTCATTGCCATTTATACCTTTGTTGGCTTATGGGCGAACAAAACCGTGAAGTCGATGCCAGGTACTATGATTGTCCTCGGCGTCCTCTGGTCCTTCATTGCTGTCATGGTGACTGTTGGTGTTACGACACACACTAACTTCTTTGCACCAACCCCAGTGAGTGAGAATCTATATTTTGTGTAGTAGTATTAATGCAGTGTAATCGTAGTTTTGGTGTTGGATCCACGACGATTTGGTCTGGAAGCTCTTCTGCGAGTATTTTTGGCTTTGGCTCAGTCTGGCTATCTCATTGGTAGCATACACCCTGCTCTTCTTGTGGATGAGGGGCAATGTCGTCGTCGATAACAATAAATGGTGGAAAGTAACTTTCCAGTCTGCAGACAGATTGGATCCTTCTGTGATGGCCACTCGCCGTCATTCCCTCATGATGGCTGCGTGAGCGCTCAACTCCCTTCATTGTTTTATATTGCTCACGCTGATTACATTTACCAGATATCCAACCCTTTATGCCATTTGTGTTCTCCCATTGAGTGTCGGAAGATGGATAAGATTTGTCCAAGAACATAAATATGGTAGAAGCACTGTCCCGGCGGCGGCCACTTTCGCTGTCAGCACAATATTCAACCTCAGTGGACTGTTCAACGTCATCTTACTGTTGACGACACGACCCGAATCCGGCTTGTTCGGAAGGTTGATGCTGAATCCTTCAGGAGTTCCATCTGCGCCCTCCAACTTGAAGTCCGAGTCGGAAAAGACATCAACACCTGCAACACCTGCAACATCTGCAACACATGGACCAGATAAGGAGTCTGCAGATGGTTGGTTACCTTAGGTATATAAGAACTCTTTTGCATCCTTTGCGTTTACAATGTATCTTCCCCATCTGGATTCCAAGTCCCGGATCTCAATTTTTTTCTACTTGTAAAGTTGTCTTCTCGAATGGCAAACCCAGGAAATGTTAGATTTTCTTTTCTTATTACCAGGGATATCAGCCGACGGGATTGATCCTCCAACATCTTGGAAAAACTACGAGAATTATCCGGACATGCGAATTGCTCAGGTTGCTGGCTGAAGACACGATAGCTGTCGATCTACGGCGCGCAGCCGATCCCATAACTCTACATCTTAAATCGTCACCCTCAGATATTCAATGAGCAAGTAATAAAGACAGTGGCTCACTCCGACTCTCCTTTCTCCAGTCTCCTCAACATTTCTAAAGTCCACCCGTTGGTGCTATTAAATAAAGTCAGTCTGACGAGGACACGTGTTTGGGCGACGTAGAGGGTGCATCAGCTGCTTAGCGGCTCCAATCAGCAGATAGTCAGCAGACATTCTCCCATTCTAATTTGAAGCTTGCGTTCCATCCCTCCAGGTTGGCGATTCAGTCAGCTTGTCGTGAACATCAGATTCCTCGTCCTTAATTTTCACAGATGCGTGCTGAAGGATATCAGAGTTTCGAGAATCTGTCGTACACAAATGCTTTCGTGTTCCTCCTCGAATGTGGTCCCTCCGCGAGCGAAGAGAAAAATCGTTGTAAGCCAGGGCCTGAAGGCCATCCCGGCGCATCTGCAGTGTGCACTAAACCGGGAAAGCAGGACACCATACCTTGTCCTGGACCATGCATTGATGCCGAAGATGACAGGCACCAGTGATCGAATATCTTCAGCAAAACCTACAAGAGCTCTCACAAGACGATTGAATTTCGGGTCCGAGAAAAAAATGTCCTGGTTTGATGGCACGGTGAATGGACCATTGAGAGCAAACATACTCGATGGCATCGAGTTGCGAGCGATTCAGTTAACCATGATTGCCACCCCGACGCCGTTGTCCTCAGACTGAATCGGTTTAGCGCAGTGACGACCGTAAGCAAATTCGTGTCGGGTGTCCAATGCGAGTGTTTTGATGGCTACTGATTTACCATTGGGAGCACATCTACGCACATGAATACTGATGATAGAATGGTTCAACATTGCCGAATAGGAGGCGTGACCACAGATAGGGGCGGCATTTCAGCCCCATAAAAAAGGGCTGTGGGAATAGTGGATGGCTTCAGCTTAGACCCTTGGAATCTGGATAAATCTAAATTCTTGAATTCAGTCAGATACAATCGTCAAAATTACAATAGCATTTTGAGAGTCAATGACTTCATGAGATAATATGTATCAACCAGCGGCACATCTACTGCGACTTGGCTTCACGAGCGGCCTTTGCCAAAGCACGCTTTCGAATGTCTTTGTGCAGGCTATGAGAATAATTGATGAAGAGGCTCGGCAATCCAACCAAAGTCATAAAATAGTCGACCAAAGCATGTGACCAATATGGAGTCGTCGTATTGGGTCTGCCACTGTACGAAGCACCGCAAGCTAGTCCAACTTTGTTCAAAACAGAACGAACAAACGGTCCAGGTTTCGGGATCATCAAGGAAGGTTTACGAATCTTCGAAAGCTTTGAAACCTAGAGATTGGGCCAAACTGCGTTCAATAATTTGATCTCGAATTACAAAGAAGAATAACGCTCACCACAAAATACGTATTTACATGTTCAACCGTGACGTTGTGCTGACTGACTTCTTCTCCGAGTGCGCTAGAGAATGTGGACAAGAACGCTTTCGTGCCCGAGTACGTAGCGAGCATGGGAGATGGGACTGAGCCCGCAAAGGACCCAATGTTAAGTATTAAGCCTTTCTTACTGTATTGGAAGTTTAGCCTCATGATGACGGCAACAAGTAAGTGGTAGTTTACCGTTGAATCATACCAGGGAGGGTGGCATGGGTAACACGAAGGGTAGCATCCACATTGATGGAAACAATGTCACGCATTTCGTCTAACGGAGTGTCGACTAGATATACTGGCATGGCATGAGATTTTCCAACGTTATTTACTGGAGGCATTGTCAAACAGCGTCTCCACTAAAGAAAAAGGGTACTCGCCCAAAACACCAATGTTAAGAGCTTTTACCAACGAAGCAAATGCATCATAAGCAGCATCGCTTGCTTGGGCAAAATCAATCGAATGAGTTCGTGTATGAACCTTGTGTTTTGTCTCTGCATATTATAAGAATCGCTTATTTTCTCTTTACACCACAAGGAAACTCACCAATTTCAGCAGCAGTCTGCAAGAGGAGTTCCTCATTACGCGCCACCAGCAAAATATTGAAGCCAGCTTTACCAAGTTGCAACGCAAATTCTTTCCCAATCCCATCCGTAGCACCAGTGACCACCGCCCATGCACCCTCCTTCGCACCAAAGTTTTTGAGCTATGAACAGCAGGCCCACGCAGCTCGTCAGTAGCGCCTTCGAACCTCTGGAGAGCGACATACACTTGTACCCGGAAAGATAAAAATCTGTAGGAGTACAGACAAACTTTGAAGTACTAGTCGCAAGAGGGAGAAGGAGCCGACAGCAATGAGGACCGCTGCGAATCGCGGCTCATTGCGGACTGTTCAAGAATTAGTTACGAATAGTTCCATTGCACATTACTTACAGAATGAAACGGTTGTGTCCACCAATTTTGACGCGTCCATTAGTATTGCTTGCAGTGAAAGTGACGCGACGAAGGGACGTAAACAGAGTGCAAACAAACATGACGCTTCCCAGAAAGGCAATTGTGCTCTTCGGAATCGTTTTACAGATTAGCCGAATGAAATAGGGCAAGGAGATAAAGAAAAATATCATAAAGTTTGAATTGTCCTTATACGGAGCTAAAATCACGACGGTAAATCTTTCCATGGCAGAGTCCTTTCCATGAAAACCAACTGAGTATGGCTGTCACATTTCGCGTCACGGTGCCGACAAAGGTGGTGACAATGTGGAGGCAGTTGGAACTCGAAACGCGGAGCAACTGCTAGCAACTGGTCCGCGTTGCAACACTCTCTGCTGCGGTTGATGTATTGCAACTCGATAAACGAAAAGATGAGGAATAAATCTCTTTATAAGGCAATATAAATCTGACGTCACTATCGGCTATTGTAGAAATAATTATTCGATGATATTGCTCACTTTGATGAGCATAATCTACTTATTCATAGAACACGATTCACGTACCATACACAATTATGTCTTTTACATTTTTCCTACCGACATTTTACCCCTGTAAAAATCCAAGGTATAGAAGACTTAACATTATATATGCACCAGTCGCGCACAAAGCTGGCACGAAAATCATCATATATAAAATATGATCAAGCAACTGAAAACTCAGAACAGAAGAGAATATCTATGACGCGGCAAAATTAATTCATAGTACAACATGGGTTTCAAAAGTCGGGCCATTGTTCCCACTTCGAGTCTCGCCATACTATCACCGTTCAACCACGGCACTTCTCGGAAAGCGGAGCGATGGAGGTACTCTCTACTTACATCTTTACATTGAGCAGCGCCATCATAGTGCCAATCCTGATTCTTGTGCTGAAAAAAATTAAGACTCACATATAAAAAGATGCCAAACATTCTGTTTGACGGGGCTGAGGATGAAAAGGAATAACCCATCTCGCAGTGGGATCTACACATCTCGATACGAATTCTTCTAATTTCATTATTATTTACATGTACTAATGGCAACTCAGAAATATGATGTGTCATGATAAACGGAGTAGGCAAGGGAATACTAATTTTTGGGAGAGTCATATGCATGCCCTTGAGTGATTTTTCAATATTACCCAAGTTATTAGAAAACAAGTATGGGATTTGCTTCGTTATCCCACCCCTTTGATACAGACGAGACGGAACGGGTGACCTTGACCTACTACGGAACCGTCCCAGTCCTTCGGACAGCCAGGAATGCGGACAAATACAAATCTATATTCAACAACCATACAATAAAAAGTCGAAGGAATGATAGATCCCTCTAATCAGCTGCTTATCGAGGGTTTGTTCACAACGGGGGCGATTTCCAAAAGGTGTCATCTCCCATTTAAGTCCATTAAGGGCGTGGCCTCATGTCGGACTAATTGTTGGCGCGAGGCATCTACTGTTAATCCTGAGGTCATTTCCTCCGGAGCAAAAACCCATCATATGTCAGGTTTACCATATGGCGCAATCCATTCAAGTTTTCATCACCAGAAAAATTAATGCAACTTGAACCCGTTGATAGTAATATGTAACTTCCGGCTCTTGTGGATGGTATACCGGTCTGTCTTGTAAAGACGATGCTCAGAAACTCACTTCAAAATTTCAAAACATTCAGTACCTTAAAAGGAAGTTTCCCACACTGGCACTGCCTGCTCAAATACCCAAGGCAAGTGCAGTAAAAGTACCGAAAGAGCAATTACGACTAAATATAGTAACTCTCGCCATACAATATGATAAAACCTTCTTCTGCATAAGGTGTTTGCCCCGCCAGCACATTGACCCGTCATAATGAAAATCATTCGGTCCGTTTCCAGCCTTTCACTGCTATATAACTTCAGTCTTTTTTTGCCAGTATCCTCACTACTTCCCTCTTGCATCCTTACCAGGTTTACTGACTTTTGCTCTAATTCTAGTAGGTCTTCTCTCCTTTCTCGAAGACGAGGTTTCTCATTTATTTCGATTTACTAGATTCACTCCTCAAACTCCAATGGATACCGAGCAGTGGGTATCCTGATATCTGAATATCAAGCCAAATGGCTTAATTTTTTTTTCCCATTAGATTTAGAAAAGCTGGTCATCAAGCCATCGATCGTATCTGCGACTACTTTTATACCATGCATGAGAAACCTGTGGTGCCTCAGGTAGAACCAGGCTATCTAAGGCAACACATTCCTCGTGAGTCCCATTACTTTGTTTTCTAAGGCTAGTCAACAAACCTCTGGTTGTAGTACATCCCCCCGAAAAGGGAGAGGACTTCGGAGTCATAGCTGACGAGTATCAGAAGTTCATAGTGCCAGGTGAGGAATAATCTTTATCATGATGCAATATATGAACCTACTAGTAACCGTTTTTCGAAGGTTTGACACTATGGCAGCACCCTTCCTTCTTCGGATATTTCCCGGCTGCATGCACCTTTGAAGGCATTCTCGGCGATCTTTACTCTTCCAGTGTCACCAATCCTGGATTTAACGTACGGCTTGCTATTGCTCTTGTTAGCCCACATGATATTTAACCTAAAAAACAGTGGTTAGCCAGTCCGGCATGCACAGAACTGGAGACCATAGTGATAGACTGGGCAGCCAACTTGTTCGGGCTGGACCACGGCTTTACTAACGCCTCTGGAATAGGTGGAGGCGCCATTCAGGCAAGTACTCGAGAAGTCATTGAGGGCTAAAACATAAATGGGTTAATTTTCATCACTAGACCACCGCATCAGACTCCGCCTTGACATCTGTTGTCGCGGCTCGTTCGTTATACCAGAGAAACCATCCCGACATCAAGACTGAAAGTCTGGTGATATACACAACTACACAAACGCACTCTCTGGGTGCGAAAACTGGTCTGATCCTTGGGCTGCAAGTTAGGGCAATTGAGGTCAAATTCGAAGATCAGCTCTCACTGAGAGGGAGTGCCTTGAGAAACGCCCTGGAGGAAGATATCGGAAAGGGGTTGCATCCTTTTGTGTTGTGTAAGTTCATCACCGATTAACCCCACCCCCCTTGCCCCCCAATACCGTTTTAACTGAAACCAAAAAAATTTCTGCAGTCGCAACTTTGGGCACGACCTCCTCTGGAGCCAGCGACAACATCAGAGAGATCGGTGAAATCGGTAAGTTCTTTAGTTTGCGATCAAGTAAAAAAACTCACTTTAGACATCCGATTCTTGTTTAGTAAAAGACTACCCGTCTCTCTGGGTTCACATTGATGCGGCTATGGCCGGTGTCGCTCTAGCATGCCCCGAACTACGCGAGCCATTGTACCTGGCAGATATCAATGCCGTCGCACATTCCTTCTGTGTCAACTTCCACAAGGTACGCCCGAGTCTGTGATATGTTTCTGAGTGAAACTGACTCTTTCCGCTACAGTGGGGATTGGTAAACTTCGATTGCTCCGCGCTTTGGGTGCGAGACAGAAAACATCTCACAGAAGCCTTGGATATCACACCAGCGTACCTGAGGACAAAACAAGGGGATGCAGGTTGGTGTTATATCTTACGCTGACCCACCTTCTCCTTGTTAACACCATTCAAGGCACTGTCATTGATTATCGCAATTGGCATCTGTCTCTCGGTCGACGATTTCGGTCCCTGAAACTGTGGTTTGTTCTTCGGTCGTACGGAGTCGAGGGATTCCAGAATCACATCCGAAAGGTGATTGCTAACCATGCTTTTTAATGGCGTCAATTAACTTTCATGTCAAGGGCATCAACCAAACCAATCTGTTCTGCGAGCTTATCAATCGGTCCCACCACCTTACCCTAGTCACTGCCCCGTCTCTTATCTTGAGTGTCTTCCGAATCGTACCCAAGCACGAGTTGTATCCTCAGACACTGTATCCGCTAGAAGAATTGAACGAGCTGAACCAGATTTATTTCTCGCGACTCTCCTCAAGAAGCGACATTATGGTCGTCCCAACCACAATCAACGGCATTTACTGTATCAGGTTCGCGGTAGGGGCCCAGCGGACGGAAGACAAGCATATCCGGGACGCGCACAATATCTTCGAGGCAGAAGCAAAAACTGCCATAGAAGTCTGGCAGCAAGCCAAAACGTCCTAGCCTAGCGTCTTAAATGACTTATCAATAAATAATTTAGTCACCGAATAATATACAGGGATTTAATTAACCAAGGGTAACACGATGGCCTATGCCACCTGCCTCTGGAGGAACCGGATGCATTGCAGTACGACCGGATAAGAAACCCTCATAACTGATTATTCATTACGATCAATTCTGAACAAACAATGGATCCATGCTTACATCCTTGTCAAACGATTGCGTTCTTCAAAAGAAATCGAAGGTCTTGTCGTCTTCAAAGCTTTCAAGACATTGTCCTGTCGAATTTCCTTCTACTGGGAGGTTAAAAAGAGTGAATCGATTTTTTTTGGGAATTATTACCTTGTGGGAGGTTGTTTTGACTTTCGATTGTATTTGGTTCGACGAATTAATCAAGATCTGACGTAGCTAAACACAAGCAATTGACATATCATCACAATGGTCAGATAACACTCACTTTTCTCTCTAGGTCTGTCTGTTCTGCTTTGCTCATCGCAGGTTGGTTTTCTTCTGCGTCGAATACCATATACTCCAAGGGTACTTCATCAGGTTTGTTCGTCGTAGTTGGTGCCTCAGCAATAGCAGAATGAATGACGTCAAGGTGAGCATTATAAAGGAGGGCTTGTAGGTCAGCACCAGAAAACCCCTCAGTCTTCAAAGCAACTTCAGCAAAGTCAACGTCTGGCGCGATCACTAGCTTGCTCGCCACAGCCTTCAAGATCTGTATACAAAGAATGAGAATACAGATCCAACAACCCTGGGAAACTAGCATACATCTTGCCGCTCGCCAAAATCAGGCATGTCGCATAATAGTGATTTATCGAGCCTACCGGGACGGAGCAGGGCAGAATCAATAAGATCAGGGCGACTAACATCAGAGTTGATGGATGTGAAATCGCTAAAACCGTTCTGAGCGACATACCTTGTCGCCGCCAGTATATAGACACCATCCAACCCTTCAGCTCCGTCCATCTGCGTCAACAACTGATTTACGACTCTGTCCGTAACACCTGTGCTATCGTGGCCTCTGGGGCGAACGTTGAGCAAAAAATCCATCTCACAATCTACAACTCACCTCTTCGGCGCAATCGAATCGAATTCATCGAAAAAAAGTACACACGGCTTCGCTGCATCGGCTCTCTCGAATAAGTCTCTAACAGATTTCTCACTTGCTCCAATATATTTGTTTAGTATTTCGGGCCCTTTTATGCTTATGAAGTTCAGTCCGCATTCCTTCGCAACTGCTGAGGCAAGCAACGTTTTGCCACAACCGGGATAACCGTATAGAAGTAGACTATGCAGCAAAAATCAGCAACATCCATCAAAACGAAATGCTGGCACCCACCCTGATCGCAGCCTTAATGGCGCCTGTTTGAATATGGGTCCGTACTTCGTTGGCCATTCGAGCGTTTCTCGAAGCACACGTCGAGTTTCGTATAATCCTAGTTCTCCTCAATCTCACATATATAGAGAAAAACACTGTCCGTACCACCAATATCAGACCATGAAACATTCGACTTTTCAAGCCTGACATTTCGCAACGAAAGAGGGATAAAGTCAGCTTGTGCTACCACGAAATCTTGGTGGGTAAGTTCCAGCGGAGAGTTCTGATACTTCTTGAACACCTCTTTCGTACATAAACTTGATCCACATACCTTGGTGGAAAGATTGGACAACGCCCTTATCACAAGCTGATGGAAAGCTCGAGTCACAAGATCTGTCAGATCTGCTGCTGAGAATCCTTCCGTTTGGGTTGCCAGCTCGACGAAATTCACGGGGATATCGGAAGACAACACCACAGTGTTGCCTGCCGAATAAAGACGATCTAGAATAAGTTTTTCAAGAATCTATGGCCAACTTGATTATGATGATACGGCTACGTCGATATTACTCACTAGTCTACGTGCCTGCTTGGTAGGAGGTGTGAGGTTGACCACTTCCTTGAAAACATGTGCACTATTGATGAACGAGTGCAAAGAAGTTGTGGAGTGGGCTGTTGCAATTAAAAGAATGCCACGAGAATTGCGCGTGGCGGTGCGGGCCATTGAAGAGTAATTCCGAAGGAACAATGCTGTAAGTTGACGTGAACGGAAGGACTCTGCGTGCTAGGTCAACCATATTGTTGGTTTGTTGTTTTTAAGAGGTCAGACAACGGAGTAAAGAGAATCACCTCTACTTCTGCACTAAGGACCTTGTCCAAGTTGTCAAGGATAAGTACGCTAGGCATATGCCATGCGCACTTGTCGAACCAGTAGTCGAATTCAGCCCTTACTGTTGAAATAGGCTTTTCAGATAACTTTGACACGTCAACATAATGAGTATCTGCATGAAAATGAGCTTTGGTCGTGTGCTTATATGAAGTTGCCTACACGTCAAGGTCTTTTTGTCTTCTTCAAGCAATTTTGCCAAGCGTCTGACAATCGAGGTTTTCCCGGCACCAGAGGGACCCGTCACAAGAAGGCCCGAAACTGACTATGAGGTAAGATTGCATCGGAAACAAACGGATCTCTCACATCCATGGCAGGACTTCCTTAACGACTGGATCAGAAATTCCCGAATGCAAAACTTGGTACAGCGGTCCAAGACTTCGTCGATGCCTGCTAAAAACGTTAGTTTGTGGGGCTTTCTTGTCTAATTAGTGAGCGTCATTATAGTGTAACAGCTGTTGAAAGAGACTCACGACGAAAGATCTTGTGGATGTTGTGGAGGCTCTAGTCTGAGAGTCTCACCACCCGTAAGAAGCGAGACTCTGTGAAGAATGAGTCTTTAAGACGAGATTGCGATCAATCAGCGTTTGATACCTGACAAGGTCCCATTCTTCTACTACATTCGGCTGAGCAAAAAATACGATATGGTTATCCATTATTCCTTCCACAACACCGATGTACAGGTCTGCCACATCACTGATCTTGGTAGTGTGTAGAAATTCATTGGGGGAAGGGTCAGAAGCAGAAGATGAAGGATTGACAGGAGGTTGCAATCTTTTGAATGAGGCCGGTAAGAATGTCGAGGAGTCCAGGTCAGAACTGTGGCTTTGCAGCAGTGAAAGGGTTTTCGACGACACAAACGCCAGTAACTCTGGTCCAGAGTGATTCGTATGACCTATGAAAGACGCTAGCCGAGCGGGAAGTACGCGTAGGACGTCAATGTTCGATTTCCGCGCCAGTTGTGATTGAGACTCAGAAGAAATCGATTGCTCCGTAAATGTAGTTTCCTTGCGTTTGTGTAGTTTAGGTGCGATGCTAACCTCTGTATTTGTTGTAAGTAATGCTGCGTTTCCTTTCGATGCAGGATCAAGACTGGCTAAACTCGGGATTAGTTTCGAAAAGAGAAATGATGACACCGGAATTCCACTCACTTACTCTGAGTCGGACTCGTGTTCGACCCAATACCCAAACGTCGACTTCCTGTCCAATCTTGGCTACTCTGACCTGAGAGAGCAATGTCGATTCGATATGAGAAGAGTGAATTTCCTATAAAACTATCAGATATCGAAGGCAGTCTGAACCACGCTGTCCGCGCACAATTATTTCCCAGTCATCAGAGGTTAAGGGTTCAGCACCAACTGATTTTGCATGTGGGAGATCGTGTAGGAGGCCAATTTCAACCTGAAAATAGACTGCTTTGCGAGGTTAGGGAAAAGAAAAGACAAGAGTCTACATACGACGTCTCCTTGTGAAAGTCCAAGTCCTTGCGCAAATTGTGGATCTATTTCTACCGTTTCAAACCCTACATCGCTACGATGATTCGCATTGAAATGCTCAAGCGAAGATGCCGACGCCATGCCCGTCCACCCAACATAAGCCTCTATCCGAGGGTTGACACCGGCATCTTTGAAAAGGATCAGATGGACTGCGAGATGTTGTGGTCGCTACAAAGCTCTGTGAATCGATTTGAAACTTTCGCTAATTTGGAACGACTCACTACATTACGTTCAACCAAAGGTCCGTATATAGA
>Ga0307514_10004389_pt1 | contig 12991 bp, 16 predicted proteins | sample 16_EM_MG_FD_203088 | JGI IMG/M metagenome (GOLD analysis project Ga0307514, IMG submission 203088) | Populus trichocarpa ectomycorrhiza microbial communities from riparian zone in the Pacific Northwest, United States - 16_EM | ecosystem: Host-associated > Plants > Roots > Unclassified | place...
ACGATCAGACACGATGGAATCAGGGAGGCCGTGCAGGTGAAAGATATTGTTGAGAAACAAGCGTGCAATTCCCTTCGAGTTGATGTCAGTGGTGGTGGGAATATAATGGGCCATCTTGGATAGGCGATCCACTACCACAAGCAGGGTGTCGAAACCATGGGAAACGGGGAGTCCAGTGATAAGATCGAGCGAAATAGATGACCATTTGTGAAGGGGCACTTGCCGGGGCTTTAGGAGGCCATAGGGAGCATGGTGGGCAGGCTTGATTCTGGTGCATGTATCACAGTTTCGTACATACTGTGCTATGGTTTGGCGCATTTTTGGCCACCAGTAATCTCAGGATACTAGTTCATACGTGGCTGCACGACTGGGGTGTCCTGTGGCAGGGTAATCACAGCATGTTTTCAGGATCCTGAGGTAGAGTTCAGGGGAATCGGGGACATATACGAGATTGTTGACAATAAGGAGCCCATTTTCGATTCGGCATTGCCCAAGAGGCACGGTTTTGTGGCGCTTATTATTGGCTTGGAGGGCTTTAAATATTTCCTGTGCCAGGGGGGTCCTTAACGAGGGCCTCGTGTATATCCTGGTCATGCTGGGTCGAGGCTGTGGAGAGGGATAATTTTGAAGCGGGAATCAAGGATTGGATGGGACGGGCATAGTTATCCCCCTCTTTAGGGAGATCTCCAGATCGATGGGTTAGCCTGTCAGCCTTACCATTATCCTTACCAGGGTGGAACAGGATCTTCAAGTCATACTGGGCTATTTCCTGAGCCCATCTAGCTTGGTGGTAGGATAACAGAGCTTTTGTAGTGAAGGTCTGCAGATTGTGGTGGTTGGTCAAGATCGTGAAGGAACGTAGTAACTGGTGCAGGTAGATATGCCATTTTCCAAGTGCATTGATAATGGCAAGGAGCTCCTTATCCCCAATTCCATAGTTGCATTCGGCAGGTGTCATTTTTTCGAAAATGAAGGCAACTGGATAGAGGACGAGCTTCCCATTTTCTAGGTGTTTTTGGGATAAAATCCTAGACGTGACATAGTCAGATGCGTCAGTTTCGACAAGGATTTCGAGTTCAGGGTCAAAATGCCGCGGGATAGGGGCCGAGGTAAAGGCCTTTTTCAAGGCTTCAAAAACCTGTTCATATGCAGTATCCTAGACGAAGGAGGTATCTTTTCGTAGCAAGTTGAACAGGGGCTGACAGAGATGCGAGTATCTATAGATAAAATGACGGTAAAAATTGGCAAAACCGAGAAAATACTGGATATCCTTTACACATTTCGGGACCTCTCAGTTCAAGACTGCATTTACCTTCTCTGTATCCATTTCTAGACCGTCTTCTGAGATGATAAAGGCAAGAAAGGTAGTTTTCATAACAGAGAATTCACATTTTTCAGGTTTGATGAACAGGCCAGCCTCCTTGAGTTTCTAGAGTACCTTGCGGACCTGTTCCTTGTGCTCCTTTAATGTACGGGAGTAGATCAGGATGTTGTCGATATAACAAACACAGAAAATGTCGAGGTATTCTTGCAAAGTATCATTCATGAACTGCTAGGCAGTGGCTGTTGCATTATTGAGCCCAAAGAGCATGACAAGGAATTCAAACAGCCCGTATCTGGTTTGAAAGGCGGTTTTCCATTTGTCACCTTCCTTAATACGGATCTGGTTGAAACAAGCTCGAAGGTTAAGGCGTGTGAAATATTTACAACCCTGAATTTGCTTGAGAGTTTCTTCAATTCGAGGTAGGAGGGTACAGTCCTTCATTGTGATGTCGTTGAGAGCCCGATAATCGACACAGAGGTATAGGAATCCATCCTTTTTCTTTACAAAAAGAAGTGGAGATGCAGCGGAGTAGTAGCTAGCACGGATGAATGATTTGGATAGATTCTCATCGATCCATTTCCGGACTTCCTTGAGCTCAGCGTGGGACATGGAGTACATCCGCCCGAATGGTGGCTTAGCTCCTTCAGTCAAGGGGATTGCATGGTTGACATATCGGGAAGGGGAGAGTATACGGGCCTCTTTTTCAGAAAGAAGGACAAGGTAGTCATGGTATTTGGGAGGGACGAGTTTTTTGGTGGGGTCATGGTCTTTCTCTACCACATGCGTATGTGGTGATACGTGTATGACTTTTTCATCTGGGGTGTGGTAGAGGGCCATGATACAAAACTGTGACTCTGGATCTTTGAGAGCTACATGTAGGGCAGCTCAGGATATTAACCAGATCTGGAATTTATTGCCAGTTGCTGTGGCTGGTGGCCGCCTGACAGGGAGACAGTGGGCATGACAATATCCAGAGGAAAAGACTATGGTGTTAGCTACCCAATTGATAGAGAGGTTGTGGCGGCGGAGCCATGGCTTTCCCATGATCAAGTTCTATCCAGCAAGTTTTGTGACCTAGAAGGTGAGTTCTTCCATATGTTGCTCAATGGCAAGTTACAAGTTACATGTATACATGATTTGTCCTACGATGGAGCGAGCTCCATCGGCAAGGACCAAGTCTTTAGGTTTTCCTTTGGGGACCAAAGGCAAGTTCATGTTCATGCCAAAGTCAAGATCGATAAACTGGGAGCTAGCTCCCGAGTCTATCATGCAGGTAGCGGGAATGTTTTTATTCACCACATATGACAACATGAGGGGGTCCTCTGACCCCAAATCTCCAGACACCGACACAGACGCACACACAGGCACAGACGCACACACAGACGCAGACACAGATACAGACGCAGACACAGACGCAGATACAGACACAGACGAAATCCTCAAAGCACGAGATTTAATCAAACGCCGGTGAGCTCTCTGACGGGACTTCCGGGAGATTCCAACAACCTTATTCCCAGTTCCACCCAAAACAACCTCATCCAATACCATGAAACAAGAGGGAACAGAAAAAGGAATGGGAACAAAAGACGAGACAGGGGAGACATGATTGATGGGACCAGAATGTATCCTGACACTCCGTAATCGGTCATCATTGGTTACGAAAAGCGCTAGTTTTTTGCCACCTTGTAGAGGGGGCAGGTCGCAGCAGCAGCGGGATCTTCTAGCGGCGGGGGAGGAGGAGCCATTTGAGCCGTATTGACTCTTTTAGCCTTGATAGAGATGGGACAGACCGAGACCCAATGCCCTGAGCCTCCACAGTACATACACAGCTGGTTTTTGTGTCAGTACTTGCGAAGCTCAGGAGCGATGAGACCACGCTTGCCAGGGGTTCAAGCTGCTTGGGAGAGGTCCATAGGACCTGCAGCCGTACCGGAGGTGGTGGATAGGGCGGGTCGAGGGGCTGGAGTGTAGGTTGGGGCATTCTGGGGGGCGGGGTAACTCTGGGAGCGCAGGAGCTTGGCTTTATTGTCCAACTTGATGCAAAGTTAGACGAATTCGTCGAAGGTGTCGGGAGATGATGCCTGGTATGAAAGGGCTGTTGTCAACCCTTGATTAGCACCATTTGAGAAAAAGGACATCTTAGTCATATTGTTATAGTTCAGGCTAGTAGCGCAAGTAGAGAACTCAGCGTGGTAGGCTGAGCAATCCTTATCTTCTTGCTTCAACTTATGTAGCTTGTGCTCGGTGGTGGCGTGAGCATCAGGGTCATCATAGGCATTTTTGAGGGAGCGAACGAATGCCTCGTACATAGTAAAACCGATTTGTCCAGTGGTCCTGTTAAGATGTGGTTCAAACTAGTCAGCTGCGGAACTAGAGAGATAAGATACCGCATAGGCGATTTTGGCAGTATCTGTGAAGTAACAGGCAGGATCCGAGGAGAAGACGGGAGCAAGCTTGGTCATAAATTTGGAGAATTTGACACGAGTACCGTCAAAATTCTCAGGTTCATGGAGTCGTGTGGCTGGGGCCTGCTGTATTTGCGTGGCATTTCCAGGGAGCAAGGAGAGCAAGGTGATACCGTGCTGTACTCCTTGGTTGTAATAAGTCCAGCAGGCTTCAGCAGTGGTACTAGTGGTAGTTTGTGGGATCTGGAGTGCTATGAGGATACCACGGGCTGTCATCATACCTGACATATGTGCTGCATGGATGGGGCCGAAGAAGGCAATTGTAGTGCCAACTGGGATAACTGGGGTAGGGCCTGGGGCGAGGGGGTTGGCTCTCAGATGGATCATCAGGGCCTTCTATTGGTCATTGATGTCAGGTATAGGAGTCGTGTGTTGGGAGATGTTGCCAGCAGAGGAGCCAGCCATCGTAGTGTCGAGAGGTCCTACTATTGCGTCGTCCGATGTGCTTAGTTGTATCATAGCCGAGACTATAAAGACGCAACAAAGTGTTAGAGATATATAGAGAGTCGCGGCCAGGGGGGACGCCGCGACTCTTAGACAAGGAACAAACCAAGAGCAGGTGGGACGTGAAGAGTGGCGTAGTACGCGACCCTTTGGGGGGCACGAGGGCGGGAAGTCTGAGCTACTTCAGCAGTATATATATGTAGAACAACTAGATACAGGAGGTGAACAAGTTGTTGTGTGAGGAAAGAAAGAAAGCACAACTAGGAAGGAAATCAGGCGCATTTTAACTACGCCTCCAAATGCCACACGCAACAATCCAATATCGCAATTATTAAGAACAAACGGGATGTACGAGAATATCATGTATAATACAACACAATTCTGAGGACATAGGAATGTACAAAGTTGCAGACGGGACGTTAGGAGTTTCCTATAACGTTCAAGTACAAGTACCAATTCTGGACAAAGCCAGGATGCGGTCGACTGTCGTGAGAATTCGGCCGAGGTCGGATGCAGTACGAGAAGTGATTGCCGAGGTTAACAGGCTTTTTAGCCACATGTATATATGAATATTGGCAGGGGCGTTGTTCGCCAATATCTACAGGGGCTGTCTGGTCTTATGGCTGGGCGTGAGAGCATGGTTCGTAACACTTAGGGACGTGATACCACAGGAACTCATCCGATCGGATATTCTTTAGACGATCCTTTTGGGGAGCCTTCAACATTTATTAGATTGGATTAAGGGGTTTTGTAAATGGTGGCCTAGACAGACAGCGAGTACCCAGGCCAGCTGGATACTACAGACTATCTGAGTAGGTACGATCTCGGGAGTCTGGCTAATGGCACGAAGGCTATGAGACAGATACGTGAGATATAGAGAGTTCAAGAAGCGATTGAGTTCGACAATTCGGGAGAAAAGAATTGACCAGAATAGTGAGTATTAATTGTACTAACTATACTGATGTCAGTAAAAGATTGAGTGAAGAAGAAAGACCAACGGAGGCTCAAACTCGGTCTCTTTAATACAGAACTGAAGCATCCCAATGCAGTAATACAAGACTCATACCAGATGAGTCCAACAGCAATCATAGTGACGCAGTCATTATGAGCAACAACAAGAGTCATAAAGAAATAACTAATACGTCATCAGGAGCGTAAGCTGACATCGAGATAACAACATGAAACCTAGGCTCCAGCCTGGTATGCAAGTTGACTTATAAAGACTTCAAAAAAAACCCGAGAATTGCTCATACTTGCTTAATCAAGTCATGACGCAATTAGAACGCTGTAAGAAAGATATAAACAGTAGGGAATAAATAGAGATAACAAGATAAGAAATCGTAGGAATCACGGATTCCTTATATCCTTTCCTCATTAGGTAATGACTGCCCAATTAGGACATAACCAACTCAAAAAGGAAGCCCCCCGATTTCAAAAACACAAGAGAGGAGGGAAAGACAAATAAAAACCCAATCACACAACATGTGTAGAAGCACAAGACTCATCACCAAAGATAAAGAAACTTGGGTGCCAGCCCAAAACAAAAAAAATGCGGAAATCCCAATAATTCTATTACAGAAAACCCAAACCCGTAGCGAAACCCAAAGTCAACATAAAGGATACAACTCACACACCAGGGCGATTCCTACGCCCAGCACGCCTTTGCTGTGTCCTGCCAGACCACTTGCTTTTATCCCAGTATACCTTGATAGCATCCCTATCAATATCATCCTTGTTCTGCCCGGAGTTATATTCATGTCCATACCCAAGCCACTTGACAAGGAATTGTTGCTTGTCCTTCCAGGTACGATGCTTGATGATACGTTCAACTTCGTATCTGAGAGCAGAAGCATCAACATTGACAGGACCTGGATTGGTATGTGTCCTGAAGGGGAACTTGTTATTTGAGTTCTCCAACCAGGGAGCCAGATGAGAAGTGTGGACCGTGATGAAACTGGAGGGGGCAAAGGGAATCTCGACCGTATAATTGTCGGTCTCGGGGAAGCAGCGGAAGATCTTGTAGGGTCCCATAAAGACTGGCTCCAGTTTCGAGAACTGAGTATCTTTTGGGAAGCAGGAGGAGAGCACCTTAACCAAGTCTCCAACTTGGTACTGAGGCGAGGGACGACGGCGTTTGTTGGCCTGTTGCGTCATTGCAATACAACTGCGGACGAGCTTAGTTTTGACAGAATTCTAGAGAGCGTTGGAGATCATGTCAGGTTTGAGGGAGGCAGCAGGAATAACGACTCCTTTTTCGAACTTAGGAGTAAAGCGAATACAGAGAGTGTGAGAGGCGGCGTCCCTAGAAGCATCAATTGCCGTATTAATAGCAACTTGCACAGAAGGAATTGCAGCCAGCCAGTCTAGTCCTTGCTCTAACAACTTGAAACGCAAGATTGTTATAATAGACTTATTGGCAATCTCGGATTGCACATGTGTTTCAGGATGGTAAGCAGACAACATGGACTAGGAGATGCTGTTAACTGTGCAAAACTTCTTTCAAGCCAACGAGGTAAAATGAATATCTCTGTCAGTAACGATATCCTGTGGCAAGCCAAAGAAAGGATATACGGAATTGTAGTAGACGTTGATTAGATGTTCTGCAGTATAGTTGAGAGGGAGAGGAAGAATGATCATGTATTTGGAAAACCTATCCATAATAACCCAAACATGATCATACGAAACCTGCATAGTCTTGTTGGTTACTTGGGAGAGAAATAGGAAATCCATCGAGATGTAAGTGAAAGGAGAGTCCGGAATTGGCAGAGGCTTGAGCAGTCCAAAAGGGCGTTGAGTTGACTGCTTAGTTAACTGACAGATACTACATGTCCTGCAATATTCGAAGGTATCTTTTGCCATATTCTGCCAATAGAAGTGAGAAGCGAGTACGTGGTAGGTCTTGCTGTATGAGGCATGGCCTAAAGACGTATGGATTCAATCGAGGAGGCCATTCTTAATGTGTACATTGCAGTCCGTGGAATCTGGTACACACAGTCGTACCTGATTATTCATGGTGAAGTACAGAATACTATTTCGGAGTGTGTATCCCTGCCCAAAACTCTTTGACTGCTTGAGTATCTTCTGGAATAGCTTATCATGAAGATACCCTTGAATTAGCATAGTGTGCCACTATTGTAATTCAGGAATGAGTTCAGGGTAAGAGATCTTATCAACACCGAGGTATTTTCCAAAGTCATCCAAGTCCTCCTTGGCCACAGGTCGCAAGTATTCCCACGACTTATTTCCGAGTCTATCAATAGGAATCTGACGAGATTCCATTTCTGGATCAGTTGAATTAAATAACTTGAATGTGAGTTCTTCAGTAGTCTTATTTGCACCATCGTTGAATACGATTCTAGGGCGGAAAGCGTATTCTCGTGCTTCAGGGACTGGGGAGTAGGACGGCAAAGTTTCGGGATCAGATGAATAGTTGGGTCCTGAAGAATGAGGACGAGGAGCCAACTTCGTAACAGGAGATGGAGGAGATAAGTTCATGGTTTCAGAACAAGTAGAGGAATCGTAATCGAGATCAAGGGGCGGAGTAGGGGCCCCAGTAGGAGTTGTAGACTGCTGAGTAGCAGCTGGAGGACTGATGGAGATATCTGACGAATTAGGAAGACTTTCCATTTGCAAAACCCAACCTGGTACGCCAGGCTGCAGGCGTTGTGGAGGTAGCTTTGGAGATTCCGTATACTCATCATCATGAAGCTTAACAGGACACGAGCTAGTGTAGTGTCCGTTGTTGTTGCAGTACTGACAGTGATTCCAAGTGGTGAATGATTTTCTATACTCATGAGAGGAGCGGTGAATGACACAGGTAGAGTCATCACAAGCAGTGTAGTGCATGAGTGCGTGAGTTGCACGCCAGGCAGTGGCTTCCTTGGAAGCTTCGTTTGTAGGGTCATGTCTAGGCAACTGTATCTTCTTAGTCTGGTAATACTCCGGATCAGCCTTCACAAGTTGCTCAATAGTCTGCACAGCAGACAGAGGAGCAGGAGTAGGAGTGGAAAGGGGAGAAGCCGGGATGACAAGAGTTGCAGGAATAGCAATTGCAAAAGGGGAACCTGTCTCCTAACGCTTTGGAATCTGAATTTCAAGAAGAGGACGATGGCAAGGGGTCTCCTCAATCTTCTTTGCCATTACTCGAGTGATGGATGCAGCAGACATGATGATAGGTATGGCTGAAGTTGGTGAATGTAGAGGGCTATTTGCAGAGAGTGCAGGAGCAGATATAGAAGCGTAGATATTAGTAGATACAGGAGGTTCTGGAGAGTCGATTTTTGAAGAAATAAAATCTGACAAAGTAGGCAGAACCTTGGGGTTTATAAAGACTCGAGAGAAGGTATCTGCAATCATATTCTTGTGACCATTAATATATTAGATGGCACACATGAAGTTGTTAATCTTATTTTGCCATCTGGCTTATTTTCCCAACAACTCAGTCTGCTTGGGGAATGCCACTAAGGGTTTGTGGTCCGTAAGGATCATAAACCTGCATCCTGATAGCACAGGTCGAAATTGTTCGAGTGCGTCAACAATAGCCAAAAGTTCCTTGTCGAAAGTCAAGTAATTTAGCTGTACTGAATTGAACTTCCTTGAATGAAATGCAGCTGGTCAAATTTCCGAAACACTGGGTCCTTGACCAACCCATGCACCTGTGCCAATAAGACTGGTATCAGTAACAAGGAATATAGGATCCACACTTTCGTAATCTAGTGGCCTAACTGCCAGGTCAGCGGATAGCGTTTGCTTAATTAACTCGAAAGATTTCTGATGTGTGTGTGTCCAATCCCAATTCGTGGTAGATCCCGCCATTGCGGTCAATAGGCTGCTTATAGTAGCTAATTGCGGGGCAAACTGAGAGCAGTAATTAACCATATCAAGGAAAGTTCAAAGTTACTTGATATTAGAAGAGATAGGCCAGTCAAGTATTTTCCGAACTCGACTTGGTACTGGTTGTATTCCTCTTCTAGTAATAGCATGTCCAAGAATACTTAACTCTTCAGTCAGGAACTGGGACTTCTTTTGATCAGCGTAGAACTGATTATCTCGTAGCTTTTTCAATACATGTCTGACATGGTTGACATGCTCTTTGTAAGTCTTACTAAAGATGAAGATATCATCAATATAGATATATACAAAAACTCCGAGTTCATCCTGTAAGAGGGTATTCATAGCATTCTGAAACGTCGAAGGTACATTCTTGTCACCTTGCTGTATGACTCGAGTTCTGTATACCCCAAAGGGTATCTGAATGCAGTGTGCTTTTCGTGCTCACGAATAATGCGTAAGTTGTGATATCCATCACTAAGATCAATCTTAGAGCAGAACTTAGCATTGGCAACTGCATTGATAATATTAGATTGATGTGGAATATTTGGTGGATCATCATAGGTATTATCATTTCGAGCCACAAGGTCATACAAGTACCTTGCTTCATCAGGCTTGTCAATTTTAGGTATCATGAAGATAACGGAGCAGCTTTGATCAGGGGGTATAGGCTTGTATACTCGGCCTGACTTCTGTTCCGGCCTTAGCTTCTTGAAAAGCTGTGGAAGAAACTTGTGCTTGAGCTTAAGATTTCATGGATTGATCTTAAGACCAGGATTTTTGAGCTGAATTTGGTGGTCTATGCCTGGCCTCAGTGGTGGTAAATCGAGGTTCTTTGTTTCTGGAAATACATCTAGAAACTCATCAAAGGGGTTGATAGTTTCCTTGAGTGTAGTAGCTGCAGAGACAATCTGGTTCGCAGATTATGCATATACAGGCTTAGGGAAAGCAGGTTGCATCTTCTTCCTTGTCGTTTTCGTAGCTGGGACTGGAATCCATTGTTGTAGTGTGAAGCGTGCTTCTTCAGGGGGTGGTATTGAAACTGTCATAGTACCCATGTTTATTACAGCTTTCATATCCCTAAGAGTAGGAGACCCTAGGATAACATCCCAGTCTTTAAGAGCGGCCACTAGCATGGTTCTTTCTTCGAGATATCCTAACCAGTCGAGCTGGACTATGATGTAATGAGTGCGAGAACCTCTCGACCCTTTTATAGTCATCTGCAATGTGACGGGTGGATTCATTTTATGCAGGGGAATCTTATGCAGTGTACAGAAAGTGGAACTGATAAGGTCTGCACCGGTGGTTTGTTGATCTGCCAGGGTCTTAGCAATATACTTGTTGACTTTGGTAGTCACAAGGAGGTGTTCCTTGACTGAGTCTAGGACCGGTGTGGCCCTTAGACCTTTCGTAGGTAGTATGGCAGCCTTCTGGACAATAGATTGAGCTGCAGTTGTAATCTCAGATGGGGATTCCTTATCAAGAGTGCCTGCTGCACTCAAGATCTTTCGTTTCCTATCTGAGCAATCCTTCAACACATGTCCTATTTTCCTACACCAGAAGCAGCCTCCTTTTCAAGTAAGTTCCTCTCCCTCCTTCTGAGTAAGGGAAGTAAATCTAGATGATGTTGGGGCAGGCTTCCTATTCCTATCAAACCTGTGATTAGGTTTGAAAGAGGGGTTCGAAGGTGGCGTAGGTGTGTAAGGCTTGGATTGCGGTCGATGTCTTTGGTGAGGTCTGGAAGAACTATATGACGAGTTCTTATTAATTCTTCTGACGGAATCGTGGATCTCACACTGTTCGATAAGCTTTTCCCAATCCATATCTTCGTTTATGAATGGTCGAACAGCTTGTAAGAGTGGTGCATTCATAGCTTCAAGTAGTTGGTGATAACATTGCCAATTAGATATGCGTGGTAGTTGCATCTGATATTGCTTAATCTTGTTAGCAATATCCTGAATAGGTGGCATGCATCCATTCAGCGTTTGGCGTATTGCTTGGAATTCATTTCAGAGTGTTTTCTTGCTAGTGAAGGGGATACAATACTGTCTGAGAGCTTTCAAGAATTCCTCAACTCCCAGGTTCTTTGTATCTTCATTAGCTCTAAACTGCATATGAAGCATCTTAGTACCATCTTGTAAATGCATTCCAACCCATATCATAGCATAACTACTTTCTAGATCCATCTCTGCAAGTTCGAGATGATCTCTTAAGTCTCTAACCCATGCATCAAATACAGCAGCGGTCTTGTATTTGCCTTTGCTATCGTTGGTTGCCAATTTCGGAAGTTTCAAGCTGCTAGATCCTAGTGTAGAACTAGCAGAAGTTCGTGCAGTATCTGCAGTCTGGGATCTTCTAGGTCGACTCCTGAGAGTGCGTCTAGTATCAGGAAGTGATACTCCTGAGTCAGAAGAGGATGAGTCATCTGGCAGGTCGCCACCTGGTAGTAAGGATACCCTTCTTGATGGACCCCCTAGCGGTAGCTCATTATGAATCTACTGTTGCTGGGGTGGCTGTTGTGATGTATTCTGATTTCCGGAGTTCAGGGTAATATCTGGCATTTTCTGAAACCCAAATGGTGTAGGCCCTGATCTAGCTGAGCTGCTTGGAAAGTTTGCATAGTGCTGCATAGGCAGCGAAGCTGCGGAGGTAGATGGCATAGGAGCAGGCTGAGCTTGTGTAGGATTGCTGGTCCCAAATAGACTAGTACTGAGTCTCAGAAGTCCCAATGCACTCGCGGTTCTAGATAGATATCCAGCGGGTTTCTTGGGAGCTGATCTAGAAGCGGGGAATGCAGCGGAGAGTCGTGAAGGCTTCCTTGGTGTCTTTGGGTATATTCCTGCCATCGACGGCATAGGATTGTCCCTAACTAAGTCATTGATAGTTGCAGCGAGTTGAATTATTCCTTCTGGTGAAGGGTCCATCATGGGAGCCTTAGGGTCCCATTTCCTATGCAGATTGATAACGTTATGGTATAGCTTTGCAAGCTGCTTAATGTCATCATCTGTAGGTGGACGATCAGGTGGATCGTCTTCCCATTCTTGTTCGGGTGCTGCATGACTTGGAGTGGGATGAATAACTTGAATCTTAGGTGCCTTTCCCTTCTGAATCTGCGGAGAAGTCACAGGATCGTCCTGTTCCTCATATTCTTGTTATGCTTGCTCCTGAAGATACTGATCATCAGGATTGGGCGAAGGTTCGCTTGTAGGCTACCTAGACATATTTCTAGAAGCAGTCCTCGATAGGTGCAATGAAGGTTATTTAACTATGGGAGGCATTTCTGAATTCTGTCCAGACAGTCTTCGACTGGACCTCGTGTCTAATTCAACTGACATGTTGCTGTTCTGATATTCCTGCATTCAGATAGAGGTGCTAGCGTAAGGATTCTGCTCAGTACTTTGAGCTATTCGGTTCAAGAGGGTGCAGGATAAGACTGTAGAAGTGGCGGTCTGTATTATTCGGAATACTAGTACTGGCCACAGAGAGCTCTATTGTGGAGGTACGACAGGCGGGTCGAGACACTGAAGTCTTCTGTTGTTCTGAAGGTCAACAGTTCGAGATAAACCTAAGAGTGATCAAGTCTTAGGGGAAGAAAGTTATACTTGCTTAATGTAGGTCAAAAAAATGTAAATGGTGGCCTAGACAGACAGCGAGTACCCAGGCCAGCTGGATACTACAGACTATCTGAGTAGGTACGATCTCGGGAGTTTGGCTAATAGTACGAAGGCTACGAGACAGATGCTCGAGATATAGAGAGTTCGAGAAGTGATTGAGTTTGAGAATTCGGGAGAAAAGAATTGACCAGAATAGCGAGTATTAATTGTACTAACTATACTGATGTCAGTAAAAGATTGAGTGAAGAAGAAAAACCAATGGAGGCTCAAACTCTGTCTCTTTAATAGAGAACTGGAGTGTCCCAATGCAGTAA
>Ga0307514_10004390_pt1 | contig 12990 bp, 11 predicted proteins | sample 16_EM_MG_FD_203088 | JGI IMG/M metagenome (GOLD analysis project Ga0307514, IMG submission 203088) | Populus trichocarpa ectomycorrhiza microbial communities from riparian zone in the Pacific Northwest, United States - 16_EM | ecosystem: Host-associated > Plants > Roots > Unclassified | place...
CAAGAAGAGGCTGTAGATACTACTTTGTGCTTGTCTACTTATTCTAAGGGAATTTGGTGCGTAGCTGCTACTCGTATACAACAGAGGATCCGTTACCCTTACCATCAGATCCTGTTTAGTACCTTAAAAGTCACACACAGACCGTCAATACCTACCTGAGCAGAGTCTCCGCCAAAAATCCACCAATGTTTTCACCCAGTGTATCAATCAAATAATCTTGACCTCCATACAATTTTAACCAACCATTAACCTCCTCCTTTACCTCCATATTCAAACAAAGCGCTAAATTCAGGGTAATGTGCACTGTTGCAGCAAATGGCGACTCCTTTGATAGTTTTAACAATTTCCCAGCACTTCAAGTGTGCAAACTTTCACCTCTTCTCCTTCGAGACATCCCCTTTTCCCTTAATTCTGCAAATAGTGTAGTTCCGTCGTTTGGCTCTTTTCCCCACACCTTTTGGTCGATGGCAACACACTGTACCTACCCAAACTACAACCCCCCCTTTGGAGCATCCTAGTATCATCCATTACGAACCAATTCTTCATGTGTGAGACAATTAAACCTCATCATATCATGGTCTCTCTCTACCCCACTACTTTCAAACTCAAGAGTCCGCACCAGCCATCCCCCAATCCGTACTTTCGCAGGACCGGGTAAGTCTCCTCCCCACACGAATTCCAAAGACACACGGTTCATCGATTCCAATTGCGGGCCGCCCAATTTTAGTCTCAATGGCGCTTTCGGTGACCTCCAACTCTATCTGTATGAATACCACCAAATGGGTCTTTTCCTAAGAATCTTGGCTTTATTCACCCGGTTTTTGGCCCGTATAAAACAGTAGACAAATGGGGTGTATCAAACTCTTGGTCTAAATCCCTAACTTTACTATACTGGACGACCAAAATCTGGCCTTTTCTGTCCAAGGTTCTGGTATAAAATGATACAGCGGTAAAAATCGTCCAACTCCCATATGTTTGAACACTAGGTAAGCTCAAGATTCATCAGGAAGACAAAAGTATCGAGCTCTCAGAGAAGTTCCAGATCTGTAAAAAAGTGACAAGATCTAAACTATGTGAGGGAGAAATTGAAATATTTCTTGAACTCCGAGGTATGAAGAATAGGTAGGACCTATATTTGATCCTTCACCCCCTCCGATTACTCCTGAGGCTCTCCATGCACTTACGACCTTGATCAAATACTTTGAAGCACTGCCGGTGTCCTCCCTTCAACATCCTACCACCATGCACAATACATTTGAAGTCTCGGACAGAGTTTCAAGCCTTCAGACCATTCAGCAACAGACTTTGCATGGATGACTTCAATCAGATTCCAGCTCGTAATTATTGTTTAGAAAGGAGGAAGGCCAGAGCGGGGTTTCTTTCTACATGTATCTACTTAAAGATTCCGTTATAGCAAGGGTAAATTATATGTAGATAGTAGTGACTTCTCTGTATTCCGAGGTCCGGTATAGCAAGATTAAACTGTATATTGGAATAAGGAGGTCCCAGTGCTGCTGCCCAAAGCAGAGTTGAAGTATGCAATATTGGGTCTGAAAAATGGTTAAAGTTCATGTACCCACCACGCAAGGAGATATATAGATCGTCACTTGTATCGTTTAATGCGGATATTTCCTCCTTTCTGCCCCTTGATAGTGTCATTGAATGCATGAACTAGAAGTGAGAGACTGGTTTCTGCAGTATTTCGACAATTGCTTCAGGGGACCATGCAAGTGGACCGTGAAGGCCTGAAGCCATAGTTATCACAGCAATGAGCCAGGGAGCTAAGGTTAACCTACATAATCCCTCGACTTATCTCTCCTTTCGGGGGAAAGGCGTATAGACCCCCCCAAAAAATATCTCCTTCAGCCTCACCTCATAGCCTAAGGATCCTTTCAGGGGAAAGGCGTATAGACTCAATATATATATATATATACAGTATATCTCCTTCAGCCAAGGTGACAATGTCCCCACAAAGCTTTTTCCTAGGTAACCATCCTCCACAACCGCTATATCATCTTCTGAATCTTCGTGAGGAGATGCGAGTATCCTGCTCCATAACCTGAGCGAGAGTGATTCCATTCAAGAATTAAAACGTAATTAGCATAGCCCCACTTGCTCGAGTGTGGGCTTCTACTAGTAGATAGGTAGGCTGCAGAGAAAGTTTATATGTCTCCTGGGGAGAATCCGGTATCACCAGGGCAAAAGACATATTCATTACCTCTTCTACATACAAGGCAGGATTTCCCTGTGCCGGCGCTTTGGATAATGTTAAATGTCATAAAGTTCTTGTTGATGTGACAAGATTGACCACAGTATCTAGCAGTCCAGTGCTGGCGCAACTGGGATATTACAGTATTTTATATCTCCAACAAAACCAGGCGGTAGCAGAGACTTCACAGCTCTCGGTTTCTTAGAAGTGTTTGGTAATAGAGTACCCTATTCGTTATCCAGGATAAAATGTTCGGTCTGCATATCTGGGTGTTCAAAACAGACACAACTTGAGGGCTGAAGGGTATGGTATACCTTCTGCATTCTATGGCAGTTACGAGACGAGTGAAGATTTTACAAGTGTCTTTCTTCAAATCAAGGTCCTCATTTGAGGGTTATTGCCGATTAAGCTCCGCCTGGGTGAGATGGCTCCCTTGTAATCCTGAACTGCAATCCTCTTGATGAATAGGATCCATCCGCGGACTAGTAGATACTTGGGGATATGGATATCGAGCCAATAACACGTGATGACAAACAAATGCCGGTAACAACAAATACTGTAGATCTTGTTTACATAACAAGTATGCTTAGTCTGACGAGAGGCTGTCGTAGAATTACCCTCAAGTCCCAAAAAAACGATAGGCCCAGAGCCTATATTGCACATAAGCCTGCATGCTCCATGTTTATATGAATCAGGTCCGCCTCATATATAGCCTAAGGCTCCCTTCGGGGGAAGGGCGTATAGACTCAAAAAAGAAAAAATATGTGAATCAGATTCAAATTTTCCTTCAGTAACACAAGAGTTGAAATGACCCTCCACCCAGTCTGCTACACCTTCCGATATGCGCGCCACCCACACAACTACCACAAAACCCCGGATATCCAAAAGCCAGAAAGCATGACACAGGGGGAAAAGCGGGGGGGAACTATAATAAGCGAAATAAGTGAATAAAGGGAAAACTGAGAGAGCATAAAGCGAGTGTGGTCTACTTTGGGTAGGATTTGTATACTTCTCAGATAGATGACATAGGAGATGAGAGAGTGATAATATGAAATGCAGACACAGGAACGCAACAATGTAGGAGTGATAATGGTAACGATATCCAGAAGCAGAGGGTGCAAAGAGTTGTAGATTGAAGAAACCTAAAGCAAGCGGAAAATCACAAGCAACTCACATAACGCCAGTTGGGTAGAGTGAAGCACGACCATAAAAAGAAAAAGAGAAAAATTGTAATTGCAATCCAAAGATGAGAGGATATATGCACCACCCCTAAGCAATCCACAATTGAAAGAAAATCAGAAGAAGAAAGTGAAAGAAAAAAAAAGCGAATAAGCGGGAGTACTCAAAAAAACAAGCTACGAGTTCGGCCCATATATACCTCAAATCTGTAACAAAATCTGTATTCCCCACCCAGACAAAGAAAGAAAAAAGTCAGTAATAATAGAGCAAAGAGAAAGGCACTACAAGACCCATGAGATATCTATGCATAAATTTACTGTGAAAGACCTGGAGTTAGCAGACACCCTGTGGGACACTGACATTGGCAATTCCACTTCAACACCCAACCCACAGCAAGCCACAATGCCCCTCCTCCTGCCAGTAACGCCCACACCCATTCCATGAACCCTTGGTGCTCCATCACTGTCTGGTTCGCTCGGTTCCCCATCTCTATTAGCTCACCCAGAAGATTTTCAAGCCCCATGTCCTTAATGAGATATGAGCCCCTCCTAGACACAGACATACTTCGTGGGGAAGAGCAACCAGAGTGGATTGCTGTTGAAAGCCCTGAGGTAGGAGGGGAAGATATGAGACTTCGAGAGTACCGTTTTGATGGGAGTGAGAGGAAGGAGGCAGAGTTGACTCGGTGATGATTTCCATTGCTGGCAGGGTCAATGGGTTCGGTGCTCCTACGGTTAATAGGGGATAGTTGTGTATCCTCTCCAGCGCCCGAGTCGCAGCTTTCTGTGGTTATTATCCGAGGACGGTCAGGCATTGGTGATATAGACGATATAGACGAAGTCTGGTTGGGGATGTAGGGGAGAGAATTCGTGCGACGGAAGGAGGCTCGGAGAGAAGCACGGAGGAGTTGGTCTGATTTAGGTGACGAGAAGCTATGAACATCACTCTCACGCAGAGAGATTCTCTTCCGGGCTTTTGGTTTTGGTAACATTGGGAATCGATACTCCTCTGTATTGTCTATCCCGTCAACGGTTGCCCCATCATAGTTGGATAGTGCTGCGGGGTTGGAGATGGCTGCCTCTGCTTGTGATTGTAGGCTGGCAAGAAGGTCCGACAGCCGCTTGAATGTCTCATCCTGAACACCCATGTTGCCATCATCTGCATCATCACTGATTTCCTCTCGGTCTTCCCCATTGTCAATTGCCGCTGGCTCATCTTCCAGGAACGAATCCATCTCCAACTGCCAACCTTCGACAATTCCCAGACCATTCCCCATATTCTTCGTCACCCTTAACTCATCCACTAGCCCGAGCTTCTTCGGCAACTCTGCTCCTCCTCCCATCGATAATGATACTTGACTTGTTCGCGACGACCTCCATGATGCTGGTACGGAGTCAAGAGATAATCGAGGAGACGTCGCAATTGACGATGTCGGGCTTCCTGGTGGTAAAGTCTCAGTGGTAACGAGAAGATCCCGCCTTTCGCAAAGGATTGTGTAAAACTGGTCTATCGCAGCCCTCGTTCTGTAGCCCCACAATTAGCAATGCGTTTCATCTTCTTTTTTGCGAAATTGGTGAAGGTGAGTCATAAAGGCGTGTCTGGATAGCCAGTGCATTCGGAAAGGGGGATCCTAACTGGTTGAGTTGTGTAATAAGGTCCACTTCATCGCCAATTCCATCCGCGTTCAGCCGAAGGAGGGACCGCAGGTTTGTGAGTTCCTCCGCAAGTATATCCCTCGATGCTGTCGACGTCGTAGATACTAATGATTCCATAGAACGGTGTTTGTGATACGCTCACGATTCAGCCAGAGGAAGGAAAGAAGCAATATGCGGGCGGCACAGTGAAATGAGAGGTTTAAGCCTTAAGTAGAGTGGAGAATTCCGGGTCGGGTCTTTTCTTCTCGCACGTTTAATACCCTGGTTGCAAAGCGGATTGCAGATCGGCGTGGTTGTGCGGCGATGGAGTCCATTTCACGTACAAACAGCCAACAAGAGCATGACACAAATTTAGCAGTGGACAAGTATGTTTGACAGCAAAACCATCTGGCTATGTCACACATAGGGCATGAGAACAACATACATGTGCGTATGATCTTCAATACAGCATTGTTTATATCGAGAGCAAAGTTGATAACCGCAATCTGAATATCGGATATAAGAAGCTAATGCAGCCCTCAGACGCTGACCAACCACATAACAGAGCGAATTTTGTTTGACACCACACCCCGAACCAAATGACACAGAAAGCCTCCAGTGCAACCGAATGTACCTAAGCCTATTCAAAGTGGGGTATCATGTAGGCAGCAGCAATTGTTTGGCTGGCGTGAAATGTCCCGCCTTAGCCGCACAATTTTATTTAATTTCTTAGCTGGCACACACAAAAATAATTAGGTATATATGTGACAGATAAAAAGAGTCTTGGCACGAGATCAACTACCGTAGTCCCATCATATACGCAGTATACGGATAGGTAAGTGTAAATATCCATATGTCGGGCTGCATGTGACGTATAGTCTCTGCATATGTTAGGACCTTTGCCCGCATATGCTGCTAAGCACGTGGCCTTTCCAATACAAGAAACTTGGTGCAGAAGACCTTCCATATGCATCTGAGGAGGTCATCCCTCCTTGCCGTCTCAGTATGCAACGCAATATTAATGGGCAAGCCCTTACTTCGTACTTAACAATCATGCTAACCGTTTTTTTGGAATCACAGACTGCCCATGACAGTAATACTTACTCGGGCAGCCCTGCGTTGCTCATCTCGACCGTTAGTGAAAGGTTTATATTTGCACCTATATCTTTAAGAGCTACGAGTTGAAGTACACAAACATGTACTGTATATAAACTTCACATGTGCCAAGTCGCAATCACCAATTGCAAAGCCCAATTCTGAATAATATAATGTATGAGCAAGAACAAGATGGAGTCTGTGAGTTCTCTAGTACAAGATGCGTCTATTGAATACTTTAATTTAGATACTTTTACTGGCGAGAAGGTTTGAATCCAAACCATCGTATACCTGATTATAATGCTCCACTGTACACCTAGGTACCCGATGGTCATGCTACAGGCTCAAGGATCTTGCAGTCATGATCACGTCTAAGACTGTACTTAGGTCATACGCATTATCACTTAAGACATCTGCACGTCATGCGAAGATGGGTTCAGTTAGAATACCTACGGCCTGATCTCGTAATCCCTGCGATACTCCATGCGTATAGCCAAATCGCGATCCCGATGATATTTTTATTTTTTTTTGAGTCTATACGCCTTTCCCCCGAAGGGAGCCCTAGGCTATGAGGCGGATCCCGATGATATATGTATATACATAGAGTTACGGATACGTATGCACGCAACATGAAAGCTAGCTATTTATACGTACATACATATAAGTACAGAGTGACCCTCGCGATGCCCACCAGACATAACCTAAGTAGTAGAAACCTTACTACTTGTAGGCAGATCGACAGCCTATGTTCAAATGTTGAGTGGGGGTTTTGTACAGTCGTGTTCGAGACAGGGTATCAGCATTAATACATACTCCAAGTAAGCTTTCATCTACTCTGCGCCTGGATGATGCCGCACTATCGAATACCCATTGTTCTGAATATTCCCAAATCTATCGTTAGTGATATTTCCACCCGACAGAAGGCAAAGCCTTGATCCAATAACGAAATACTGGGTGTCCAACGGTCCTAATATCGGCCAAATTCTGCAGCTTGTACTGTACAAGACCCTTTTATTACTGTTAGGTAGCGATACTGCAAGGACTGGCTATTGTAGAGTGTATTGCGGGTTCAGCTCTTTGTACTTTTTTCTTTTTTCGAGTCTATAGGTACGTCTGTAGGAGCTTTAATCAATTTTATCACCGTTTGCATTTAATTAAATTTAATTAATTAAATTTATTTTTTATAATATGGCGTGTAAAGAACCAAATTTTTAATATATGTATGCACGTGTCTGGAGGTCTGGTGCGACAGCACACGTGACAGGATCAACAAATTAAACACTTTATCCTGGTCTTCTAGATTCTAGTCCAGATCTAGTAGTCTACCAGACTGCAGATCAAGATCTCTTTGCAGTCCCATTCCCGCCACTCTAGCCTGATCTTGGCATTCAATGAGTATTTGGTCACTATTTGTCCATGACTTACATGTACATATGTATGATATCGATTGAGATCCAGTCCAGGTGATCCTAAAATGGCATGTTGGAGAATGCTTGCAGCTGCATATGCATATCTACACTCACGCATCTGTTCCCCATGTCCCTCAAGCTCCGCTCGTAACCGCTCAATTTCATTCGATTTTTGTTGAATCTATACGTCTGTGGAGACAAGACTGGAGTATTGTGGCGCATACTTAATGCTTGAGGACTAGAATATTCACTGGCCAGTCCGTTGAAAATTTACCTTGTCTGCAGGGTGCATACACGACAATATTTATCGCTGTACCGAGTACATATGCACGGAAATGAGGCGGTGCGAGCCTTGGGGGCGGTGGCTATTTAAAGCGTGTCTTGTCTGACCACAGCTGAAAAGGTCAGGGTTTAATCTGCAACAGTGGGGCACTCGTAAGCCAATCCGTTCCCAGCATAGCGGATACTTGTCCAATTACGTTTACTTTGCTTGCTCACCTCAAACGGCATCCAGGTGATGATGGTTTCTGTCGAGAGTAAACGAAGAACAAAAGATGAAAATGCAACGGCTCGGGAAAGGGCCCTTTTGCTTGAAGCGTTGGCGGTTTCAAGGGGCGGTAGTTTGTGAAGTTTTGTCACCCATGAAACACAACGGGGTCAATGTGTTCAAACGCTATCACGACTTTGGCATCGTCATACCTACCTATGAAACCATTTTGATTGAAAATTATTCTGAATGTCGAATACCTGCCCCAGAAATGCATTGTCTGGAGGTCGCATGTTAATTACGTTTTGGCTTGTACCAGTCTCGCTCCAGACTGGGCTTGTACATTTGATGGATTGTATCCGTAGGTACATAAGGTACAGCGAGATAGGTAGGCTAGTATCAGATGGAGCAGTCATTTCCCAAGTGCTAATTAGGCAACCAGACTAATGCTAGGCTGTCGTTAATGCATGCCAGCAATTGGTGCACTGGAATCCGCAGCATTGTGGTGGCGATGCCGATGCAGCCTGAGATGGTGAATTCCATTCAGCTGATATATCTTTTCTTCCTGTTCCTGTTCCCGTTTTCCTGTCCCATGTTTGCCGCAGGTCCTGTTTCTCAGCAAGACACCAGCACTCCCCACAACCTCCCAGTCTGTCCGTACCGAGGCAACAGTCCACTATATACATACTATATACTATTCTACTCCTCTGCACTGCCTTCCCTGCCGCGCAGTAGGGTACAATTGTTTCTATTGTTGAGAATAGTAAGTTTGGTCATGCGTCGAGTTTGTGTTGCCTTAAGCCCGAGTCATAGCCAGACTGTTCTCACCACTGAGTGTTACATATAGCGGTATAGGGAGTCTTGTGCCCAGAGGTACTGTACATATATTGGAGGTATATGGTAAGCAGACCCCGGCTGCCTGCTGCCAGACACCAATCTGAGAGTCGCACACTTGACGTTGGGTTTCTATTTATTTCCAAGCTGATCATCTCTCTAAAGGTCAAGTGCCCGAAGGCTAACTGGAACAAATAGAACAGATCGAATTTAATTCACCCCCTGTTGTCCTAGGCATCCCGGTAGGAATCCCCTTGGTATTTTTCCCTTCCACGAAGCAAACCTCAACTCCCTCAACATCCACACACTCCTTTCTCTCCACTTCGGTCCCAAACACCCACCTGCTCGACAGTTCGATCATCCAAGTCTCTCGTTTCTCTCGTCCGATCCAGTCAGCACTTGAGCATATTGACAACCAGTAGTAGGCCTTCAGAAAGCTCCTCAGAGCCATAACCACTTGCTTTAAGAGAGAACTCTTGAGGCATCAGCAAATAAAGTCAGCACTTGAACGGAAGCACCCAGTACCAAAGTGTGGAGCTGAAGGGGAATCGAAACAGTAATTGCAAGTTCGAGAGGAGAGGAAGCAACCCACTGCTCCCCCTTTCCACTTTCTAAAGTTCTTCCCGTTTCATTCCAAGGGTACAATGATGTTACCACGGCTCTCATCACAATACCTCCTACCGCTCCTCCTAGTAACATTATTAGGCCCCTGGCAGGTTCTGGGAGGCGATATCCTCGAGACCAATGGCTTCGCGACATGTCTGGATAGCAATTCAATCAAGATATCACGGCTGAAGCTCCATTACGACAGGTCAACAAACAAGATAACCTTTGATGTGGCTGGAACTTCTGAAAAGGAACAAAACGTCACAGCTGTGTTGACCGTGACGGCTTATGGGAAGAAGCTAAAGGAACGGTATCTTGACCCCTGCAAAGACGGAATCAAGATGTTGTGCCCAGGTATGACTATAGTATTCTAGGCTGGCTTTAATACATGCTTATCACGTTTCGTTTCATACAGTGCCATTGGGGTCCTTTGCAGCCAAAGATAACTTCACTATGCCAACAGAATTCGCCTCTCAGATTCCTGCCATCGCATTTCAGGTTCCAGATTTAGATGGCATAGCACGCCTGGAGCTAAGGGCACAAGACAATACTCCTCTAGCGTGTGTCGAATCAGTTGTCAACAATGGTAAAACGACGTCACAACCTGCAGTCTCTTATGTTACTGCTGCTATTGCCGCAGCTGCTCTTGCTCTCTCTGCTATATCAGCAGTCGGTGCTGCTGGGGCTGGTGGATCTACCGCCGGAGTATCTCCCAATTTTGGTGATGTGATGTTCTGGTTTCAGAGCGTGGCCACAAATGGCATGCTTTCTGTTGATTACCCGCCTGTTTACCGATCCTTTGTGAAGAATTTTGCTTGGAGTACTGGGTTGGTTCAATGGACAGATGTACAGAAGGGTATTGATAAATTCCGTGATGTCACTGGAGGAAACACCACCCAGATGTCCGTGGAATTCTTAATGAATGCAACCTTGGTATATAGCAACTCTGGGAATAGCTCCGTTAAGAACGAAAAACGTAGTTTGGAGGTCAACCTGGAGAACTACCTGTACCCTCGGGACGGTACCAACCAAAACGGTACCAACCAAACAACGACAGAGGATCAGAGTCAAATAATGCACTATGTCGATGGCATTGAAGCCTATGTGGAGCAGCTGAAGATCCCCTCGGCAAATACTTTCATGACTGTGTTACTCATGTTCGCTATCTTGATTGCAGCCATTGCAGTCTTGATACTCCTGTTCAAGGTCATTTTGGAGGTCTGGGCTTTATTTGCGAGTTTCCCCAAGAGCTTGACAGGCTTTCGAAAACGATATTGGGGTTTCATAGCTGGTACTATTGTCAGAATTGTAGGTAATCCTGTGCTGACCAACTATTCACAGAGATGTTGTGCTAATGTAAGCACACAGATTTTGATTCTTTATGGTACCTGGGTTCTGTACTGCCTCTATCAGTTTACCAAGGGTGACTCCTGGGCTGCTCACCTTCTCGCTGCTCTCACGCTCCTAATCTTCACTGGCATCCTTGGGTTCTTCGCTGTCAAAATTTTTCTAGTCGCCCGCCGTGTTAAGAAACTCGAAGGGAACCCTGATGGGCTCTTCCTGAACAAGCCATATATGCGTCGCTATGGGCTGTTCTATGACCAGTTCAAGAGTAACTTCTGGTGGGTATTCTTGCCACTCATATTCTACGCGTTTATGAAGGCGGCATTTATTGCCCTGGGAGATGGACATGGTCTGATACAAGCTGCTGGTCAATTGGCCTGCGAGCTAATGCTTCTGATCCTTTTGTTGTGGAGCCGTCCCTTCAACACTAGGGCTGGTAACGTATTGAACATTGTCATCAGTGTTGTGAGAGTTTTATCTGTGATATGTCTATTGGTGTTTGTTCATGAACTTGGAATTGCCGCAGACACAAAGACGGTAAATACCCCTTGAGATGCTGTGCGGAAAAAGGAGAAATTTCTGATCTTCCTCAGGTTACTGGTGTTGCACTTATTGCTATCCAATCTACGTTGACAGCTGCCCTCGCAATTCTCTTGGCCATCAACGCAATAGTCGTCATGTGCAAGGACAACCCACACGAGAGGCGCCGAAGGGAAATCGAGGAACGGAGACAAATGGATGCGCGCAACTCCCTGGTGCTTGGAAAAGGTGCTCACGGACACGACGGCAAGGGGTACTATCAGACGACACCCACTCAAGATACCTTTTTCCCAATTGAGCAACAAGGCTCATCTCAGTATCCAATGCAGCCAATGTCACGACATGACCCATACGGGGGACTGGCGCCATATCACGAGAGGTCACCAAGTGCTGGTACGTTGAGCAGACAGAGTCTTATCTCTAGTGCTGCCCCACCCGCTGATCATGTGCCAGGACAGCACGATAGCTACAGGGGTTATGGCCGGGGGTACTGAGCTGTCGCTTATCGGAGGCAAACTGGGGCCCAGAGAGATAACTAGTTCGAACCTGCAGGGGGGTTGGGAACAGTAGAGGTATGGAAATTCGGGCTGTATCTAGTGGTGTTGCCTTGCATTATACCATTTCCCATTAATCTCCTTGATCATTTCTAATCTGGTTGGGTGTTTTTGCTTAAATTCTTTAGCTATATTTTGTTACTTTTGATTTGATAAATTGGTTTCCTTTAAATCTCTTGGTGTTCTCGCTATCTTGAATAGGAGGAATGCACACGGATAGTCCTGTTGGGAGGCTAGACGGGCTAAAGAGAAGGGTTACGAGGTAACGAGGCTAGAGAAGAGACTCAATCCATTCCTTTATCATTCAGGGGTGAGAGCTTTCATTTGCATTGGGGTCAAAGAGAAACACAACAGGAGTTCTTTTATATTCGCATTTCCAAGATATATCCTGTGCATAGTCACTCCTTTTATACTTTTTTCCTTCCTGGCCTGCTAATCATAACTGTACTTAGGGAGCAGGATTGGGTGAGTATGTATATTGGTATAACCTTAGCTTAGTTGATAGCGTAAAAAAAAGTTGACAAGGGGTACATGAAGATCCCCTCACACTTGTTATATAAAGAGATATAAGATAAGCTCGGTGTGAGAATTTGGTGGTAAGAATTCGGTGTACGGGTGACTACTTGGAGTAATACATGTGAACCAGACTTTTGTTACCAGCTACATGAAATGACTACTATATATACACCATACATCCTGGCTATTTAATTTTTTATTTAATAAATAGCATATGTTTTTAAAAATAGAGGCATACTGTAATATTATCTGCATGTTTGAATTCTAGGATCGGGGTTGATTTTAGGTTTCGTGAAATGTTATTAATTGTTCAGGGTAACATCTACGTATATACTTTTGTCACAAGCCTCCGTACGCTATATATATATCTCTGTGTTCCCCGTACTCGTATACCATCCATGGCCGGGATATGGCCATCCGTACAACCCCTCCAGCAACACCATCTCCTGCCACATCTCGTGATATATTATGAGTATGGTGATTCCAGCTATACTCACAACTATGAAAGCAAATACGCTCTTGTTACCCTCACACCCTGCCATATTCAACTCAATACCCTCATACCCATCTCTCACAATATGAG
>Ga0307514_10004391_pt1 | contig 12988 bp, 9 predicted proteins | sample 16_EM_MG_FD_203088 | JGI IMG/M metagenome (GOLD analysis project Ga0307514, IMG submission 203088) | Populus trichocarpa ectomycorrhiza microbial communities from riparian zone in the Pacific Northwest, United States - 16_EM | ecosystem: Host-associated > Plants > Roots > Unclassified | place...
GGGGCTGTGCCACAGCGACCTGTCCGTGGTGGACGGGACCATACCGTTCCCCGTTCCTGTGGTGCTCGGCCATGAGGGGGCGGGCGTGGTGGCGGCGGTGGGCGCCGGTGTCACGCATGTGCGCCCCAGCGATCACGTGGCCCTGTCCACGCTCGCCAACTGCGGTACGTGCGCGCAGTGCGACCGGGGACGGCCGACGATGTGCCGGCAGTCGATCGGGCGGCCGGGACAGCCGTTCGCGCGGGACGGGCGGCCGGTGTTCCAGTTCGCGGCCAACTCCGCGTTCGCGGAACGGACCGTCGTGAAGGCCGTGCAGGCGGTCCGGATCCCCGAGGACATCCCGCTGCCGTCCGCCGCGCTCATCGGGTGCGGGGTGCTGACCGGCGTCGGCGCCGTGCTCAACCGGGCGAAGGTGGACCGCGGGGACAGTGTGCTGGTCATCGGCACGGGCGGGATCGGGCTGAACGTCCTGCAGGGGGCGCGGATCGCGGGCGCGCTGCGGATCGTCGCCGTCGACGCGAACCCGGCGAAGGAGGAGGTGGCCCGGCGGTTCGGCGCGACGCACTTCCTGACCTCCACGGACAGCGTGCGGGACGTGCTGCCGACGGGCGCGGACCACGCCTTCGAGTGCGTCGGCCGGGTCGAGTTGATCCGGGCCGCGATCGACTCGCTGGACCGGCACGGGCAGGCGATCCTGCTCGGCGTCCCGCCCGCCACGGCTCAGGCGTCCTTCCTCGTCTCGTCGATGTTCCTGGACAAGTCGATCCTGGGCTGCCGCTACGGATCGTCCCGGCCGCAGCGGGACATCGCGCTGTACGCCGAGCTGTACCGGGAGGGCCGGCTGCTCCTCGACGAGCTGGTGACCAGGACGTATCCGGTCGAGGACTTCGAGAAGGCGGTGGCGGACGCGGAGGCGGGACGGGTGGCACGCGGGGTGCTGACGTTCTGAACGCGGGAGTTTTCCACAGGTGCCGGAAATCCCCTGGGGCGTTGTCGGTGCGGGCCCTTAGCGTCGTCCCATGAGCTACCGCGACGTCGCCTCGAAACAGGTCCTGGTCTGGTCCCTGACCGCCGTGGGTGCCCGCATGCCGGTGGCCATGGCCCCGCTCGCCCTGGTCTTCCTGGTGCGGGAGCGCCCCGGAGGCTATGCCCTCGGCGCGGTTCTCGCTGCGGCCTATGTGATCGGTGAGATCGTCGGCGCCCCGGTCCTCGGTATGCGGATGCGTCCCGAGCGGGCCCGGCCGCAGCTGGCCGTCGGCCTCGCCGCCGGGGCGGCCGGATTCGCGGGGCTCGGGATACTCCCGGATGCCTCCGTGCCGCTGCTCGCGGGGTTCGCGTTCCTCTCCGGCGCCGCTCCGGGCGCGGCCACCGGCGGGTTGCGCGCGCTGCTCACCGACCTGGTTCCGGAGCGGGCCGCGGCACAGGCGTTATCCGTCGAGTCCATCCTGATGTCGGGCGTCTGGGCCGTCTCCCCGGTCGCCGTCGCCGGTCTCGCCCTCGGTGTCGCACCGCGGGGCCCGCTGCTTCTCGCGGCCGCCCTGATGGCGTCCTCGGTCGCGGGCCTGTGGCTGCTCCCGGCCGGCTGGAACGCGGACGACGCGCAGGGCACGGAGCGGACGGGCGGCGCGCGGCTGCGACTCCTGGTGGGCGCCTGGCCCGTGTACGTCACGGGCGCGGCGAGCCTCACCCTGCTCGGGCTGGCCGAACTCGTCCTGCCCGCCCTCCTCGAACAGCGCGGCATCGCGGTCGGCTGGTCCGGCCCGCTGCTCGCCGCGATGGCGGTGGCCGCGGGACTGGGCGCCTTCCTCTACGGCCTGAGGGCCTGGCCGGGGCGGCTGCGCACCCGCAGTGTGGTGCTGATGGGCGGGATGTCCGTCTGCGTGAGTCTCGTCGCGCTGATACCGGGCCGGGCCGCGATCGCCGCCGGTCTCGCGGTGGGTGGTCTGCTCCAGTCGGGCGCGCTGATCACCCGCAACCTGTCCCTGCGCGCGGCACTTCCGGCGAACGTCCTGGCCGCGGGCTACTCGGTGATGTACGCGGCGGCCGGGGCGGGTTACGCGGCGGCCGGTTCGCTCGCGGGCGCCCTGCTGCGGGTGGCGGCGCCGTCCACGGCCATCCTGGCGGGCGTGGGCCTGACGCTGGTGCTCACGGCGGTCGGGTGGTGGGGCGAGGCGCGGTACGAGAGCCGTTCAGCGCAGGGAGTCGGCGGCCCCTCGGCCGGACCCGTCGACCCCGGCCCGGAAGGTGCGGCGGTAAGCGCTCGGAGTGACCCCGAGAGCCGTCTGTAGATGCTGCCGCATCGACTGGGCCGTGCCGAAGCCGGCGTCACTTGCCACCAGGTCGACGGACAGGTCGGTGGACTCCAGCAGGTGCCGGGCCCGTTCCACCCGCTGCTGGGTGAGCCACTGGCCGGGACTGACGCCGACCTCCTCGCGGAAACGGCGGGTGAAGGTGCGTACGGACATGGCGTCCTGCTCGGCCATGTCCCGCAGTTGGATCGGCTCGTGGAGGCGGCCCAGTGCCCAGGCGCGGGCGGCGGTCGTGGACGCCAGCTGCGGATCGGGCACGGGCCGGTGGATGTACTGCGCCTGTCCGCCGTCGCGGTGCGGCGGTACGACCGTACGGCGGGCCACCTCGTTGGCGACCGCCGTGCCGTGGTCGCGGCGCACCATGTGCAGGCACAGGTCGATCCCGGCCGCCACGCCCGCCGACGTCAGGATGTCGCCGTCGTCGACGAACAGGACGTCCGCGTCGACGTCGATGCGCGGGAACAACCGCTGGAAGTGTTCCGCCTGGGACCAGTGCGTGGCGGCCCGGCGGTCGTCCAGGTAGCCGGCGGCGGCCAGGACGTATCCGCCGGTGCAGATGGCGGCGAGCCGGGTACCGGGCCTGATGTGGTCGAGGGCGGCGGCCAGTTCGTCGGTCAGCACGCCCTCGTCGAAGACCGGGCCGAGTTCGTACGACGCCGGGATGACGACCGTGTCGGCGGTGGCGAGGACCTCCGGGCCGTGGGCGACCTGGATGACGAAGTCGGCGTCGGTCTCGACCGGGCCCGGCGGACGGACCGAGCAGGTGACGATCTCGTACAGGGGCCGGCGCTCGGTGTCCCTGGGGCGGCCGAAGATGCGGTGCGGGATGCCCAGTTCGAAGGGAAGCAGGCCGTCGAGGGCGAGGACGACGACGCGGTGCGGGCGGAACTCCGGCTCACGACTCACAGGCATGGCCCGATCCTAACGAATGCTGTCCTTCAGGCCACTCGTTCGCGGCCGCTCCACAAAGGAAAGCTCTCTACCGTGACCCAGACAACCGAGGCCGCAGCCGCCGCAGAGAGCACCCCGTCGGACCGTAGGCCCCGCATCCATCGCGCGTGGTTCGTCGCCGCCGTCACCTTCGTGACGGTCATCGGCGCGGCGGCCTTCCGCTCGCTCCCCGGCCTGCTCATCGATCCGCTGCACGCGGAGTACGGCTGGTCGCGCGGCACGATCGGCGCCGCGGTCTCGATCAACCTCGTGCTGTACGGGCTGACCGCCCCCTTCGCCGCCGCGCTCATGGACCGTTTCGGTATCCGGCGGGTGGTCGCGGTCGCGCTGACCGTGATCGCGATCGGCTCGGGGCTGACGGTGTGGATGACGGCAGCCTGGCAACTGCTGCTGTGCTGGGGTCTGTTGGTCGGCCTGGGCTCCGGCTCGATGGCGCTGGCGTTCGCCGCCACCGTCACCAACCGTTGGTTCGCCGAGCGGCGCGGACTGGTCACCGGCATCCTCACCGCCGCCTCGGCCTCCGGCCAGCTGATCTTCCTGCCGGTGCTGTCCTGGATGGTGGAGACCCACGACTGGCGCCCGGCGGCCGTGACCGTGGCGCTGGCCGCCCTCGCGGTCGTCCCCTTCGTCTGGCTGCTGCTGCGCGACCACCCGGCCGACGTGGGCCTGAAGCCTTACGGGGCACGGGAGTTCGTACCGAAGCCGCCTCCGGCGCGGGGCGCCGCGCGCCGCACCCTGCGGGTCCTCTTCTCGGCCGCCCTCCCCCACTCTCGGCTTCGCTCGAGCGGGGGGACCCCCATCGGCCCCTTCTGGCTGCTCGCCGGCACCTTCGCGATCTGCGGCGCCTCCACCAACGGCCTGATCCAGACCCACTTCGTGCCCGCGGCCCACGACCACGGCATACCCGTCCAGGCGGCGGCCTCGCTGCTCGCGGTGATCGGCGTGTTCGACGTGGTCGGCACGGTGGCGTCCGGCTGGTTCACCGACCGCTTCGACCCGCGTCGGCTGCTGGCGGTGTACTACGCGCTGCGCGGCGTCTCCCTGCTGTTCCTCCCCATGCTGCTCGAGCTCGGGGGCGTCCACCCGCCGATGATCTTCTTCATCGTCTTCTACGGCCTCGACTGGGTCGCCACCGTCCCGCCCACCGTGGCGCTGTGCCGGGAGCTGTACGGCGAGGACAGCGCGATCGTCTTCGGCTGGGTACTGGCCTCCCACCAGGTCGGCGCCGCGCTGGTGGCCTTCCTCGGCGGTGTCGTGCGGGACGTCTTCGGGGAGTACGACATGGTCTGGTACGCGTCGGGCGCGCTGTGCGCGGTGGCGGCGCTGATGGCGCTGGTGATCCGGCGGAGGCCGGCCTCCACGCCGGTACTGGCGGCGGGCTAGCGGCTCAGTCGGAGACGCCTTCCAGGAACGGGTGGAGCAGGGCGAGCAGGGCGTCCGGCCTGCGCGGCGGGATGATGTGGCCGCGGTCCTCCAGGAGATGACCGGTGAGGCCGTCGGTGAGCGGACGCGGCTGTCGCTGCGGCGCGGTACCGACGGACTGGGCGCCGACGGCCATCGTCGGCACCGTGAGCCGCGCCGAGGCGGTGGCCCGCCGGATCTGCTCGGCGCTCTTCCCGCCTACCTGGGCCGAGGAGAACACGCCGCGGATCGAGGACGACAACCGCCTCGACGACGAGGAGCGCGCCTCCTGGCGCGGTGACCGGGGACTCGACGCGGTCACGGCACCAGCGGGCCCGCGGCCTGGAGGAAGCGTCCCTTGTGGAACAGCAGGGGTGCCGCGTTCTCGTCGTCGCCCGCGCCCAGCGCGTCGACCCGGCCCACCACGATGAGGTGGTCGCCCCCGGTGTGCACCGCGTGGATCCCGCAGTCGATCCACGCGAGGGCGCCGGTGAGGCGGGGGGAGCCGGAGACGGGCGCCGGGGTGTACTCGACGCCCGCGAACTTGTCCGCGCCGCGCACCGCGAACGCGCGGCACAGCTCGCCCTGTCCGGCACCGAGGACGTTCACGCAGAAGACCCCGGCACGGGCGATGCGCGGCCACGTCGTCGAGGTGCGGCCGACCATGAAGGCGACCAGGGGCGGGTCGAGGGAGAGGGAGGAGAAGGACTGGCAGGCGAAGCCGGCGGGGGCGGTGCCGGGATCGGCGGGGGGTGCCGTGACGACGGTCACGCCGGTTGCGAAGGTGCCCAGTACGCGACGGAACTCGGTCTGGTCGAGGGATGCCCGTTCGTTCTCCCGGACGCACCGCAGCTCCGGTCGCGGCAGCGCGTCGACGGGTCGCGTGAACGGCTCGGTCCCGGTCGACCTGAGGTAGCGGACGGCGGCTTCGGCCATCCCTGCTTGTCCCATCATGTCTCTCATTGAAGCTGACGGTATGTCAGATAGGAAGTCCGGTGCGGGTCTAACGCCCGCCGTACTCCGGGTTCCCGCGCTCCACGAAGCTCCGCACGCCCTCTCGGGCGTCCGCCGTCGTCATGTTGATCTCCTGCGCGGCGGCCTCGGCGGCGAAGGCGGTGGCGCGGTCGGTGTCGAGGGAGGCGTTGACCAACTGCTTGGTGAGGGCGAGGGCGCGGGTCGGGCCGGTGGCCAGACGCGCGGCCCACTCACGGGCCGTCCTGTCCAACTCCGCGTCCGGTACGACACGGTTGACCAGGCCCAGTCGTTCCGCGTCCGGCGCGGACAGGGCGTCGCCGAAGAACATCAACTCCTTCGCGCGGTGCGGGCCGACGATGCGGGGGAGCAGGTACGCGCCGCCGCCGTCGGGGACGAGGCCCCGTCGTACGAACACCTCGATGAACCTTGCCGATTCGGCGGCGAGTACGAGGTCGCAGGCGAACGCGAGATGCGCGCCCAGGCCCGCCGCCGTGCCGTTCACCGCCGCGATCACCGGCTTCTCGCAGTCGAGGACGGCCGCGATCAGCCGCTGCGCGCCCAGCCGGATCGTGCGGGCGACGTCACCGGCGACCGGTTCTCCGGCGGGGGACGCCCTACGAAGGTCCGCGCCCGCGCAGAACCCGCGGCCCGAGCCGGTGATCACCACGGCCCGTACGTCCGGATCGGCCGAGGTGTCCGACAGCAACCCGATCACCTGGTCCCGCAGTTGGGCCGTAAGGGCGTTGAGAGCTTCGGGCCGGTTCAGCGTGATGTGCGAGACCTGACCGCCGGTCTCATGCAGCACCTCCGGCTCCCCGGGGCTCTTAGGCTGCCCCGGGCCCTCCGGCTGCCCCGGGCCCTCCGGCTGCCCCGGGCCCTCCGGCTGCCCCGGGCCCTCCGGCTCCCCCAGGCCCTCCGGCTCCCCCAGGCCCTCCGGCTCCCCCAGCTGCCCCAGCTCCTCCATGTCTCCCGTGCCCCCCGTCACCGGCACACCGCCAGCGCGTCCAGCGCCACCGCTCCCTGCCCCCTGGGCAGCACCATCAGCGGATTGATGTCGAGCTCCGCGAGGTCGTCCCCGAGTTCCAGGGCCATCCGCTCCACCCGCAGCACGACCTCGACCAACGCGTCGAGATCCGCCGGCGGGCGCCCCCGGACCCCGTCGAGAAGGGCCCGCCCGCGCAGTTCCGCGCACATGTCCCGGGCCTGCTCCTCACCGAACGGCGGCACGCGTACGGCGGTGTCCCGCAGCACCTCCACCAGCACCCCGCCGAGCCCCACGGTCACGGTCGGCCCGAACAGCTCGTCGTGAGCGACACCGACGACCATCTCGACGCCCCGCTCGACCATCTGGCACACGAGGACACCGTCCAGCGGCACGTCCTCGTAGCGCGCGATGTCGGTCAACTCCCGGTAGGCGTCCCGGACCTGGCTGGCCGAGGTCAGCTCGATCTTCACAAGACCGAGCTCGCTCTTGTGGGCGATCCGCGCGCCGGACGCCTTCATCACCACCGGGTAGCCCACCAGCCCCGCCGCGCGCACGGCCGCCGCCGCACTGGTCACCAACTGCTCACGCGGTACGCGAATGCCGTACGCCCGCAGCAGCTGCTTCGCCGCGTGTTCGCTCAGCTGCTGTCCCGGCCGCATCAGCGCCCGCGCCTTGCGGAAGGAGGGCGAGAGGGTGCGGGCCGCGGAGTCGAAGGGGGAGCGGTAGCCGGTGGCGAACCGGTGGTGGTCGAGATGGGCGCGGACGGCCGTGATGCAGTTGGCGACCGTGCGGAAGGTGGCCACCCGGGAGGAGCCGAGCAGGACCTCCCGGTACGCGGGCTCGGTGCCGACCGGGGATCCCCACACCACGCACACCAGCTTGTCCGTCCGCTCGGCCGCGTCCACCAGGTCCCGCACCAGCCGGTCGCTGAGCGGCGGGAAGGGCCCGGTGACCGGGCAGATCAGGACGCCCACCGCCGGGTCGTCGAGGATCGCGTCGATGATCTTCCGGCCGCGCCAGTCCCCGACCGGGTGACCGCCGTTGTCGACCGGATTGGCCACGCTCAGGTACTCGGGTATCCACTGGTGCAGCTCGGCCTGCTTGCCCTCCGACAGCTCCGGCAGCCTCAGGCCCGCCTCGGTGGCCAGGTCGGCGAAGTGCGCGCCGGTGCCGCCCGAGATCGAGTAGACGACGACCCCGTCGGCGCGCGGCGGCCGGGCGCGGGCCAACAGGGCCGCGGTGTCCTGGAGTTCGTCCAGGCCATCGACCCGGATCACCCCGTACTGCCGCATCGCCGCGTCCACCACCGCGTCGGCGCCGGTCAGTTTGCCGGTGTGGGATGCGGCCGTGCGGGCGCCGGTCTCGGTGCGGCCGACTTTGACCGCGACCACGGGCACCCCGCGCCGGGCGGCCCGGTCGGCGGCGAGCAGGAAGGAACGGCCGTCCCTGAGCCCCTCGACGTAGCAGGCGATGGCGCCCACCTCGGGCCGCTCGGCGAAGTAGGAGAGGAAGTCGGCGGTCTCCAGGTCGGCCTCGTTGCCGGTGGGCGCCCAGTGGGAGAGGCGGATGCCGAGTTCCTGGAGGGCGAAGACGGGGCGGCCCTGGTGGCCGGACTGGGTGATCAGGGCGATGGCCGGCCCGTCCAGGTCGTCCCGGAACTCCTCGAAGGCGTTGAGGTTGGTGTTGGGGCCGAGCAGTCGCATCCCGGACCGTTCGACGGCGGCGCTGAGCCGGGCCTGGGCGGCCGCCCCCGCCTCGCCCGTCTCGGCGAACCCGGACGCGAAGACGACCGCGAACCTCACCTTGGTCCCGGCCAGTTCCTCGATCACGGGAAGCGGGTCGGAGACCAGCAGCACGGCGAGATCGACCTGTTCGGGCAGGTCGGCGACGGAGGGGGAGCAGGGGATGCCGAAGACGGACGGACGGGTGGGGTGCACCGGGTGCAGCCGGGCCCCGACCCGCTCGGACCAGGCGAGCAGTTGCCGGGTGACCCCGGTGTTCGGCCGGCCCTCGGTGTCCGAGGCGCCGATCACGGCGACGGACTCCGGTCGGAAGAAGCGGTCCAGATCGGGGACGGCGGCGTACAGCGGCCGGCCGCTGACGTCGAGGTCGTCCACCTCGGCGGGCCGGCCGTGTACGGCGGGCCCGGGTTGCTCGCCGCAAGCGATGACCCGGGCCCGGCGGGAGTCGGTGGTGAGGGTGCCGTGGGTTGATCCAAGCATCGGTCCGCCCGCTCCTGAGTGACTGGCAAGTAACTGACGCTCTGTCAGATTACAGACCTGACGGGATGTCAGGAATGGGCCTGCACGCAAAGGATGACCGGCTTTCGCGACGAGGACTCCTCGACGCGGGATGCCAGGCGCGATAACGCCCGGCGGACCGGCGAAGGACGCCCGCAGCGCCTACAGCGCCGCCACCACCTCCTTCGCCACCCGCTCGCCCGACCGCACCGCACCGTCCATGAAGCCCATCCAGTAGATGGACGTCTCCGTCCCGGCCCAGTGGATGCCGCCGACAGGCGCGCGCAGGGCGGGGCCGTACTGGGTCAGCACGCCCGGCGCGGCGATGGAGACAGGGCCGCCCCGGGTGTAGGCCTCGTTGTTCCAGCGTTGCAGGACGAAGGAGGTGGGGGAGGCCGCTTTCTCGCCGAAGTACGTCACGTAGTCCTTCAGTACGGCGGCCCGGACCTCCGCCTCGCTCGCCGCGTCCAGCGCCCGCGCCTCGTCGGCCTCGATGAAGCCCATCAGCGCTCCGTACGAGGCGTCGGGCGGGGAGTTGTCGAAGGTGGAGCTGACCACACCGGTGTCGCTGACGACCTGGCCGTTGAGCCCGTCGGCACGCCAGAAGGGGGTGTCGTAGATCGCGATCGCCTTGCCCACCGAGGCCATCGGCAGCCGCTGGGTGAGCTGGTCGCGGGCGGCGGGGAGGAGAGGGTCGTACGAGATACGGGCGGCGAGGGGCGGGGGCAGGGCGACGACGACCTTCTTGGCGGTGACGGTGATGCCGTCGGCCGTCACGACGTGGTTCCCGCCGGACCGGGTGATCGTGCGCACCGGGGCGTTCAGCACCACCCGGTCGCCGAGCGTGGCGGCGAGTTTGACCGGCACCAGCTGGGAGCCGCCGACGAAGCGCAGTTCCTGGGCCCCGTTCGCGGTCTCGGTGAGGCGTTCCAGGGTGCCGACGGTGGACTCGTTGCCCGCGGCGGCGATGTAGAAGAGGACGAACAGGAGGGAGAGTTCCCGGGGTTCGGCCGAGAAGATCGACGTACAGGCCACGTCCAGGAGGAACTTGGCGGACGGGACGACCGCGTTGGCACGCAGCCAGGTCTCGAAGGTCTGCCGGTCCCACTCCTCTGCCTTCGCGGCGGTCCAGGGCGCGTTCACCGGGATCTGCTTGGCCATGTCGTCGAGCGAGGCCTGCACGATCGCCGCGTTGGCGAGGCCGGCCGCGTCGATCGGCGGGACGGAACCGAGCAGTCCGTCGGTGGCGTACGGGGTCTTCTTGCCGTCCTTGTTGAGGAGGTTCTTGCCGGTGTTGTAGGTGGGGAAGGTCGCCACGCCCAGGGAGTCGGCGAGCGCCTTGATGCGGTCTTGGGTGGGGCCGATGAACTCGCCTCCGCCCTCGGTGACTTGGCCGTTTCCCAGCGGCAGGTTCACCACCCGGCCGCCGACCCGGTCGCGGGCCTCCAGGACGACCACGGTCTTGCCGGCGGCGACCAGGTCCCGGGCCGCGGTGAGCCCGGCGAGGCCGCCGCCGACGACGGCGACATCCACGCTGCGGGTGGCCGCGGCGGCCGTACCGGCGGCGGTGGTGGTGAGAGTCGCGGCGCCCGCGGCCGCGGCGGCACCGCCGAGCAGGGAGCGCCGGGAGAGCTGGGGGCGCGGGGAGTGCTGTCTTTCGCGTGCCACGTGCGTCCTCCGTCATTGCGAGAGGTGGGGGTGGAGCTGGAAAGGTGAACAGTGCTCACATTCTGGCCCCGTGCGGTGGCGGCGTACAGCTCTCCCGTCACATCCGACGCACAAGTAACGGGAGTTCGACGTAGGAGAGTTGAGAGGTGCCTATGCCTCTTGAGGCCGGGACCGGATGGCGGCTGCGCCGCGGGGCCGGCCGGCGGCTGCGCCTCAGTCGGGCAGCCGGGAGGCCTGGCGTGCGGTGTCCTTGGCGATGCTCTTCGCGATCTTCTCGGCGTCGATGGCCAGTTCGCGGAACGTGCCGCTGATGGGGGTGACGAAGCCGGTGAAGTACAGGCCGGGCGCCGTGCGCGGGGCGCGGGCGCCGTTGACGACCGGGTTGCCGTCCGCGCCGAGGACGTCGAGATGGCCGACGAGTTCCTCCAGGGCGCGGACGTAGCCGGTGGCCGCGATCACGGCGTCCGGTGAGACGCGGGTGCCGTCGGCGAGGAGCGCCTCGCCGCCCTCGAAGTCCTCGACGGCGGCCACGACTTCGACCTGCCCCTTGCGCACGGCGTCGACAAGACCGACGTCCTGTACGGGGATCGCGCCCTCCTTGGCCCGGCTGTAGAGGCCGGTGTCGGGGCGGGGCAGCCCATGCGTCGCCAGATCGGGGATGCTCGCCTTGGCCAACACCGCGCAGAGCCGGTCGACGAGTCCGACCGGCAGCCGGCGGACGGCGATGCCGCTGTACTGGGCGGCCCAGCCGGCCGTCGAGCGGCGCACGATGTGCGGGACGGTGCGCACGGACAGCCGTACCCGCGAGGCGCCGCCCTCCACCAGGTCGACGGCGATCTCGGCACCGGTGTTGCCGACGCCGACGACCAGCACGTCACGGCCCGCGAAGGGCTTCGGGCCGCGGTAGTCGCCGGCGTGCAGGAACTCGCCGGTGTAGGTGTCGCGGCCCGGCCAGTCAGGAACCCGGGGCGTGTGGTTGTAGCCGGTCGCGACGACCACCGCCGCGCCGGTCAACTCACGTCCGCCGGTGGCGTGCAGCAGCCAGCCGGCGCCGTCGGGGGAGCGCTCCACCCGGGAGACCTCGACCCCGTTGACGATCTCCAGCTCGTGCACCTCGGCGTACTTCTCCAGATACCGCACCACGTCGTCCCGGGCGACCCAGCGCCCGAACCGGCGCGGCATCGGCAGCCCGGGCAGGGCCGACAGCCGGCGGGTGGTGTGCAGGTGCAGCCGGTCGTAGTGGCGCCGCCAGGACTCCCCGACGCGGTCGGACCTCTCCAGCACGACGGCACGTATGCCCCGGGCACGCAGGGCGTACGCGGTGGCGAGCCCGCCGGGTCCGCCGCCGATGACGTACACGGGGCGTTGTTCCGCGTGGGTCGTCGCGTGGGTCTCCGGGTGAGCCTCCGCCGCGGTCGCCGCATGGGGCGTCCCTGCGGACGTCGCTGGGGTCGTCGCGTCGTGCGTCGGCTCCGCGGGGTCTGCGGAGGCTGGGGAGTCGGCCATGAGCGCGAGCGTAATCCCGGGTGCGATTGATGGGTCTCGGTCAAGACCGGAATTGGTTGCGGATTGATCACGGCTGTGGGAGGAGGGAGTGGGGCTTGTGGCGTAGGACGGCTGGTTGTGTGGGTGGGTGGGAGGAATGGGAGCGGCAGGCGTGCCGACCGACGACCGCACGTTCGCCTGTGGCCCGCACCCATGTGCGGGCCACAGGGGGCCCGTTGCACCGCGTGCGGCCCGGTCCACTCCCGAACCGTTCGGCGGGCTCGTCGACTCGGGCCCGCTGCTGATCGCCAGCCGCTTCATCAAGGGCCTGAGCGCGGCCTTCACCGCGCCGGCCGGCCTCTCGATCATCAGCACGACCTTCCCGGAGGGCCCGCTGCGCAACCGCGCCCTCTCTCACGGCGGCAAGGGGACGGGACGGGGGTGTCCGCCCGCAGCGTCTGGCGCGTCAACACCGCCCACTCACCAAGAAACCGATTCCGCGCCAGACCGAGGACGGACCCCCCCGTCCCGTCCCCGACCCCCCACCACCCCGAAGGCGCGACAGGCACTCCACCAAACCCGCAGCTCACCCGAGAACGGAAATGCCACGGCGCCGGGCCCCACCGAGGAGGGACTCGACGCCGTGACGGGCGGTGGCCGGGGCATGACGGGAAACCGGCACCGCGTTCTTGGGGCCGGGGTCTCGTGGCCCGTGATCTTGGCGATCCAGGTGATGAAGTCACCTGGATCGGTGTTGGCGCCGTGGCCCTGCTCCCGGTTCGACTCCCTCGCAGTTTCGGTTGGCGTCTTGAACTTAGCCACGGTGTGAACAAAATTGCCAACAATCCTGGGTCATTCATGGAGGATCCACAGCTTCATGGCGGGCGCACAGCGCTCACTCATCGGAAACGCACCGGGGTTCCCGGGGTCAAACATCTGACGTACCGTCAGATCCATGGACACGATCTGGCTCA
>Ga0307514_10004393_pt1 | contig 12987 bp, 1 predicted proteins | sample 16_EM_MG_FD_203088 | JGI IMG/M metagenome (GOLD analysis project Ga0307514, IMG submission 203088) | Populus trichocarpa ectomycorrhiza microbial communities from riparian zone in the Pacific Northwest, United States - 16_EM | ecosystem: Host-associated > Plants > Roots > Unclassified | place...
CCGACGTCGGGGATGTCGACCCGGGTGGAGTTGCCGTAGACGTACGCCACCCGCCACTCGAAGGTGTCCGACACGGCCACACCCGTGCTGTCGGTCACCGTCACGGTGACGTCACTGGTGCCGGTCGCGGTCGGGACCCCGGAGATCAGCCCGGTGTCGCTGACGGTCAGGCCGTCGGGCAGGCCGGTGGCCTCGTAGGTCAGCGTCGCGTCCGCGTTGGTCGTGTAGGCGTCGACCTGCAGGGACACCTCCTGGCCGACTCCGGAGGTCTGGTCGTCGATCGGGGAGACGTTGACGCCCAGCGCTATGCGATCGCCGACGTTGATGCCCGCCCAGGCGGCGGCGACGGCGAGGTAGGTGTCGCTGTAGGCACCGAAGAGGTCGCCGGCGGCTCGCAGGGTCGCGACCCTGGCGCCCGCGTAGTTGGTCGACGACGTCATGTACGTCGTCAGCGCCCGGTACCAGATCCGGGCCGCGTTCTCGATGCCGATGCCCGCGACCGGGACGCCGTCGGCGGTGGGGCTGTCGTAGTTCACCCCGTTGACGGTCTTCGCTCCGCTGCCCTCGGACAGCAGGTAGAAGAAGTGGTTCGCGGGACCGGAGGAGTAGTGGACGTCGATGCCGCCCAGCGAGGCGTCCCAGTTGTCGCGGGACTGGCCGTCCTTGGAGGGCTTGTCCATGTACCGCAGCGGGGTGCCGTTGCCGTTGATGTCGATCTTCTCGCCGACCAGGTAGTCGGGGACGTCGGCCTCCAGACCGGCGTTGAACTCCACCGCCGCGGCGAAGATGTCGGAGGTCGCCTCGTTCAGGCCGCCCGACTCCCCCGAGTACGTCAGGTTGGCGGTGGCGCTGGTGACGCCGTGGGTCATCTCGTGGGCCGCCACGTCCAGCGAGGTCAGCGGCTTGGCGTTGCCCGACCCGTCGCCGTACGTCATGCAGAAGCAGGAGTCCTGCCAGAAGGCGTTGACGTAGTTGTTGCCGTAGTGGGCGCGGCTGTAGGCGGCGACACCGTCGTTGCGGATGCCGTTGCGGCCGTAAACGTTCTTGTAGTAGTCCCAGGTGGCGGCCGCCCCGAAGGCGACGTCGACACCGGCGGTCTGCCGGTTGCCCGGGGTGCCGTCGCCCCAGACATCGTTGTCATCCGTGAACAGTGTGCCGGTGCCGGAGGTTCCCTGGTTCAGGTCGTACGTGCGCTGGCCCGCGCGATCCCCGTCGACCATCTGGTACGACGAACCGGACGCGGTGCTGCCGACCTCGACCGAGCCGTTGTACTGGCCCGTGCCCGTGCCGGTGTGCACGGTCTCGTACTTCGAGGCGACCTTGCCGGAGGCCGCGTCGGTGACGACGTGCAGTTCGCTGGGCGTGCCGTCCTCCTGGAACCCCTCGACGACGGATTCCCAGGCCAGGACCGGCTTGGATCCGGCGGCGGCCCAGACGACGAGCCGGGGCTTGCCTTCGACCTCGGACCGCTCCACATCGGCCGCCTTGCCGATCGCGAGCGCCTTGGTGGCGGCGCGGGCCGCGGAGATCTTCGGCGTGGTGGTGGGCACCGTGATGGTGGCGCCGGTGGCCTTGGACGTGGTGGTCCGGCCGTTCTTCACGTGCAGCACCAGGTCACCGCCGAGGACCGGAAGCCCTGCGTAGGTGCGCTCGTACCGGGTGTGGGTCGTGCCGTCGGCGTCCTTGATGACGTCCTTGACGACGAGCTTCTCCCGCGAGCCGAGGCCGAGTTGATCAGCCGTTTCGCCTGCTGTGGCGGTCGCGCTCTTGAGGAGCGCGGTGCGCTTGGCGGGCGACAGCTCGGTCTGGGCCGCACCGGCACGCGGCGTGGCGGTGATCTTCGCGGAACCGGGATCCGCGGGTGCGGCGGACACGGGTCCGGCCTGGACTCCGAGGACGAGCAGCGAGCTCGCGGTCGTGAGGGCCAGGGCCGCGGCGCGTCTGCGCCGGTGGGTGGAACGGTGATACCCGGACAAGGTCTTCTCCTCCTGCGACAGCCGGCCCCTGGTGAGGGCCGACGGCGAGCGGACCGACTGGGTGCGGCCGGTCCGGAATGGGGGGTGGAGCGGGAAGAGCTCCGCACCGGCCGACACGCGCGGGCGCCCGAGGACGCGGCGACGCGTGCGACATGAGGGTGCGGGGATGTACGAGTGGGGGACATGGAGGCGTGACAGGTGTGGCGATGTGAACGAACAGTGAATGTTCCACAGCAGAGTGACACCACTCCCACAGCGTTGTCATGGAAGTGACAAGACAACGGCTTGAATTGACCATTGCCTGCTGTGAGTTCATCATCACCGACGAACGGTTTCAGCCGTTGCTGGCCGAGGGCTGATCCGTTCTCAGAACTCGCTGTCGATTCCGGTCACGACCGCCTGTCCCAGCGGGGCGTCCTTCTCGGCGAATCCGCTGTCGCGCAGAGCCTTCGACACCAGGCCCACCGCCTCGCTCTCGGCACTGGAGCGGTCCGCCGCCTCGACCTCGATCCTGGCCGAGAACATGCCACCCTCCTCGACGGTCAGCAGGCTCAGTTCCTCGCTCTCGCCCAGGTCCGTGTTCTGCGGATCACGAGGCCGGAGCCTGTCCTCGATGTCGGAGCGCGCGGCGTCGGAGACACTGCTGACGAACGTGCCCGGAACGGTGATGACGTACGTGGTCACTGGAACTCCTTACGAGGGTGCCCGGTCCGTCGGGGGCTTCACGAGCCGGACGGGCGGACGGCATGACCCGTGCGCCCGACTCGCGTGCAGTGCTCCCGACTCCCATGTACTCCACGTTCCCCGCCTTCGGCCGGGAATGCGAACACGTCGCGCACCCGGACAGTGGTTCGATACGGAACCCCGTTTGAGTATGCGTACTCATGAAACGGGACACAGGCTCCGGCAGGCTCCCGAATGAACGAAAGGACGAGGTCAAGGGCCTCCGGCGCGCCAACCGGCTCGACCCACCGCTGTACCGGCTCAATTCACCCACGCACGAACGAACGGACCCATGAAGACTGCATCGCTGTTTGACGTACTGCTGGACGCAGCCCGCCAGGCCCCTGAGCAGGTCGTCGTACATGTCCGTGGGGACGGCAGCGAACTGGCGGTCACGTTCCGGGAGTTGCTCGACGAGTCCCTGCGCGTCGCGGGTGGTTTTCGCGCCACGGGCGTCGAGCCCGGCACCTGCGTGCCGCTGCTCGCGGACCGCAGCGAGGACTTCCAGCCGATGTTCTGGGGTGCGCTGGCTGCCGGCCTGGTGCCGGTGCCGCTCGCACCGGACGCGCGGCGGGTCGCCCCGGTGTGGGAGCACCTCGGCCGTCCGCCCGTCGTGGTGGACGCGGCCTGTGCGGGGGTGGCTGCCGAACTGCCCGACGGCGTACGGGTGTTGCGGCTGGAGACGCTGCGCGAGTGCGCCGAACCGGTCTCGCCGGTCGTGCCTGGCCCGGACGATCTGGCCTTCCTGCAGTTCTCCTCCGGAAGTACCGGGTCGCCCAAGGGAGTTGAGCTGACACACGCGGCGGTCCTGGCGAACCTGCGGCAGATGGCCGCCGCCTCGGGGCTCAACGAGCATGATGTCGTGGTCAGTTGGATGCCCTACTTCCACGACATGGGTCTGATCGGCACCCATCTGGCGCCGCTGGCCGTGCGGGCCAAGCAGGTGAAGATCGGTCCCCTGTCGTTCGCGAAGACACCACGCCTGTGGTTCGACGTGGCCGCCGCGCACCGGGCCACGGTGTTGTCGGCCGCCAACTTCGCACTCGCTCTGACCGTCCGCCGGGTCCCCGACGAGGTACTCGCCGCTGTGGACCTGAGCCCGGTACGGCTGATGCTGGTGGGCGCCGAGCCGATCTCGGCGACGGTGTGGCGGGACTTCGCGGCCAAGATGCGGCGGACCGGACTGGATCCCCGGGCGGCCACGCCCGTCTACGGTCTCGCCGAGGCGACGCTTGCCGTCACCTTCCCGCCGCTCGGCGAGGTGGCGGCACCCGTGGTGCTGGACCGGGCCGCCCTCAGCCGTGGCCGGGCGGTGGAACGGGAGCCCGGCGGCGACGCCGAGGAAGTGGCCGTGGAGGTGATGGACGTCGGCGTACCGGTGCCCGGCTGCGCGGTGCGGATCACCGACGCGGCCGGCCGGCCGCTCGGTGACCGGCGGGTGGGGCACATCGAGGTCGGCGGCCCGCAGATCGCGCGCGGCTACCACCGCCTTCCCGAGCCGACCGCGCAGACCTTCGCGGACGGCTGGCTGCGCACCGGGGACCTCGGCTTCCTGCGGGACGGCCGACTGTGTGTCAGCGGCCGCCACAAGGATGTCCTCTTCCTCAACGGCCGTACCTTCCACGCCCCGGACATGGAGGAGGTGGCGGCCGCGACGCCCGGGCTGCCTGCCGGTCTCACGGCTGTGGTCGGCTCGACCGACCCGGTGACCGGGAGCGAGCGCGTGGTGGTGTTCGTGTCCTGGAGCCGCCCGCCGGGCACCGCGACGGAGGTACTGGACCAGGTCGCGCGGCGGGTTCGTGGGGCACTGGGCCACGACGACGTGTACGTCCTCGCTCTCCCGCCGTCGGCCTTCCCCCGCACCACGAGCGGGAAGCTGCAGCGGCAGCGGATGCGGGCGCGCTTCGAGGCCGGGTCGTACCGGCCCGGGGCCTCGTCCAGCCCTCCGGCCATGTCGTCTGCCCGCTCGGCCGCCGCCCCTTCCGCACCCTCGGCTGCCGTCCCGTCCGTCGCCTCGTCAGACACACCGGCGGGCGGGCCGGGGCAACCTGACGTCGTACGGCGATCGGTGTCGCCCCGCTCGCGCCGTGACGTACGGCAGCTGGTGCGCGAGGTATGGGCACGCGTACTGGCGCGACCGGAGGCGTCCTTCACGGACCGGGACCGGTTCACCGATCTGGGCGGTACCTCGCTCAAGGCCATGGAGGTGCTCGCCGAACTGGAGCACTCCCTCGATGTCACCCTCGCTCCGGCCGTGATGCGCGACGACACCGTCGACGCGCTCACCGACCACCTGCTGGCGGCAGCCGACGACACGGCAGACCGGCGGCCGTACGCCGCCGACGAGCAGGTGCCGACACTCGCCCGAGCCGGCACGCCCGCGACGGCGATCGTCGCGATGGCCTGCCGGTTCCCCGGCGCGAGCACGCCGGAGGAGTTCTGGGATCTGCTGGCCGGCGGCCGGGACGCCGTCACGACGGTGCCGCCGGGCCGCTGGGACGCCGCACCCCCGACGCCGGCGGGCGGGCAGGCGTCCCCCGGCCCCGGCGGACGCTGGGGGTCCTTCCTCGACGACCCGGCCGCCTTCGACGCCGGGCACTTCGGCATCGGTGACGAGGAGGCCCGCACGCTCGACCCGCAGGCACGGATCTTCCTCGAACTCGCCCACGAGGCACTGGAACGGGCGGGCTACGCCGGGGACCGCCGCCGCGGCCTGCGCGTCGGCGTGTTCGCCGCCGTCGGGGACAGCGGCTACCGGCAGGTCCTCGCCGACGCGACCCCGGCCGGTACACCACCGGCTGCCACGGCCCTGACCGGGAACCTGCCCAACCTGGTCGCCGCCCGTGTCGCGCACTGCCTCGACCTCGACGGGCCGACGCTCGCCGTGGACACCGCGTGCTCGTCGGGTCTGGTGGCGCTGCACCTGGCCCGTCGCAGCCTCGCGGACGGCGAGTGCGACATCGCCGTCGTCGGCGGTGTCAACCTCCACCTCACGGCCGACGCGTACCAGGCACTGGAGTCGGCACAGGCCCTGTCACCGACCGGCCGCAGCCGCGCCTTCAGCACCGCGGCCGACGGCTTCGTACCGGGCGAGGGTGGAGCTGCCCTCGTCCTGCGGCCACTTGAGGAGGCCGGCCGCGACAACGACGAGATCCTGGCCGTCGTACGCGGCACCGCCGTCAACAACGACGGCACCTCCCTCAGCCTGATGGCACCCAATCCGCTGCGACAGCACGAGGTGATCGACCGGGCGTACGAGGTCTGCGGCGTCGATCCGCGGTCGGTGACGTACGTCGAGGCCCACGGGACGGGCACAGCCGTCGGCGACCCGATCGAACTGCGGTCCCTGGCTCAGGCATTCCCGGCCCGGACGGACGGGCGGCCGCGGCTGCTCGGCTCGGTCAAGACGAACGTCGGGCACCTGCTGAACTCGGCAGCCCTGCCCTCCCTGGTCAAGGTCGTGCTGGCTCTCGGGCGAGGCCGGCTGCCGGCCTCGCTGCACCACACGTCGCCCTCCCCAGCGGTCGAGCGGTCCGGGTTCGCCCTGGTCACCGAGCTGACCGACTGGGAGTCGCAGGGTCCGCGCAGGGCGGGCGTCAACGCCTTCGGCTTCGGCGGCACGAACGCGCACGCTGTTCTGGAACAGGCCCCGCCGACACCGGGTTCTGCCCCCGCAATGCGCTCGGGAGACGGTCCGCGCCTGCTGACCCTCTCCGCGCGCAGTGCGGACGGTCTGGCCGCCTGGACCTCCCGTCTCGCGGACCATCTGCGCGATCACCCGGAACTCGACGAGGGGGATGTCTGTCTGACGGCGGCCACGGCACGGGACGAGGGACCGCACCGCCTGGCCGTGGTGGCCGACGGGGACCTGCGAGAGCGGCTCGCCGGCGCGACCGCCGCAGGTGACGGCCGACCGTCGGGAGTGGTCACCGGGACGGTGGCGAACCGGCCGCGGACCGTCTTCGTCTTCCCCGGCCAGGGCGCGCTGCGGCCGGGTCAGGGCCGCGCGTTGTACGCGACGGCACCGGTGTACCGCGACACGCTCGACGAGGCATCGGCCCGCGTCGGCGCCGTACACGGGCGGCAGTTGACGTCCTGGTGCGTGGACGCGGAGGTGGATCCGCGGGCGCAGGCCGCCACCGAGGTGGCACAGCCGTTGCTGGTCGCCCACGGGGTGGCCCTCGCCCGGCAGTTGATGGCCTGGGGCGTACGGCCCGACGCGCTCGTCGGACACAGCGTCGGCGAGCTGGCGGCTGCCTGTGTCGGCGGGGCGCTGTCGCTTGCCGACGCGGTGGGGTTCGCGGCGGAACGCGGGCGGCTCATGGGCACGTTGACCGCACCGGGCGCGATGCTGGCCGTACGGGGAGCCGACGAACAGGATGTGGCGGCCCTGGTGGCCGCATCACCCGGCGAGCTCGCGGTGGCCGCGTACAACGGTCCCGGCCGGGTGGTGATCTCCGGCAGCCCCGACGTGGTCGAGCGGGCGGCGGAGAAGCTCGCCGGGCTGGGAGCGGCGGTGCGCCCGCTGCGGGTGCCGCACGCTTTTCACTCACCGTTGATGGAGCCGGTCGCGCAGGCCCTGACCGACGCGGCACACACTCTGGACGCCACGGCTGCCGACCTGCCCTTGTTGAGCACGCTCACCGCCGAGTGGCAGCCACGCATGGACCCGGACCACTTGCGCGAACACGCCCTGCGGCCGGTGCAGTTCGGCCGGGCCGTGGCACGGTTGTTGGACGAGGGCTACGACACGTTCGTCGAACTCGGGCCGGACGAGAACCTCTCGGGCCCGATCCGTGCGGCAGCGGCCCATCACCGGGCCACCGATACGGACCGCACGACTGCCGACGCCCCGCGTCCGGCCAACGACACCGACGCTGGCACGGATGCTGGCACTGGCATTGGCGCCAGCGCCGGCAGTCGTGTGCTCGTCGTGTCCGCGCCCGGGGAGGCCGACCGTGCCGGGGCCGCGAAAGGCGATACCCCGGGCGGGGCGCGGGAGTTGCTGGCGACAGTGGGTCGACTCTGGGCGCGGGGCGTGACGCTGGACCGTACGGCGCTCGACGCGGGCAGTCGGCGTGTGGCGCTGCCGCCCTACCCCTACCAGCGGCGCCGGTACTGGCCCGACACCGCGGCGCACGGACTCCTGCACCGCGTCACATGGCAGGCGGCGCACCTGGCCGACGACGCTCCCGCCGGACCCGTACTGGTGACCGGCCCGGACGCGACGGCGGTGCGCGAGCTCGCGGAACAGTTCGCGGGGCGGGGCGTGGAGGCGACCACCGACCCGGGAGTCGCTGCGGCGCAGACGGTGATCCTGCTCGCCGGGGCGGCCGAGCACGGCACGGGTGCCGAGTTCGAGCGGATGCAGCGTACGTGGGTCACGGGGTTCCTGGAGGCGCTCGCGCTGCTCGACCGGACCGGGGCTCGTCGTCTGCTGGTCGTGACCGAGGACGTGCACGTCACCGGACACGGCTCCGAGCGTCCGGACCCGGCGCAGGCCGTGCTGGGCGCCCTCGCTCTGGCCGTGCCCGAGGAGTTCCCGGGAGTGGTGGCGAACTGGGTCGACCTCGCGTCCCTCGACGACGCCGGGCAACGGCTGCGGGCCGTTCTCGCCGAGTCGGCGGCGCCCCAGGCGGCCGGGGTGGTCGCCTGGCGGGACGGGCGGCGGCTGGTACGGACCGTCGTCCCGCAGTCTGCCGAGACGCCCCTCGGCGGGGAACGGCTGCCCGCCGACGGCACCTTCCTGATCACGGGCGGCTGCGGGGGCATCGGCTCCGCTCTGGCCCGAGACCTCGCCGGGCGCGGCCGGCCGGTGGTCATCCTCACGGGCCGCTCTCCACAGCCGCCCGAGGGCCTGGTGGAGGAACTCGGGGCGCTCGGCGCCGATGCCCGCTACCACCCGGCCGACCTCGCGGTGCGGGACGACGTCGACAAGCTCGTCGCCGAACTGCCCCCGCTGGACGGTGTCTTCCACGCGGCCGGAGTGGTGCGCCCAGGCAGCCTGCGCTCAACTGACGTACAGGAAGCGGTGGATGCCCTTCAGGCGAAGACGCTCGGCACGATGCTGCTGTCGGAGGCACTGCACCGGCACGGGCAGCTTCCCGGGGTGTGTGTCGCGTTCTCCTCCGTGTCCTCGGTACTGCCAGGGTTGGCCGGAGCGCTCGGCGTCTACGCGGCCGCGAACGCCTTCCTCGACTCCTTCGCCGCCGCCGAGCGGCTGGCCGGACGACCATGGCTGTCGGTGAACCTCGGGCCGTTCGCCGAGACGGGGCTCGCCTCCTCGCTCACCTCTTCGCTCGGCGCCGGCGCCGTTGCGCGCGCCGGAAGCCGCCCGCTGGCGACCGCGCCCGCGCTGGCCGCGCTGCGTTCGGCGTGCGACACGGACGCGGCGCAGCTGGTACTCGCCGATCTGACGTCCGTGCGGGGACCGGCCCACGCCGACTCGCCGAGCCGGCCTGCGGCAATGCCGCAGCCGCACCTACACCCGCAGTCGCAGTCGCAGTCGCAGACAGCTTCACCGGCGGATCGTCATCCCTCCGGCGCTGACAGGGCGGCGTCCGTCTCCGGCTCCGGCGCCGCTGCCGTGCTCCGGGAGCTGCTCGCGCAGTCGCTGGGCGTACCGGCGTCGGCCGTCGACGACGACGCCCCGTTCCTGTCGCTCGGGCTGGACTCGCTGGGCGCCGTCGACCTCGTCAAGCGGCTGGAGCGCAGGACGGGGCGGCAATGGCCCACCACGCTCTTCTTCGAGTACCGGACCGTGCGCGAGTTGGCCGCGCACCTCGACGCGCAGACCGCAGCCGCAGCCGGCGCCGAAGCCGAAGCTGATGCTGATGCTGATGCTGATGCTGATGGCGTCGAGGCGGGGCGGGACGCTCGCCGCGCCCCGCTTCCGCCCTCGGCCGACGTCGGCACACCCTTCGCCCTCACCCCCGTACAACTGGCCCTGCACACCAGCAGCCGACTGCACCCGGACGTCCCGGCCCGCGGCCATCTGCGCCTGACGATCCGTGGCCCGCTGGACACCCACGTCCTCGGCCGGGCGTTGACAGCGCTGGCCGAGCGGCACGGCATGCTGCGGCTGCGTATCGACGACGAGGGCGTAACGCCGATGCAGCGGCTGGCACCGACGGTGCCCCTGCGGACCTGGTACGAGGTGCGCGAGGGGACCGCCCAGAGCGTGGCCGACGTCGAATCGGCCCTGTGCAACCGGCCTTTCGACCTGGCCGTCGAACCGCCGATACGGGCCGTCGTACTCCATCAGGAACCGAGCCTCGCGCACGTGTTCCTGATGGTCCATCACGCGGCGGCGGACGGGTACAGCCTGAACGTCCTGGCCGAAGACCTGTGGGCCCTGTACACCTCGCTCTGGCGCGGAGAGCGCCCCCAACTGGTCCCACCAGCACTGGACTTCGCGACGTACGCGGCAGCGCGCGTCCGCTCCCCCGGGTCCAACAGCCCGCAGGACACGCGGCGTTACTGGGCGGAGCGCCTGGCCGGTCGAGGCGAACCGCTGCGGCTGCCGTACGACGGCGATCCCGACGCTCCCCCGTCGGGCCCGCTCGTGCAACACCACGGCGAACTCGACGCGGCCCTCACCACCGGTCTGGAACGGCTGGCCGCCGCGAATGACGTGTCGCTGTTCCACCTGCTGCTCGCCGCGTACGTGCGCTGCCTGGTGCGGTGGACGGGCCGCCGGGACATTGCCGTGAACGTGGCCCGGGCCCGGCGCGAGGACCGGATCGACGGGGTGGACCGGCTCGTCGGTCCGCTTGCCGACACGCTTCCGCTGCTGTGCGAGGCGGACCCGGAGGAGCCGCTCGTGGCACTGGCGGCGCGGCTGCGCCAGGCATGGTTGGAGAGCGAGCGGCACGCCGACCTGAGCAGTCTTGACCTGGCCGGGCTGTTGTCCGGTATCGACGGCGGCCCTCGCACGGCGAGCCCGGCGGGCTTCAGTTTCGCCCGCTTCCCGGCCCGACTGGCGGCCGACTGCCCGGTGGAAGTACGGGCGACCGCGGCCGGCACCGGTTCGGCCGCGACCCGGCTGAGCCTGCTGTGCTGGGCGGACGGCCCTGTGCTGCGCATGTCGTGGAACTTCCCGCTCCCGCTCTTCGCGCGGGGGACGGTGGCGCGTCTGGACCGGGAGTACCGCGAGGAACTGGCCGCGCTGTGCGCAGTTCCCGCGACTCCCGCGACTCCCGCACCTCCTGTGCCTGCACCTGCGCGTGCGCCTGTTGCGGTCCTCTCCCCCGCTTCCCCCGTGGCGTCCGTACCGCCCGCCGATTCGGACAGCGGCCCGAGCCTGGTCGCCCGGCTGCTCGACCGATTCCGTGCCACGCCCACGACAACCGCGGTCGACGCCGGATCGACGACGCTCACCTACGCGGCCCTCGACCACGCGTCGGCTCTGCTCGCCGCGCGCCTTCGGACCCTCGGGGTGCGTCCGGGCGACCTGATCGGACTGCTCACCGAGCCGGGCCCGGACACCGTGATCGGCGTGGTGGGCATTCTGCGGGCCGGGGCCGGCTGGGTTCCCCTGGATGCGGGCCACCCCACGGCACGGCTTGCGGATCAACTGGCCCGCACAGGCGCCGGCGTCGTGGTGTGCCATGCATCGACCTCGTCAACTGCCTCCACTCTCCGGGGAGTTCGGGCCGTAGCTGTCGACGGCCTGCCCGCCTCACCGACCGTGATGCGTGACGACTCCGTACCAGCGACCGTCCCCGTGTCCCCGGCGGAGGCCGAGGCGATCGCGTACGTCATCTTCACCTCCGGATCCACCGGACGCCCCAAGGCGGTACCCATCACCCACCGGGCGATGGAGAACTACCTCGACTGGGCAGTCACGACCTTCGGCTACGGCCCCCAGGACCGCCTGGCCCAGACGGCGTCTCCCTGCTTCGACGCCTCCGTACGCCAGTTGCTCGCGCCGCTCCTCGTCGGCGCCACCGTGGTGACCGTGCCGCAGGACCTGCGGCACGACCCCGAGTTGCTCCTCGCGTACGTGGAGCGGGCGCGGATCACCGTATGGAGCTCCGTGCCGACGCTCTGGGAGCAACTGCTGTCCGCCGCCGAGGAGCAGGTGCGACGCGGGGCGGGGCGACCGAACCTGTCGGCGCTGCGTTGGGTGCACGTCGGAGGCGAGGCGCTGCCCGCCGCGCACGTACGCCGATGGTTCGACCTGTTCGGAACCGGCACCCGGATCGCCAACCTGTACGGGCCCACTGAGGCGACCATCAACGCCACCTGCCATGTCATCGACGTCCGCCCCGCCGACGACGTACAACGCCTGCCCATCGGGCGGCCCGTCGCCGGTACCGAGTTGGAGGTGGTCGGTCCCGACGGAACGCCGTGCGAGGCGGGCGGGTTCGGCGAACTGCTCATCGCGGGCGTCGGGTTGACCCCCGGATACCTGGGCGAGCCGGACCTGACGGCCCGCGCGTTCGCCGTACGCGACGGTCGCCGCTGGTATCGCAGTGGGGACCGGGTACGCCGTGGCGAGGGTGGCACGCTGGAGTTCCTCGGTCGTGTCGACGACCAGGTGAAGATCCGTGGGAACCGGGTGGAACCAGGAGAGGTCGAGGCGGCCCTCCAGACGCACCCCGGCATCGCACAGGCCGCCGTGACCGCGCACGAAGGGCGGCTGCTGGCGTTCGTGACCGTCCGGCCCGGTTCCGGTCGGCCGGATACCCGCGATGTGCGCAAGCACTTGTCGGACATCGTGCCGCCGTACATGATCCCGGCACGCATCGCGGTCGTCGACGCGCTGCCGCTGACCGGCACCGGCAAGGTCGACCGCCGCGCTCTGTCCGACCGGGCAAGTGCCCCAGCGGACCGTGCGGGCACGGCATCGGCCGCGCTGTCGAAGGCCGCCGGCCGTGGCACTCCCCCGGCGACGCCGACCGAACGGCGGCTGGCGGCGATCTGGTCCGAGCTGCTGGAGACCGGCCCGGTCTGCCGGGAGGACGACTTCTTCGACCTCGGCGGCGACTCGATGCTCGTCCTCCAGGTGTTCGCCCGGCTCGGGGAGCAGGAGGGGCCGTTGCCCAGGCCGACGGCGGTCTACCGCCACCGCACTCTCGCCGCGCTCGCGGGGGCGCTGGACACGGCTGCCGGGCAAGCGTGTGGGACGGTCGCGGCCGCGAGTTCCCGCCCGACCCGAGAGGACCACACGGCCCCCTTCCCCCTCACGCCGGGCCAGCGTGGATTCCTCCTCGCCGAGGAGCTCTCACCGGGTGGCGGTTCCTGGCTGGCGCGGCTGCGGTTGTCCGGCCCGCTGGACCAGGAG
>Ga0307514_10004394_pt1 | contig 12987 bp, 5 predicted proteins | sample 16_EM_MG_FD_203088 | JGI IMG/M metagenome (GOLD analysis project Ga0307514, IMG submission 203088) | Populus trichocarpa ectomycorrhiza microbial communities from riparian zone in the Pacific Northwest, United States - 16_EM | ecosystem: Host-associated > Plants > Roots > Unclassified | place...
CCGAGTCGCGCTCTACCTGGGGATCGTCCGGTCTGATGCCATGGCTAGGAGAGCGTGTCGGTGCACCATCGGGCTGGGGGGCGCTGTGGGGACATCCACGCGGTGGAAGGGGCCGAACGGCGACCAGTGGAGCTCCGCGGCGAGGCGGCTGGCGCGCTGGCGAGACAACTCGCGCAACGCGGATCAGCGGCTGGAGGAGATAGCCGCGGACCATCTACGCGCCCTGCACGAGACACTCCGTGCCGATCGATCGGCTTTCAGCCTGTACGACACGGCCTGTGCGGCCGGTGAACGGCTCGCCGGCGTTCTGGGCTCGCTGGCCGCAGAGGGCGCGGAGTCGGAGGACGCACTCGTCGCGCGCCTCGTCTCGGAGGTCGGCGGAGACGGCGGCACACTCGCCGATGCCGCGGTGCGCAGGGCTGTGGCCGCGGCAGTCCGCGATGTCCGGGACAGGCACCCCGAGCTGGACAACGCCATCGATGCGGGTGCCATGCGCGGCGGTTTCGCCTGGGACGTCCTGTGCGATCTCTACCAGGTGTTCTTCGCCGACATGGTGGGGGAGTTCCTTCGGTCCGTTGTCGCCGAGCACGTCAACCTGGCCGTACCTGTCCTCATCGCGACCGATCCGGAAGGCAGGATCGCCGACTGGGTCGCGGAGAAGGTGGTGGACCTGGTGCCGAATCCCTGCGAGGAGTCCGCCGAAGCGACGGATCTCGCACAGGCTGTGGACACCGCTCAATCGGTGGTGGGCGCTGTGCAGGATCCGTCGGCCGTGCTGCCCAAGATTGCCGCGTCGCTTGTACCGCGGGCGGTCGGAAAGGTACTTGGTCTGATCACTGAGGAGATCACCGGAGAAGAGGGAGCTGCGGCATGACCGAATCCGACCACTTCCTGTGGTGGCGCGGCTCCCGAGGGGACCGGCCTCGTGACGACCGCTGGACGGAGATCGCCGAGGAAGCCTTCCAAGAAAACGAACGCCGCATCACCGGCCGGCACCATCTCCCTGGCCCTGTCCCCGACTGGGCCGAGGATCTGTTCCGCGTCGCCAGGGCCGCGTTCATCGCCGACAAGTACGTACGCCGGACCGGCGTCCAGGACCGGTGGACCCGCCGCATCAGCCTCGCCGTGCCCGTCACGGAATACGAGCGGTGGCAGAGCGCAGCCGTCCGTACCCACTTCACCGCACTCCTCCAGATCCTCACCGGGGACCTCTGGAATGTGGACTTTCGGCCTCTCACCGGTCACCAGGTCGAGGAGGCCATGGTCTTCCCTGACGATCCGCGTGCCTCGGAAGTCGCGCTGTTCTCCGGAGGGCTGGATTCCCTCAGCTGGGCCGCTACCCGCTCGCGCGCCGACGATCCTCGACCGCTGCTACTCGTGATGTTTCGCGAGATCGGCCTGCTGCGTCTCCAGCAGCGGGTGTACAAAGCCGTCGAGCGGCTGGACGGACCACGGCCGGTCATGTTGCTACCGATGAGCCAGACCCCGGCCGGCGACGGCTCAGGGCTGCGGCTGGAAACCTCCTCCCGCACCCGAGGTCTGCTGTATGCGGCCGGCGCGATCCGTGCTGCTGCCGCGCACGGAGTCGGCACCATCCACATCCCCGAGAACGGTCAGCTCGCACTCAACCCGCCCCTGACGCCTGCCCGTTCGGCCGCTTGCTCCACCCGCTCCGTGCACCCGCGGACGCTGGGCAGTCTGAACGCCTTGGTAGCCGCCGTAGGTGACACCGCGAGCGCGGTACGGGTGGTCAACCCCTTGGCACAGCTGACGAAAGGCGAGGTATGCAGGGCTGGACGTGATGCGGGCCTCACCTCGTCCGACCTGGAGTCCACCCTGAGCTGCGGTAAGCCGCCCGCCCGCCGCAGTGGCGGCCCTCCCATTGCCAACTGCGGCGTTTGCTTCCCGTGTCTCGTGCGCCGCTCCGGGCTACTCCACGCAAACGGCATCGACGGCACCCGGTACGAGGCATTGCCGTGGGCGGACGACCTACCGCTTGACCGGGGTGCCGACTGGCGCGCACTGCAGCGGTGGCTGCTCGGCCGGTACACCCTTACGGATGTCTTCACCGATACCCCGCTGCCGCCGGACACGGACCCGGCGGTAGCGTTCGATTTGATCAGGCGCGGGCGGGAGGAGCTGGAACGCCTGCTTCGGATCGCGACTGTGGCCGGAGCCGCTGACGCGGCGTAGGCGGCGATGTGAAGTACCCACCAACGGCGCACTTCTGAATGCCAGTTGGGACGTATTCTGCTCTCTGGGTTGAGAGCTGCGGCAGGGGTGAGGGTCTCGTATCCGTTCCCTCCTTGCCGTGAGCGCTGGGCAGCAGAGGTGACAGGGGAGACGTCGTGGAGATTCAGATCACGGTCGATACACAGGGCGACGACACAGCGGCACATGATCTGTACCACTGGCTCCGGCAGGATCGCGAACTCCGGCGTCACGTGGAGGTCGAATTGGCACAAGCCTCGGAAGCCTCTGACCGTATGAGCGCGGGTGAGATCATCAACATGTTCGTCAGCAACGGTATTGCCGCTGCGAGCTTGTTGGTGAACATCGTGGTCGCCTGGCGAGCATCCCGCCCTTCGCCGCCCGGGGCGGTGACTTTCGAGCGCGGCGGCGTAACAGTGACCGTGCACGATGCCTCGGATGAAACCTTGAGCAGAGTCGCACTGTTGGTGGCTCCTGAGACCCGTGGGGACCTAGGGGCCGCTGGTCCGTCGGCACCATCGGTTGCAGGGAATCGGTGATGGGGCTGCCCGACCCCGACGGAACTCGTGTGGTGCTGATTGGCGCGGACGAGTACCAGAACTTCTCGGACCTGCCAGCAGTGCGGAACAACCTTGCAAGGTTGGCAGAGCTCTTCGGGGCACCGGACGTTGGGGGTCTCCCCGCCGGACGTTGCGTTACGCTGCGTAACCCCGCCAATGCCCAGGACGTGCTCGACGCCGTCCACCAGGCAGCGAGCGAGGCGACAGACACGCTGGTGGTGTACTTCGCCGGCCACGGTATGCGGTCGCTCGATGGCTCTCTCTACCTAGCGCTGGGGCATTCGGAGCGAAACCAGAAGTTTTACAAGTCGGTGGCGTTCAACTACCTCCGCACAGCAGTGCTGGAAAGTGCAGCGCTCAGGAAGGTCGTGATCCTCGACTGTTGCTACAGCGGTGCCGCGCTGGAGGGGTACATGGGTGGGCCGGATGACCTGGCGGACCAAACCGCCATCGAGGGCACTTACGTCGTGACCGCCTCAGCTGCGACGCAGTTCGCCATGGCTCCTGTGGGCGCGCGCTACACCGCGTTCACCGGCGAACTGGTGAAAGCCATTACCGATGGTGTTCCAAACGTGTCCGGTCCGCTCGACATGAACGCCCTCTATCGGCACGTCAGCCGTGAACTGGCATCACAGGGCATGCCGATGCCCCTGCAACGGGCCGGCGACCAAGGGCACGCCATCACACTGTTCCGAAACAAGTGGAAGCGGCCCAGGAAGGAGCCCACGCTCGCGGCGCTGCGTGAAGAGTGGTTCCGCGCGATCCAAGAAGGACTGCTCTGGCATGTAAGGGATGTCCCGGCGCTCGGCAGAGGCCGACTACGCACCGACTTCGGCGAGCCCGGGCTCATCGGCTCCCTGCTGGTCGCGCGGATCGCCGCCCGGCTCGCCCAGGGTGAGGGCACGGCGAATATCCATGACTGGCTCGCCGCCAGCCCCTTTTTCACTGCGCCCGGCCCCACTGTTGATGAGCTCACCGCGCTCATCAACAAGGTCCAGTACGGGTTCCAGCACGACGGGCTGGCCACCACCGTTGTGGTCCTCGACGGCCTGGGACTGCTCCCCTGGAAGCCGGAGAGCACGGACATGCTCCTCATCGAATACTGGGCTGCCCAACGAGGTCGTACGGTGCCTCGTACACGTGTGGAACGTGAACTCAGGCAGCTGTGGGACAGCACGGACGCGCGTGTCCACGCGGCGCTTTCGGCGTTGCCGTCCTCTCCACTGGAGGCATACCCCGACCTGTGGAAGAGGCTGAAGGGCGAGTCAGACTTCCGCGTCGGCAACGCGGGGGCCATGGTGCTCGGCGAGCGTGGTGGCGGCGACCGCGCCTGGGATCGGTGGATGTCCACCCGCACCTGGAGCATCCTCAAGGCTCGCCACTTGGTGCGCCTCGGCGGAGATCTCGCCCGCTGCCAGGCCGCGCAGCGTGCTCTCGGCCGTCTCCTCGATCAGGCAACGCCCGGCGATGAGTTCCGCAGTGTTCTTGAGCGGGTCGCAAAGATCATCTATGAGCAGTTGGAGTACATTGCCCTGGCTGTGGAGGGCATGAGCGCTATCGAGTACGAGCTGCTACGCGAGCGTAGCCGGGACGAACACTTCCAGGACGGCTGCCTCGGCACGTTCCAGCAGCATCTTCTGGAGGGGTACCGGTCCTTCGCCCCTTTCTCTGAGCACGTGACAACACACGGCACCTGGGGCCCCCTTCCATGGTGGTCGATCGCCCTGCACGACGAGCGGGAACAACTGGCGGCGCAGGGGCTGCTCGTCCGTGGTGGCATGCAGATGAGCGTCACCGCCAAGAGCCGTGACGCTGACGAGCTTGTGATCACCTGCCAGGAGCCCGGGCTCGGTCCCTCGCGCATCACAGCCCATTTTCGCTTCGATCTCCGCGATGCCGTGCACGCCTGTGAGCTGCTCCTGCTCGCCCGTCGGCAGTCGGTGGCGGTGGACTTCCTCACGGAACACATCGACGAGTGGGATGATCGCGAGGTCAACCTCATCGGCACGTTGCCCATCGACATAGGTGGCGACATCGGAGCTACGCTGGCCGACATCGCAACCGGTGCCCTGCGCCGACTCATGCCTGGCGCATCAGGCCCGGCTATTTACCATGACGTGGTCCCGGAGCTTGAGAGGCTTATCAAATCATCACGGCTCCCACAGATCTGCCGTCATCCGAGGTAGCGACCGAGCCTGATGAGGCCGGCGTCGACAGGCCCGTCAAGCGTCTCCGTGTTCGACAGTTCTCGCAGAGCGGCGCCGCACTGTTCGACGGTGATCTAGTTGTGCTCGGTGATCTGGACGTCGAGGGCGCCATGGAAATCGAGCGTCTCAGTGCCGTTGCCCTTGATCTCTTCCACGCAAGCAGCGATCCCGGTGTCGAGCCGTTCTATGATCTTTCGCAGCTCGCGGACGCTCTTGACCTCTTCCTCAAGTTTCGCCACCGCTTTGGCCGGATCGCCCCTTTCGTCTCTTCGTTCCGGCTGTCATGATCTGTCTTCGGCCAACGGCGAAGATCGTGCGGTCCAACGCCATCCAGTCGCGGAGAGTGTTGCCCCGATGTCGCCCCATCTGTCCCCTCGTGGCGCGAACGCAGGTGAGGCAGGGGCCTTTGGCTTGAACTCGTCTCGTCGATCACCCGTGGCCGTATGAGGTGGATCGCGAGGTCGAGACATCGCTCCTCACGACTAGCGCGTTGACGATGTCAACGCATTGACGGTTGTTTGAATTGCGATTCCCGTGTACGTTCCTCTGTGGGTGTTCCCGTCTGTCACGATGAGCACGCCCGCCATATGGGGAAAACGCGTGCCCTCTCGGCGGGGCCGCACGGGGAGGCAGCAGCATGAGCGAAGGTTCCGAGACGGTCGCAGAGCGGTTCCGCCTGCTGAGCTACATCGACTCGGGAAACATGGGTGAGGTTCACCGCGCCGAGGACCTGGATGAGGCCGAGGACTCTCCCGACCGCGTCGTCGCCCTCAAGCTCATCCGCCGCCGCCGCTCGGGCACGCTGGTGGAGACCCGCACCGACCCGAAGGCGGTGGAGCGGTTCGCGCGCGAGGTGCGCATCATGCATCTGCTCAGCCACCCCAACTTGCCCCGCACGATCGACGGTGGGGTGGACGAGACCAACGGCGACCTTCCCTTCCTGGTCATGGAATTCCTGGACGGGCATCCGCTCGCCGACCTCGTGGCGGAGGAAGGGCAGCTTCCGGTGCCCTGGGCCGCCGCCATCGGGGCACAGATGGCCGACGCCCTGGCCGCCGCTCACGTTGCCGGCGTGGTCCACCGGGACCTCAAGCCCCGCAACGTGATGCTCACCCGCGGTGGCGCCGTCAAAGTCCTCGACTTCGGTATCGGCCGGATTGTCGACGATCCCGACGGCACCAAGCTGACCAGCACGGGAGTGACGGTCGGCACGGCCCGCTACATGGCGCCGGAACAGTTCGAGGGCAGCCTCGTGACTCAGGCTGCCGATCTGTACGCCCTTGGGTGCATGCTGCACGAGATGCTCCTGGGAAACCCGCCCTTCGTGGGCAACACCGCCTTCGATTTCCGCGACAAGCACGTCAATCAGGAGCCCACGCCGGTGCGTCTGCTCCGTTCGGATGTGCCGGAGGCGCTGGCCCGCCTTGTGGACCGCCTGCTTGCGAAGAACCCCGCCGACCGCCCGGCCGACGCGGTCGCCGTCCGCGATGCGCTGCTTCCTTTTGTGGCGGAGGGCAGCACTCTCCCTGCCTGGCAGGATTTCGACCCGGTGGAGTGGCTGCTGCGGTCGGCCAACGAGGCTGCCTCGGTCACAGAGCAGCGGCCTTCCGAGCCGGCGGTACCGGAGCCTGCGAAGCGTTCCCTGTCCGGCTCCGGCATGGACGTCTTCGGTGTGCACGAGCAGCTCATCAAGGACTACCGCTCGTTCACCGAGGGCGGCACCGTGATCCGCGACGAGCGCATCAAGGACTTCGTGAAGAAGGACCTTGACGACAAGTCGCAGTGGCCCAACCCCTGGCTGTCGCTCAACCCCTTCTTCGCTTCCGCCGGAACGGTCGCGGAACTCGCCGCGCAGAAGGTCCTGCATGACGAGTGCGCGAAGATCTTCCAGGCGGGGAAGTCCGAGAACGCCACCGTGTGCGACGGCCGCTCGCTCACTCTGCACCGTCACCAGCGTGCGGCGATCGACGCGGCGGCAGCCGGCGTCTCCTACGTCCTGACCACCGGCACCGGTTCCGGTAAGTCCCTCGCCTACATGGTCCCGATCGTCGACCGGGTCCTCAAGGAGCGGAAGAAGGCGGGGGCCGACGGGCCCAAGCGGGTGCGGGCCATCATCGTCTACCCGATGAACGCCCTTGCCAACAGCCAGCTCAAGGAGCTGGAGAAGTACCTGCGCAATGGTTACGGCGCCGGCAACGAGCCGGTCACCTTCGCCCGCTACACGGGCCAGGAGGACGACGAGACCCGCAGGAAGATCCGCAAGAACCCGCCGGACATCCTGCTCACCAACTACGTGATGCTGGAGCTGATGCTCACCCGGCCCGACGACCGCGACAGTCTCGTGGCCATGGCCGAGGGACTGCAGTTCCTCGTCTTCGACGAACTGCACACCTACCGGGGCAGGCAGGGCGCGGACGTCGCCCTGCTGATCCGCCGGGTACGCGACGCCTGCCGCGCCGACGACGTGCAGTGCATCGGCACCTCGGCGACGATGTCGACCGAAGGCAGTCTGGAGGAGCAGAAGGACGTGGTCGCCGACATGGCGACCAAGCTCTTCGGCACGAAGGTCGGCCCCGAGCACATCATCGGCGAGACCCTGGTCCGCGCCACCGGCGAGACCCCGACCGTCGTCCCCGCCGAGCGTCTTACGGACATCGCCGCCCCGCGTGCCTATGCCGACCTCAAAACCGATCCTCTCGCGCGCTGGATCGAGACGTACTTCGGCCTCGGCACCGACGAGGGCACGGGGCAGCTCGTGCGCCAGAAACCTCGGAAGATCGAGGAAGCTGCCGCCGAACTCGCAGGGCAGAGCGGGGTGCCGGAGAAGCAGTGCGCGGATGCCCTTAGGGCCACGCTGGAGGCGGGCTCGCAGGCGTACCACCCCGTCACCGAACGCCCCTTGTTCGCTTTCCGGCTCCACCAGTTCCTGTCCAAGGGCGACACCGTCTACGTCACCCTGGAGAACAAGGCGGACCGCTACCCCACTCGTGACTACCAGCGGGTCCGGCCGGGGACTGACGGACACGTCCTGATGCCGCTCGCCTTCTGCCGTGAGTGCGGTCAGGAGTACCTCACCGTGTGGCGTACGGAGAAGGACGGGGAGGTCCGCTACGAGCCGCGCCGCGACACCGCTGCCACGGGGGGCCGTGCAGGTGACGGCTACCTCTATCTCGACACGGACCGCTACCTGCACGGCACGCCGTGGCCCCAGACTCCGGAAGAGGCCATCGCCGACCGCCGACTGCCCGAGTCCTGGCTGGAGATCGACGACAGGGGACAGGAGGTCGTCAAGAAGTCCTACCGGGACCGGCTGCCACGGGCGATCACCGTCGATCCGTACGGCAACGAGTCCAAGGGCGAACTGCATGCGGCGTTCATCCCCGCCCCGTTCCTGTTCTGCCTGCACTGCTCGGTCTCCTACGAGCAGACCCGCGGGAAGGACTTCGCCAAGCTCGCCACCTTGGACCAGGAAGGCCGCTCCTCGGCGACCTCGCTGATCTCCGCGTCCATCGTGCGCTCGCTGGACAGCGTGCCGGAGGCGGCGCTCCCCAAGGCGGCACGCAAGCTCCTCACGTTCGTCGACAACCGGCAGGACGCCTCACTCCAGGCCGGCCACTTCAACGACTTCGTCCAGGTCACCGAATTGCGTGGGGCGCTGTACCGGGCCGCCGTCGACGCGGGCCCGGACGGTATCCCGCATGAAGAGCTGACCTCTCGGGTCTCCAACGCGCTCGCCCTGGAGCCCGTCGTGTACACGGGCGAGTCCGACCTGCCCCCGCGGCTGGCCGCCGCCGCGGCCAGGACCCTGCGAGATGTGATCGCTTTCCGGCTCTACCTCGACCTGGAGCGCGGCTGGCGCGTCACCATGCCGAACCTGGAGCAGACAGGACTCCTGGAGATCGACTACGCCGACCTCCAGTGGGTCGCCGAACGCCAGGAGCGCTGGGAGCAGGCACACCCCTCCTTGCGTGAGGCCGACGCCTCCTTGCGTGCCGAGATCATGAAGGCGCTGCTCGACGAGATGCGCCGGTCGCTCGCCATCGACGTGCAGTACTTCCGTGACGACTTCGACTCGCTCCAGAGCGCCAGCGAGGAGAGGCTGGTCGACCCGTGGGTGCTCTCCAAGAGCGACACCCCCAAGGTCGCCACTGCCTACCCCCAGCCCTCGAAGCCCGGGATGGACCGCGCGGGACTGTTCCTGTCCGCGCGCGGCAAGTACGGCAAGTACCTGCGCCGCACACATCGCGGCTTCCGTGAGGGACTGGACAACACCGATCTCCAGACAGTCATAGAGGATCTGCTGAAGGTCCTCAGGAAGGCCAGCCTCGTGACCGAGGTGTCCGTGGCCCCACAGAAGGCCGGGCGCTTCCGCAGGCCGTCGACGACCGCCACCGGCTACCGAGTGTCGGCCGCCTCCATCATCTGGCGGGCCGGCAAGGGCGAGACCGGTGCTCACGATCCCCTCACCCGTACGTACGCCAGTGGCGACGGCCCGCGCGTCAACGCCTTCTTCCGGCAGCTCTACCGCGAAACGGCCGACGGCCTGTCCGGCCTGTTCGCACGCGAGCACACGGCGCAGGTCGACCCCGAGGACCGGCAGAAGCGGGAGGAAGCCTTCAGCAAGGCCGAGCTCAAGTTGCTCTACTGCTCCCCGACGATGGAGCTGGGCGTCGACATCTCCTCGCTCAACGCCGTCATGATGCGCAACGTCCCTCCCACCCCGGCCAACTACGCCCAGCGCAGCGGCCGTGCCGGGCGCAGCGGCCAGCCCGCACTCGTCACCACCTACTGCGCCACCGGCAACAGCCACGACCAGTACTACTTCCGCCGCTCCGCCCGCATGGTGGCCGGCGCCGTGGCCCCGCCGCGCCTGGACCTGGCCAACGAGGACCTGGTCCGCTCGCACCTCCAGGGCATCTGGCTCGCCGAGGCCGGACTCACGCTGGGGCGGGCCGTCCCGCAGATCCTCGACATCGCCCACGGCGAAACCTCCGGCAGCCCAGCTCCTGGCCTCGCCCTCCGCGACGACATCCGGGCCGCCTCCCACGACCCCGGCGCGCAGGACCGCACCGTGGCCGCCGCCCGGCGCATCCTCGGCCCGCTGCTCCCCCAGTTCGGTGAGACCACCTGGTGGGACGAGCGGTGGATCGAGGACGCCGTGCACAAGACGCCGCGCAACTTCGACCGGGCCTTCGACCGCTGGCGCGACCTGTACAAGGCGGCCCTCGTCGACCAGTACATCCAGAACAAGCGAGTCCTCGACCACACTCTGACCGAGGGCGACCGGCGGCAGGCGTTCCGGCGCCGCACGCAGGCCGAGACCCAGCTCAACCTGCTCAAGAACGAGAGCCCGGACAACCGATCCATCCTGTCCGACTTCAACCCCTACCGCTACCTGGCGTCCGAAGGCTTCCTGCCCGGCTACTCCTTCCCCCGACTGCCGCTCGCCGCTTTCATCCCCATCCGGGGCGGCAGGCAGGGCGACGGGGACTATCTCCAGAGGCCCCGCTTCCTCGCGATCCGCGAGTTCGGCCCCGGCGCGCTCATTTACCACGAGGGCGCCCGCTACCAGGTCACCCGCATCCAGCTGCCCCCCGACTCCTCCGGCGACGTCTCCACCAGTGAGGCCCGCCGCTGCGCCCACTGCGGCTACCTCGACGAACCCGAGCAGCGCCGGGACAAGTGCGAGATGTGCGACAAGCCGCTGGGTGCGCCCACCTACGGTCTGCTGCAGTTGCACACCGTCTACACCCAGCGCCGGGAGCGTATCTCCTCCGACGAGGAGGAGCGCCGCCGAGCCGGTTTCCGGCTGGAGACGTCGTACCGCTTCAGGCGGCACGGCACGCGCAGGGGGCGGCAGGACGCCCGGGTCGCCGACTCCGCCGGTCAGCTCGCCACGCTCACCTACGGTGACTCCGCCACTGTCCGCATCACCAACGTCGGCAGGCTGCGCGCCAAGGACAACGAGCCGCCCGGCTACTGGCTCGACCCGGCCGACGGGCGTTGGATGAACGAGCGGGACGCCTCCGACGCCTCTGGTGACTCCGGCGAGTTGCCTGTCATCGATGAGGACGGCAAGGAGAAGCGCCGCAAGAAGCGGGTCATCCCGTTCGTCGAGGACCGCCGCAACATCCTCGTCGTCACCCTTGACGAGCCGCTGCCCGAACCGGTCGCCCTGACGTTGATGTACGCCCTGGAGCGCGGCATCGAGACGGCCTTCGAGCTGGAGGACTCCGAGCTGACCAGCGAGCTGTTGCCGCCATCCGACGGCCCGCGAGACCGGCTGTTGTTCACCGAGGCCGCCGAGGGAGGCGCGGGCGTCCTCCGGCGACTCCAGGCCGAACCGAGGGCTCTGGCCAAGGCGGCCAGGCAGGCTCTCGCCATCTGCCACTTCGACGAGGACGGCGAGGACGAGAAGGGCCCCCACCCCGACCGGCCCTGTGCGCGAGGCTGCTACGAGTGCCTGCTGACCTACGGCAACCAGCTCCACCACGGCGTGATCGACCGCCGCCTGATCGTTGCCCTGCTGCTGCGGCTTGCCTCTGCCGAGGTGACGAGCGAGAAGCGCGGCGAAACGACCACGGATCAGCACCGCAGGCTGGTGGCGGCGTCCGCTCCCGGCTCAGCCGCAGACCAGACCTCCCAGCTCACTTCGGTGGAGGCGGAGTTCCTGACCTGGCTCAGGGAGCATGGCCTCCGGCTGCCCGACGAGGTGGGGACCATGGTCCCCGAGGCTGACGCCCGCCCCGACTTCGTCTACCGGATGCCCGGGGTCAAACTCGCCGTCTTCCTCGACGGCGCGGACGCCGAGGAAGACGCGGCGCGGGACGAGGACGCCGAGGAGCGGCTGTACCTCGCCCGGTGGGACGTCATCCGCTTCCCGGAAGGCAGCGACTGGGATGCCATCGCCGCCGAGCACGCCCGTTACTTCGGCCTCGGCCCGTCCTCATGACGGCCCGTCCGCACCGTCCGCCCCGCCCGGCCGTGGAACCGGCTGACACCTCCGCGAGGAAGCCCCGATGACGCACACCTACACCCCCGGCTCCCTGGTCACCGCCCGTGGCCGCGAATGGGTCGTCCTTCCCGACAGCGAGCCCGACCTGCTGGTGCTGCGTCCCCTAGGCGGCTCCGACGACGACATCTCGGCCGTCTTCCCCGCGTTCGAACAGGTACAGGACGCTCAGTTCGCGCCCCCGTCCCCGGCCGACCTCGGCGATCAGCGGGCGGCCGGGCTGCTGCGCTCCTCCCTGCGGATCGGCTTCCGCTCCGGCGCCGGACCGTTCCGCTCCCTCGCCGGCATCGCCGTGGAGCCCCGCGCCTACCAGCTCGTCCCTTTGCTGATGGCCCTGCGGCAGCAGACCGTACGGATGCTGATCTCCGACGACGTCGGTATCGGCAAGACCATCGAGGCGGGCCTGATCGCGAAGGAGCTTCTGGCCCAGGGCGAGGCCAAGGGTTTGGCCGTGCTCTGTTCGCCCGCCCTGGCCGAGCAGTGGCAGGAGGAGCTGCGGACCAAGTTCGGCATCGACGCCGAACTCGTCCTCGCCTCCACGGTCTCCCGCCTCGAACGCGGCCTGGACCTCGGCCAGTCGCTGTTCGACCGGTACCCGCACGTCATCGTCTCCACGGACTACATCAAGTCCACCCGGCACCGGGACGACTTCGTACGGCACTGTCCCGACCTCGTCATCGTCGACGAGGCCCACACCTGCGTCGCCGCCGACGACACCGTCTCGACCCAGAACCAGCTCCGCTACGAGCTTCTGCGGCGCGTCGCGGAGGACACCGAACGACACCTGCTGCTGGTCACCGCGACCCCGCACAGCGGCAAGGAGTCCGGCTTCCGCAATCTCCTCGGCCTGGTGCGTCCTGAGCTGGCCGACGTGGACCTGGAGACGGACCGCGGACGACGACTCCTCGCCCAGCACTTCGTGCAGCGCAAGCGTGCCGACGTACGCCAGTACCTCACCAAGGAGAGCGGACTCGCCGACAACAGTCTGGCCGAGGAG
>Ga0307514_10004395_pt1 | contig 12986 bp, 5 predicted proteins | sample 16_EM_MG_FD_203088 | JGI IMG/M metagenome (GOLD analysis project Ga0307514, IMG submission 203088) | Populus trichocarpa ectomycorrhiza microbial communities from riparian zone in the Pacific Northwest, United States - 16_EM | ecosystem: Host-associated > Plants > Roots > Unclassified | place...
CCATTGCAATAACTGACAGAATACTACACCAAATGACTGAAAAAAAGGATGTTGTCCCCAGCCGTAAAAAGGAATCCATGCCTCTGAGAGTACAGTCCAGCCATACCATTGACAAAAGAAGCACAATATTCCCAAATTGCAAGAGCCATTTTAAAACAACAGGATATGCTTTTGCAACCTTCATTTTAACATAATCACGAGAAGCATATATATTGGTTTTTAGAGAAACAAAAGGTTGCTCCTGCCTCTCCAGCCACTCACCTGCCACCTTCAACATGGACAAAGCTGATGCCCTCAAGTTTCCAACCACCATATCCATATTTTCCATCATATTTTTCAGATGCAGACCATTCAACAAGTGACCCAGTCCACTTTTTGCATGCTCTGGGCCACTTTCACTGCCAGGTAATTTTCCATTGTCTTGTGTTACACCAGGAGTTTCCACCGAAGGACTGCCACAGTCCATTGAATTGGTCATAGAAGAGGCGGGCTCCTCAACATCCAGCACTTCATGTATCTCTTGATTCTCTTTTCTCTGAAAATCTCCAGAGTTTTTCATAAGATTGTCCTCACCCTCAGCATGGGCTGTTTTCCTCGCTCTATCTGTAGGATTACTTGGCTGGTTGCCATTGGGGAGTTCCTCTCCAGGGTAAACCTTCATTTCACTTCCTTTTCCACGTCCATTATTATCTGAATCTGAAACATTTTTCTTGTGATTTGATGAATGGCGGTCCACCCCATTCCTATGCTGATTACCTTTCCGAGCCATGGTAGTTTATTTACGAAGCACTTGTTAGAGAGAAAGGTGCATAAAATTCAAGATTCCTCACACATGAAAACCATATCCTGTCACCAAGGAACATGAAAAGTTAAGTCTGCGAACTTTTTATGCATTGCTTAATACAAGAAAAGGCAACAAAAGCTTCTCTCAACACCAAAAAATTAGATGATGCAAAATCCAAACAGCATCACAAAATATCTCAACACTTAAAATATTTATACATCAATGAAAAGCACATGCAAAAGAATCTTTTATCTTTGCAAGTCCAAATTTTCTACTTTCTAAAAGTTCTCCCCCAAACTACAATGGGAATTTTGCTCAAACAGGTGAATGTGGTTGTAGATTTGTGTTGCATGAAAGGAAACCCCAATCGACTTTAGAAACAGGGAAACAGAACCACAACAAGCAACAAAAAACCCTTTGAGCTTAATAAGAAAACTAGCAATAACATTAACCTTGCACACAGGCTACTATCACCAACAAAATGAGATCTAATGACAGAAATGGTAACACGCCCCGCATGTGGGAGATTGAAATGAAGCCAAAAAAAAACATTCCAAGAATTTCAGATGCAAACATCATCAAAAACTTAAAGAAGAAAAAAAAAAGAAACCTAGAATTCAAAGAACAAACAAATTTGGTGACTTCAACTGAAAATCAAGGGAAAAAAATGAACACCCACTAGAGAGCCAAGCCCACAAATTTAACAAAAGCAAGAAACCCAGTAGCCTACTATCCTTAACGATGTTAAGAAAAATGAGAGCTTTAAAAATAACACGACAAAAAGATGATCCGATCAGTAGTAAAAGGCGTACCTTTAGCAGCAAACCCTCAAGTCCACAGCTTACAAAGAGAGAGAAAAGTCGGACCCAGAAGACAAAATATAGTTTGTTAGTGAGAAAAAAGCCCTAAAACTGAGAAGTATATGAGCATTTGATGAAAATAAAACTAAGAAAACCAGTTCGTTATTTATTTTCTTAGCTTGACTTCTTCTGATTGAAAAACAAATAGAGGAAATAAGGCTGTTTCTGTTTGTGTGTGCAGTAATGATATTGTTAGATTTTGTGAATGAAACATAACGGAGCTGTTTTTTCTCATAAGTATCGTCATCTTCATCCATTGATGGGGTCAATGGTGTTGTTTGGTCCCTATATTACCATAATTTATTAATTTGATCCTTTATTTTTACAATCATCACCTGCTTAACTGTCCAAAACCAAAATAGTTCAGTCTTTTATTTCTTAAATATCATCAACATACTTTATTAATTTTTTTACGCTAGTCAACGGAAATATTGAATTGCTACTTTTAATTAAGGGATGAATTAGGAAACAAAACTGGTACAAGGATCAAGTTAAAACACAATTGAAAATACACTGTTAAACTCCCGAGGTGCGGATGTTTTGGGTTTGTAGTAGGGCTAGCATGGGTTTGGTATTTTTATAGATAGTTTTTGTGGCTGTAGTTGAAAAGAGTAGGATTAATAGAAAATATTTTTAATTGTGATTTTTAAAAATATGTGTTTTATAAAATTTTTGCATATAAAATAAATAAAAAACAAGTTTTTATTAATAAAAATATATTATTTTAGTTTTTGTAGAATCAATATTTAGAGAATACAGTTATATATAAATTTGATGTAAAAAGTTACTTTTTTTTTAATAATTGAATAAAAAACAAAAACTATCACGGGTTCTTACGAGGTTACCATACAATACAATACAGCAAACATTTAATCACTCTTTGCATTAAGCTGGTCCAGTCTAAGGTTAGTGGACATTAATTGGTGTCTGGACGTTGTCTCCTACCCAATCGAGGCAAAATCTTTCGTTTTGCTTTTAACGTGTGGAGTATAATGAGAGCCATTGATCCTGAAAAATCAGAATAAAAACCAGTACTTGGTATGATATGATTTGGTTGTTTATTGTTATAATATGATGAAGTTCATGACATTAAATCTGAATTAAATATATACTTCAACATAATCGGAATGCTGGGTATTTAAACCTAATGTTTTCGGCTTGATTATGGTCGTTATATGTGCAGACCAAAATCCCAAATCAGTCAAAAATTTATCTCCATGTATAAAAACAATAATACCTTTCTGGAGTTTTATGCTCTGTTCAATTAACACTTGTGAGAAGCCGAAACAGTAACAAAGTAGATTAAACTCTTGTTAAATATTTTTTAAAAGAAAATCAGTGGTCGGTAGTTTTAAGATAGAAAAGGAGGAGGAGGAGGAGGTTGTGAACCTGAGCCCATAGATTGGTCATTGGAGACTTCAAAACAGTTCTACTTCTGTTGACAAATATAGGAGGAGGAGATTTTAAGGAGCTCGGAGGCAGTGGATCTTTTGCGTGGCCCTGTTGCCAAGCACACATGGCGCGTGTGCATTTTAAACTAACGAGAGAAGGAAAAGACAAATATTGCAGCAGCAGCATATCACAGGAATGCCATTTCATCCGCAGTGTATTTGAATTGGAATTGTTTTTTAAAATGTTTTTTTTTAATTTATTAAAATAATATATATTTTAATTTATTTAAATTAATTTTTTATATTTGATTCAGAATTATATAAAAAAAGTTTTTGAAAAATTAAAACACTTAATTTATTTGATTGATTGTGCTTTTTTAAAAAAAAAACCCACGTTGATTATATTGTTTTAAGGACACAAGAGAGGAGATGGCAGGGCTTTATTAAAACTTGTCGGTGTTGTGTTTGTAGATGTTTTTTAAAGAATTTATTTTTAATATTAATAAATTAAAATGATATAAAAATATTTTAAAATACAAAAAAAAAAATATTTTTAAAATACAAAAAAATATATATTTTTAAAATACAAAAAAAAACATGTCAAAACTTCACTGTATACATAGACACTCTCTCTCTCTCTCTCTCTCATTTACCTTGCAACAAAAGGCCTCTTTCCACGAGCCTATCAGATTTGTGTTAGTTTTATACAGGACCGACCACACGTGGGGTGTGCCTATCCACATGCCTTCACTCCTTTCCTTTTCCGTGTACAGGTCTGGAAATTAATTTCATTGAGATTTTTTTTTCACTCTTTATTTTTTACTCAGACTCAAAATAACAAGATGCGAACAAACTTGCTACCTTCTTGAAACCAACATCCTGAGAGCCACTGCATTATTTTTTTATTTGATAATAAAAATATCTTTAAACTAGTTTACGTGTCCATAGAAAATATTTTTTTTTAATGTTTCGTATAATTTTACTTTTCTCCTCGAAGCTAGTTGATCAATTATGCCTCCCCACTAGGGATGTGTATTTTCGGTTCGGTCCGGTTTTGAGTCAAAATAAATAACCAAACCAAAATTATTATTTTTTAAGTTTTTAAACCGAACCGAACCGAAAACCGGTTCGAACCAACCATATTCGGTTCGGTTTTTTTTCCTTCCAAACCGTTTAAACCGATTCGTCTTATTTTTATTTTCATAGTTTTGTGCCTATTTTCTGAGAAATCTTGGCTTTCTCAGCAAGCTAAATACGATAATATCCAGAAATCGAACCTCAGCGTTCTTTTTGTTAGATCCTTGCTCAAAAATTAATCTCTGCACAAAAGATACACAAACCAAAAGAAAAGAAAAGAAGTCATTTGACTGGAAAAAAAAATAAAAATCAAAATATATGAATTATTCAAATGTAAAACCAGAACGAGAGGAAACCAATTGCAAATTTTTACACGGATCCACACCATCTGTTGAGCGTGTAGTGTTTTTATACTTGGTTTCTTCAATAAATAACCAAACCCGATGTCCAATCTTCTACTGATTTGACATAACAATCTTCTCACAAGACCAACATCAAGAAATCAAAGAAAAACCTTTTACTGGTTTGACATAACAATCTTCTTCAGTTACATGGCAATGAAAAATGACATAACAATTACAATGTTAAAAGCAAAAGTAAAAGTAAAGAAAAACGTGCCTCAACTAAAAGAATTAAAATCAAAAGTGAAGAAAGGTGTGATGGGAAGACAGATGAGCATGAAGCAAAAGGGAGCCTAACAATTGTGGGATGTGGATTGTGGAGTACATAGGAAAATTAGAGAGAAGAGAAAGTGAGAGACGCTGAGAGCAAAAGAAGGGGCGGCTGTTTGGAGAGAAAGTTACTTTAGGTTTAGGGTTACAAAAAAATATCTTATTTATACTTATTTTTTTTAAGTGTTGGTTTGGGTGAACTGCTTCGGTTCGGTTCAATCGGTTTCAGACTTTAAAAATCGAACCGAACCAGATTTTTTTTGTGGTTTTTTAATCGGTTGATTCGGTTTTTTTTTTCAGTTCGGCTTTTTTGGTTGTTTTTTTTTCCGGTTTTTTTGATTTTTTTGCTCACCCTTACTCTCCACCTCATCGCAATGACCATAATAAAAATTGCCTCAGCGTTGATGATAGATCTCAACAAACTTTTCTTAAGAAAAAGGGAAAGGATTTCAACAAACGCTCTCCCAATTTGACAAAAGAGACCTTACCAAACTCCATTTCGGCTTTCTACCATGCCCGCCTATCCTCCAGTCAACTGCCATGGATCCGTATAATGCATGCGCCAATGCAGAGAAGGTCCCAAGTCACACGGCTAGCCAGGAGCAAGGTAATTGCACCCCGCCTTCTCCTAGTAATTTTTATCAGTCTTCTGAAAATGAGAGTATCAGCCTTCTGAAAATACGGAATGCCCACAGCTGAGATCTCCTACGCATAAAATATTAAAATCTCCTCCAACTGAAACCATGCTTCCCTAGCAGAAATGTGGAAAGGTAGCCAATGAAGCATCAATCAATCAGTGGTTAAAGATTCCACGCCGAGGGTTCGGGATTTGCAGTGTCGAGATTGAAAATTCCCCGCCAAGAATATCGAGAAAAAGAAAAAAAGAAAATCACTAGAGCAGGCTGCTAGGAACACAGCCAAAGTGAAGTAAAATTTGCTCACTTCCGATATGCATTCAGATTAGACTTAAACCAAACGCATTCTGAATCGAAACTTTAGTTTGAGAAAGAACAAGATAGGAAAGATGTTGTGTAGAGAGTCAATACTAAGCAGTTCAGGGTGGAGCTACGAGAAGCCTTTCCTATACTTCATATACATGCACAAAAGGCATTTCTCTTGCCACCCGCAGAGAGACAGTTCTAGAAGCAGGAATTCCCATGTCAGTCTAATCATAAACACACGCAGAAACAAAGGTTTTTTTGATAGCCATCCAATAACGGAACTGAAAGGTTAAATGATTGCCAACACGGGAAATAGAGCCCAAAAGAAGTATAATCAAGTGCAAAGCTGCAATCAATTGTCTCATAAGAGCCACATCGCAGGCATCTCAGTTCGTATAAACAAGTAGAAAATTTACCTTGCTAATTATTCATGATGAAGGAAAAGATCCAAGCCAAAGCGATAACACCATAACAAATCACATAGTTCATGAATAAAAAACATGAATATTTATCCTGATTATAATGTGGAAATACTGGAACCTATAAATTTCTGCGCATAAACTTGATCAAATACAGACTACAATTTTAATTACACAAGAAGATTGAGGTCCGGAAGGCATGTGCTGAGAACCACAATGGCAGTGGAGAACTGTTCTTCACAGAATACATCTCTTTCCACACTCTACTCTTCCGCTGATACACCAAAACCTGCTTATACGTTGCCAGGAAAACATATTCTCTCGTCTGGCTTATTGGGAAAATACCAGGTACCATTCCCCTAATACATCTCAAGCTCACCCTATCCTCCAAATGCCACTGTTCACTCTCATAGTCCTTCATCGCCCAAATTTTCATCCATGCTTCTGATATCTGAATCACAGACAAGCACCCATCCAACTCCACCAAATGCGCTCTATTCCCCGCCCTGTAAATCACCTCATCTGGCAACGAAATCTTCCTCCAAACATCACAATTCAAATCAAGTGAAAGTATATACGAACAACCACTAGTTAACCAATGAAGCGAACCATGGACAAAAACAACCTGGTTCCTATTCATGAGTGTAAAACGATCATCTTGAAAAGATACAAACTTCCTCCATTTATTTGTATCCGAATCAAATACCATGCATATAAATGTCCCATCTGGCCTGTGACCGAAAGTCCGATGATAACCAGCCAACACAACATTAAACTTCTGCACTGATAAATTACAACCTAAACCAACAAGAGTAGCCTCACCATCAGGATAAAACCTAGTCACAGGCCTCTCCCTACTCCTGGGAAGCAACCTGAACTCTCTGGTCATCGGATTACAAACATAATAAACACCCTTATCAGGGATACTAGAGCAACACAACAAGCCATTACATGAGGCCCTGACTTTCACCCTATCTTTCAAGAAATCCAGTGAAAGTTCTGATACACCCCTTAAATTATCAGCACAAATTAAGCTAGATTTCAACTCTGGTGAATCTGAAACCTCTACCAATACCATTGAGTTCTTAGTTGCTACTTCATTGTATAGTTGAACAAAATACTTATCTGATGATAATTTGTACCAAAGTTTGCATACAGTTTTGGCTCTAAACAAAGACTTAACAGGCAATCTAGCGAGAACTTGAATAATAACTTCATCAGGTAAAAACCCATCTCTTGAATTCATAATGCAATTCCAAAAAGAAAAGAAAATCCCAGATACCCAGTTGAAAAAATAACAAAAAGGATATCGAGGATTAGCTTACCAGATTGAAAAGAAACCAACCTTCTCTAATCTGGGTTAATTGGGATTCCATTTTTGGTGTCAAAGATGCATTTGAGTGATAAAGAAAGGAATTTTACAGTCTCAAACATGAAGAAATGAGCAAAAAAATGGGATTTTTCTTTCTCTTTTTTAGTAACTAGAGAGTTTTGAGATCAGATTGAATAGGAGCTTGAAAGGAAGAGACTTGATCAAAGGGAAGGGAGAGAATCAGGGAATCATCAAATGCTTCATCTGTTATCTAACGGTTATGGTTTAGTTTGATAACAGATTTGATTTCTGGACCCTTGATCACTACTATAATAATGGGCCAAATAGACGTGATAACCAGTTGCGTGCAAGATCAAGTGGTTTCACTTTCAGGTTCCGTTTTTCACTCTTTATTCTGTGTTTTTCAAGAATTTTAATTATTTTTTATATTTTTATTTATTTTTATATGTTAATATTAAAAAAATATTTTTAAATAAAAAATATTTTAAAAAATAATCTTACTACACTATCAAATACTGTAAAAAAATTTTAGTAAAGGAATTATTTCAAGTATTTTTACAATACACACATGAGCGATTTGATATGTTTAAATTATTTAAATATATTTATAGTAAAACTGTAAATGAATATTTTAAAAATATTAAATTTTATATTTTTTTCAATATAAACATACTACTTTTATAAAAATATCCACACCGCGTTACTAGGCACTTTATTTATTTACTTAAATATACATTTGTTCATTTACTTGTATAAGAACAGATCTCCTGTGATGATATCCATAGATCCTATTTTTATGTGCATATGGAGTAGCAATACACCGAAAGTATCTAGCTAATTATTTGTTTTTTTTACTAAGAGACATATTCTTAAGTTAAAACGACAGAGTATTTCTCTATTAATTAAATTTATAAAAACGAATATATTTATTTATCATCAGAGTTAGATCTTGTAGATGTACATGGAGTTTTTGCACCTTACAAAGTGAACGGCTATTAAATACACTGAACGGCTTATCTATTTTTCCAGAATCTTAGGAAAAAATATTCGAATATGAGCTTAGCATTTTGTCTTTTCATATGAAATGGGTCGTGATGAAATCTTCACACTTTTATGACACCATTTTTATACACAATATAAAATATATAATATAAACTCAAATCATAAAATTATAAAATTATAAATAAAATATTTTAATTAATTATAAATTGACAATTTCAATCAAGTAGTAAATAATATAACATAATTAAAATAAAAATAAAATAAATAATATAAATGTTTAAACACCTTAAAATACGTAATTTGAATAATAAATTGATTAAAAATAATAAATTATTTTTAATAAATATTTTAAGGGCCACTCATTATTTAAAACACAAATGAATAACGTGTTTGTTTTGCTAGATAGATGACATGTCGTTTATTACAACAAACTCCAGTCATCTCCGTCAATTGTGAAATCAAGATTTAACTTATTTGAACTCTAAAACCTAAACTTCAACATATGTTTGCTTAAAAATATCAAAGAATCTTCAATAACCACATTTTCAACTTTAAAATCATTTCCTAGTCAATCTAAAATCTCAAAATCAAATCAAATCTAAACAAACTTTGCAAGTCTACATTTATTGTTTTTGTCATGATTAAGGGCTCAAACCATTTACATTAAACTCCCTTTTCTTCCGATAAACCCATTGATACTAAAATTAACTTTTTTTTTGTCATGATTAAAGACTCAAACCACTTTTGATAAAAAAAACATTTCCAGACAAAACCAACCACGTCAATAATGGCCTTTATCGTGGCCAAAATATAGTAGACAAAAAAAATTTCTCTTCTATTTCCCTTTCCAACAATTTTCTCTCATATTTTAACACACGGGGACTGAAATGCAAGAAAAATAAAATTTGAGGTTATTTACTGAAAATAAAAACTCAAAAGCGTTGGATTTTTTCATCATTTTTTTATGCCTGAAATGTGGCCAACCAAAATCTTTTTTTTCCCTCTCCCTTTCCACCACTTTCTTTCTTTTATCTCAACATTCAGAGATAGAAAGGATGGAAAAACAAAGTTTAAGGACCAAGATTTCAAAACTAAAAATAACAAGGATAAAAGGTGTAAGAAACTCTAACTATATGTTTGAAACTCTCTAAATTGAATTCGATTATGAGGTTTTAATGAAATCTTATGTTTGGAACTCTTTTAAGTATTAAAAATTAGATTTCAAATAGAATTTAATTTCTAAAAATACTATAAAAGTAAATTAAAAGTTAACCTCTCCGACTCACGACTCTAAAGAGAAAAAATTAAATGTTAAAATTAACCTTCATAAAATTTTCATTTACCCATTTTTTTTAGAAACATTTAAAGAAATAAAATGAAGGTAATGCGGGTACTGTACAAAATAAAATGAATTGATTTTATCTCATCAAAAAATATATGAATTTAAGTTATTTATTAATTGAATTCAAATTAAACACTATAATAAAAAAAATTATAATAAAAAAAATTAATTCCAAACAATTTATAAATTCATAACTAAACATTGCAATCACTATAATAATCCAGAATGCTCGGGTGAGCATCGCTACAATAAAACATCTTGGCTTTTTAGTTTATTACTCTAATTTAAAATAATTAGTTTAATTTAATTAATAGTTTAATGTCCAGCAAATGCTTCACCTTATTCGTAATTATTGTAGTGCTATATATAAGCACCTGATTAGCTTGCTCCTTTATATGGCTGTACAAACGCCATACGCCAATCCTCATTCTTTTCGTTTTCTTCTTTCTTTCCTTTCTCCGAACCAATCAAATTTCTGAATTGCTTGAGAAACCAAAACAGCATATACTCACGCGCATTCGTTCTCCACCGTCCTTCAAGAAACAAATACCACATCACACCAATTCATTTTCCAACTTCCTCGAAAACCCCAGGTATCATTACACACATCCCCTGGCTCCAGCCATGTCAGCGCCAGAACCAACTGCAAACCTCTTGACATCAAGACATCGTAGGAGGAAAGACATGTCTATGGTGACACAAGATATCAGGGCCAAGGCAGAGGTTTGTTATGGAGATGAAACATGCAGAGAGAAGATTATTTCCTTGCTGACAGAAAAGGGCTTGCCAAGTGGTCTGATAACAGTATTAGAAGAGATAGAGGAATACCGCTACATTAAGGACACAGGGTTTGTTTCGCTCAAGCACAACAGCAAGAGAAAAGATCACAAGTTCGACAAGGTAGCCGTATGCTATGACAATGAAGTCACGGCATATTTTGAGCCCAACAGGATCAGGAATTTGACTGGTGTTAAGGCCAAGGAGTTCTTGATTTGGATTACTTTGAGTGAAATTTATGTAAGCGGTGACATTCCAGTTGCGTTGATTACATTCAAGACTCCGGCAGGATTCTCCAAATCTTTCCCATTATCATCGTTCACTTTTAAAGATGAGGAGGAGGCGAATGAAGTTCATGAAGCAAAAATTGGAAAAATAAAGGGGGTGAAACTGTAAATGAAAAGATTTATTATATTCAAAACCTAATTTATTGGTCTCTCTGATTCTCGTGCTTCATTTTCTGGAGTTTTCACTTTTATGCTGATGGACATTTTTTATTTTTATTTTTTTAATATAGTAATGATTTTTTCTTGGGGCAATTGTTTAGGTTCAAAGTAAAAGCTTGTGTAGAAAAGATAATAATAATATACCTATACCTGTTTGTTGCCTAAGAATATGCTTGATTGATTCTGCTGCTGCTTCTTGCCTATTCCCTGCATTCACGTAACCAAAGGATAATTCTGGAAAATGGCATTGCCATGTCAGGACTCAGGAGTCGAGGTGGTTGAGAAAACATTAAGCCTTTTGTTTTGCACATTGGAGCCCCGGGGGCTCGGGGGGCGGGCAAAGGCAGCAACATAGAAAGGGAAATGCTAAAGACAGCATTGCACTCTTCTCCTTCTATGTGCAAACATCACGTGATTTGATCTAACGACTCACGGACAGCTGAGGCTGGCAAATACCAGCCGAGAGTACTGCTGTAGGCTACATAAACCGACAAACCCTAAACTTTGATCAGCTGAACTTAAATCTAAAATAAAAAGCCTGGAGCAATAAACACTTGGCTGCATTCCTTTCATTTGTCCTAAAACCTAGTTTTGGACTCTAATACAAGAAGATATTGCGAAGATGGTTTGTTTTGCTCAGTAGCCAATTATATGATCGAAAATTAACCCATCAAATTTTTATTTTGTTTCTACCAGAATTACTCTCGCCTTCAAATAAAAGGATTATAAATAAAATTGAAAACTTTTCTTGCTGGTTGCTGACACTAATTATTCAGAGAATTTAAATAACTTGGCAGAACTTGGCCACACATGTCAAATATAATGGCAGCCTAGAGTTGAACTAAATAATAATATGTTCAAGCAGAGATATAGCTATCATTAGCATTTTACATAATCAATGTCAGTGCAGTCTCCTTAAGTATAAAACAGTTGGCACTTGGCATTGTTACCTGGCAACTGGGCTTTAAGGACAGTGACCAAAACATCCAAAGTGCATGACAGTTAACCTTATAATACATTAAAGCCCCAATCAAGATGGAAGCAGTGATTGCATAGAAGCTTAAAAGCATGTTCTGGCAGAAGACATTTCGATTTTGGACTGAATCCAGCCACAGAATCCGGGGATCAGAAGCACCAATTCTGCAACCAGAAGAGAAAAAGGAGGCATTTGACAAGTGCAGCAAAAACCAAACAGATCAGGCAATGGGAGGTCCAAACAGCATCAATTGTGGCAATAGTTAGGTTAGTGAAACAAGGGAATCTTTTACACACCTACGTAGCAGAGGAAAAATACAGCAAATTGAGTAACGAATAAATAACATATCCTTGGCATGTGTCAGAGAGTTCATCCAAACTATTCAAGTATAAACCTGTACATTCCAAAGGCATTTCATACATCCTTTAAGGCCACGGGATTGCACTTCCAGCTTTCCCTGAGATTTTATGATCAATTCCTACTTGATTTTAGAATCCGATAAAGGTCATACACAACCTGTTTTGCAAGCATAAATCAAAGTTTAGTTGAGACCATAACCAGGTGTGCTGAAAACAGATGCCTAACCAGTTATTCTGTGAGATTTTATATCAATTCCTACATTAAAAAACAGATGAAAGTCATGAGAAACCTATTTTGCTTGCATTAAATCAAAGGTTAGTTGAATACCATAGTGCTCAAAGGAGATGTCAAACAGTATTGTTGGTTATGTTGGGAGCCATATACAAGCGAGAATTCCAAGTGGAAGACATGATTTTGCATGTTTATAAAGTGGGAAGCAGGATTGTGTATGCCATAAGCCATGTCATTGTATGGGTCTTGTGTTAGTGTAGGTACAAACTGCATATCTTTGGAACAGTGAACCAATTTCTATCAATCCATTCTTGATGAGGCCTCAGCTCGCAAAGTTCAAACTCCAATTCCTCTGTTGTTTTGAAGTGCACTGTGT
>Ga0307514_10004396_pt1 | contig 12985 bp, 10 predicted proteins | sample 16_EM_MG_FD_203088 | JGI IMG/M metagenome (GOLD analysis project Ga0307514, IMG submission 203088) | Populus trichocarpa ectomycorrhiza microbial communities from riparian zone in the Pacific Northwest, United States - 16_EM | ecosystem: Host-associated > Plants > Roots > Unclassified | place...
TCTTCGGCTATTTGTTATGCCGAAGGGTGATCAGAGTACAATAAGAATTAGCAAGAAGGTATGAATTGAAATCTTTCATGATTTACTACTTTATCGAGCTACTCATTTTGTTGTAACTTGACTTAAGGACATGTTTGACGACTCAATTAGCATAGACTATCCAAAATTTCAACACTTGATCTTTCGAGTAACTTTGAGAATGTTTCTGAAATCAGTATTGGGTGTGTTTCTGGAAATAAACTAATTCTCGAGAACACTTAAAAAAAACTAGTAAATAAAAGGAAATTGCTAAAAATGTTAACACTTGACATTATGTTTACACCATCACAACAATGTTGCCCCATCTCATCGTGAGTATCACATCATCACCCCCTACAACTGTTACCCTAAATCCACCACAAAATTGTCATTTCTTCATCAAATTCATTACCCTGACCACCTCTATAACTACTATGTTGGAATTGTTGCAGCGATATAGACATAAATTTGAAATTGCATACCTTGTTCGCCAAATAAATGCAGTTTCAACATTGGACTATTACAACTAATAAATAATTAGAGCCAATGTATCGGTTCTAAATGGCGTTTGGAATTTGAATACTACAATTTGAGTGGTAATAGTTTAAAGTCTCAATTGTAAGTTTTCATCTTATGAAATGTTCCCCATGTATATCTTGTGATTGCTTATCAAAAACTGAATCATTTTCACAGGAGACAATAGGAGAGCTTCACAAAAGAGCTTGTGAGCTTTTTGATCTGAACTTAGAGCAGGTAAAGGCTTGAAAACACCCCAGATATTTATTTTTATATTTTGAAATATAGATGGTAAGTTTCTTGTGAAGATATGTTGAATTATTCCTCGTATTCAATTTCTTATCAATTAGTATTCTTTCTTACAGGTATGCATTTGGGATTACTATGGCCAACGTAAACATGCTTTGATGAATGACATGGATAGAACACTTGACGACGCCAACTTACAGATGGATCAGGATGTAAGTCTTCTTGTACTGTGCCATAGTGTAAACTACTTGTTACTTTCTTATTTTAACATTTGACTTTTCTTTTGTTCTCTAACCATATACAGATTCTGGTGGAGGTTCATAACAATGCCAATGGTACTGCATTGAGTCGTTTTATAAGATCTGCCCAGGGCAATGGATCTACTGTGAAGGAAGCTAGTTCATTTCTTTTAGAGCCTTCTAAGTCAAGCTTATCCATTGCAGGAGGTTTATCTGCAAGCAGGGGTGCTTCTAGAGGCGGCAGCACAGAGCTATCACAAAGTCTGAATCTGACATCTCAAGGTAGGGAGTTGGATAACACATATGGGATCAGTACTGTTACTACAAGGGGGTCTTCTGGTGGCTTGATTGGGTTGCAGAACCTAGGGAACACATGCTTTATGAATAGTGCAATACAATGTCTTGTTCACACATCAGAGTTCGCCAAATATTTTCGGGAGGATTATCATCAAGAGATAAATTGGCAAAACCCACTCGGTATGGTGGTAAGTTTGATAATTGATGAACAGTATAAATCATGCTTATTTTCTTCCAAGCATGATTTTGAAATACTTAAAATTCTGAGTGAAAAGGTACCACTGGATAGCAAAAATTTCTTAGTTTTGAGTTTGTTAGATATCATCTAGTGTCTTGTTGATAAATAGCACAGTTTTCTTTTATGCCATGCATGAGTTCAGATGTTGATTGAGGGGCAATTTGTTTTTTGATTAATATAACCATCTTTTTTTGGAAGTACAGTCTGTTGTTTCTTTCATAGGTTGTGTTCATGCTTATTTTTTTTTTTCTTGAGTTGTTTAGATCAGATGGCAGTGATTGGTAGTTTGGTACTTACTTTATGTCAGGTATAAAATAGATAAAACCTTTCATTTGTACCATTCACAAGTAGAGCTTCTTAACTAATTTGAGCCCCTTTCAAACTTGGTGGGCTCAGCGACCTAAAATGTTTATAGGCATATGAACTATTGTTTAAATTAATAAAGGGACGGCATATGTTTTCACTCAAAATTTGTGTACTGCAATGTACAAGCATATATTTGAAGGCTTACAGATGTATCTGTGGACTTCCTGGGAAATCTCTGCATCCCACACATTGCTGTTTTCTACCTTCTGTATAATAATGTTTGTAGCATGGAAACATGCTTTGTTACTAATTTTTTGTAGCTTCTTTGTGAGATACATGATTTTTTTGAGACTGCGGTAAAAATAAGGTCATAGAAATGATAAAAATAATGGCATCAGGGACACAAAATTTGAGTGAATGGATTTTTTAAGTTCTTTGTCCAGCCAGAACTTGGCGCTTGAGCAATTTTTTTAATTACGTAATTTTGATGTTTTTGAGTCCATGTTTGAGTTTCCTGTACACATTGCTTGCTTACTGAAGATATTTCTCATCAATGATAAAATAGAAGGCCGATTTTAAAAACTGTAAGGAAAGATTCTCCCCCCCAAACCCCCTCGTTGTTGTGTTTTTTTTTTTTTTGGCTACATTGATATGGCTGTTGGATACCTATGTAGCTTACCTTGGAAATGAGTTCCAGCCAATCAATAGACCTCTAGGTCAAACAGTGAGATGCAAAGCTCATCTATCACTAAGAATGATTGAATGGAAATTATTTTTAATGGATGGATTATATTAGGAGTGATTTTTTATTGATGGAAGTTTTATTCAGCTATTTAAGTATTGCAAGTCATTGTTGAACTATTCTGTTAATACTCTATTGAATTGAGTCAGCTGTTTTGTAGGGTGAGCTCGCTCTAGCATTTGGTGAGTTACTTCGAAGGCTGTGGGCACCTGGACGAACAGCAATTGCTCCTCGACAATTTAAAATGAAGTTGGCTCGATTTGCACCTCAATTTAGTGGCTACAATCAGCATGATTCTCAGGTTCTCAAGTGCAATGAACTTTTCACTAATGGTCTGTGTTGTTGCATTTTCTATGGATTATGCACAGTTTGTGTAAGCTAAATGGTGGGTATCATTGCAGGAGCTTTTAGCATTTCTTTTAGATGGTCTCCATGAAGATCTGAATCGTGTTAAACACAAGCCTTATAAAAAGTCTAAAGATGCTGATGGTCGTCCAGATGAAGAAGTTGCTGATGAGTATTGGGCAAATCATATTGCTCGTAATGATTCTATAATTGTTGATGTTTGCCAGGTGCATATTATAATGATTACTCAAACTTGCTTACATCAAATCCTTGGTTTTTTTGGTCTTGGATGAACTGACCGGACATATATAGGATGGTATTTGATAGTGTGCAGCTAAATGATGCACACACGCACAGGCACACCAAATAATTGTGCATGGTTTTTTTCTTATGAAATAGTTTTGATAACCATGAAACCAAAGTTGGGGAAAACAAGAGATTTAGAGTTATGGAAAAGCATTTTAGAGTACAAGGTTTCATCCAAGCAGGACTAAAATAGAGTTCATGTATCATAATCCTAGCAACATGAATGGAGGTGTTAGTTTGATTTGAGTAAAGGCGCCTCAATGTGACCATTTCTGGCACCCAGGGTGGTGAAATTAAGAAACATTGCTGGGTATCATGCAAGTATGGATCCCTAGTTTGTTAAAGGGTACATTCTATATAATTGTGATTAGGCCTGCGCTAGATTCATGATGTGGTAATCCATGCTTCGTGGTGAAGATGCAATTTTTAATAAAATATACAGCAGGAATATTAAGATGAATGTTGGAAAATGCTTGAAATGGTTAAATAAGAGGTGATTGCAATTTGTAGGAAGAGTAAAAAATATTAAGATAAATATGCCAATCATTGAGGGCAGGTCAAGACAGGGTCATATGAGGATGTACTGGTGCAGGTGAGTGATTGAATTTAGTGTCGTTCCAAAATCCACAAAATTCAACCTATACAAATTTTTCAAGGAATTCTTTGATGTGAAGCTTGGTATTCTTGCTTCATACTAAAGATGTGCTAATTGTTATGCTTCCATGTGGACACATACACCAATTAATTGCCCTCATTCCACTGTTTTTGCTGTTCTAAATTCATGCTAAATTGTACTGTTGACTGTTTCACTATTCACAGGGCCAGTACAAGTCGACTTTGGTTTGCCCTGAGTGCCATAAAATCTCTGTTACATTCGATCCCTTTATGTACCTCTCTTTGCCACTTCAATCCACCACTACACGTTCTATGACTGTTACGATTTTTACTTGTGATGGAAGTGCCCTGCCATTTTCTTGCACTGTGACTGTTCCAAAGCAGGGGCGATGCAGGGACTTGATCAATGCGCTTAGCAGTGCTTGTTCCTTGAAGAATAATGAAGACCTTAAACTTGCTGAGGTTAATAGCATTGACTGTTGTTACTCACGTTCATAAAATTATGGATGTGCAATTCCTTGGCTTGACTTATTGGAACATATTGTTCTCAGGTACGGAACCATTTGTTTCAAAGATTTTTAGAAGACCCCTTAATATCCCTTTCCATGATCAAAGATGATGACCACCTTGTTGCCTACAAGATACCAAAGTCTCTGAAGAAAACACTTCTGATTAGGTTGATTCATCGCCGCCAAGAACAGTATGTATTATCTGATCTGGATATTCATACCCTACACCAATTGTTGCCTTTGTTTGTCTGGAAGGCGCTGTGCATTAAGTTGCTTTATATTTCTATCTGTTTGTACTTGTGTATGCATCTGTTTGGATCTCTTAATTATTAATTGAATGACAGGGAAATGGGTGCTACACAGGCTGCTCAACATTGGAAACCCTTTGGAACACCTCTTGTCTCTCTGATCTCGCGTGATGAAGTAATTACAAGAGGTGACATACAGACAGTAGTTAACACAATGCTCTCGCCTTTGTTAAGATCTGAAAGTTTGAGACAAGCTGATACTTCTGAGCCTTGCCTGTCTTTGGCGGCATCAGAAAAGCGCCGTGACAGCAGTTCTGGTGAAGCGTGTAGTAATTCTATGTCAGATTCAGTGAACAAGGATGGTAATGCAGTAACATTATTCAAACTACCTCTCCAGTTGGTTGAGGAAAGTAATGCATGCGTTGATCTTTCTGTGGGAGAAGACAAGGCAATTAAATTATCCTCAACATCAACATCAGTACTTGTATATGTTGATTGGTCACGGGAGCTCTTAGAAAAGTATGATACTCATTACTTGGAAAACTTGCCTGAAGTGTTCAAGTATGGACCCGTGAATAAGAAGGCTCGTACTGAACCTCTCTCCTTGTACACCTGTCTAGAAGCTTTTCTGCGTGAAGAGCCTTTGGTGCCTGAAGATATGTGGTTAGTGTCTATTATTCCCCCACATGCAATTTTTTATTTGAATGTAGACCAATCCTTAATGGAATATCATTAGTTGGCATTTTCCTTGTGCATTTGCATGTCATAGAATTATGTATTGTTCACATGTTGAAGGTAAAGGCATTGCACTAAAAAATTAGTGTGAATATATCTGATGCAGGTACTGCCCAAAATGTAAGGAGCGACGGCAAGCAAGTAAAAAGCTTGACTTATGGAGGCTTCCAGAAGTGTTAGTCATCCATTTGAAAAGGTTTTCGTTTAGCAGATCAATGAAGCATAAACTAGAAACTTTTGTCAACTTTCCTATTCATGACTTTGACTTGACAAAGTACATAGCCAACAAGAACAACACTCAACGTCAACTCTATGAACTTTATGCATTGACCAACCATTATGGTGGCATGGGAAGTGGGCACTACACTGCACATATCAAGGTGAGCATGGAAGGAACTGATAATAGGTGTATGATTTAGAAGATTGGTGTGCAGCTCATATTATTGGCTAGTATTGACAGTTTCCAAAGAAAGGTTCAATAGTGGTGCTAATTAATTTGAAGTTAGATAAAATGTTTGGGCATTAAGACCTTTCTACAGCTCATTCATGTGTTTGATAAGGTAGTCTGTTCAAGTCTTTATGTGTTGTGATTAGTAGATTTAGGAGCTAAGCTGACAGAACATTTCTGTTTATCCAGTTTCTGCTTCTAGATCTAATAGTGGGGCCATGGGCTTTCCAGTGATTGGTTCATTTCTTAAACTTTTAGGATTCAGCATGCATTCCTTTTCTTCTTTTTTAATCTCTTTATTTTTATTTATACCTGTATTGTGCAGCTTCTGGACGAGAACAGGTGGTACAACTTTGATGACACCCACATATCACCTATAAATGAAGAAGATGTGAAATCAGCTGCTGCATATGTTCTCTTTTATCGACGGGTGAAGACAAGTGATGCCATTAGCAATGGAGGAAAGTCTGGTTCTGGTCATAACAATGGTTCATCCCAGAAGTGAACTTACTTTTGTGGTCATGCCTTCTTGCCAAATAAGTAAGGTATGTGGTTCAGGTGCTCTTTGGGTGCAAAATACAACTTAAAGCAAGCCTTTTGTAATTGAATTCCTCTACTTATAGATAGACATTCCAAACTTTTTTGAAGTTCTTAAATGGTATATCACTTTGGAAAAATATTTAATCATTGCTCAGTGTGATTATGAAAGTGAGCAATAGCATCTAATGTTTGGGTGAAATTGATTAAGGACGATCCTCGTATTGAAAGAGTGCTTTGCTTGTCGGAAAGGAAGCTGACATAGGGAACCAAATTCATTTTATTGGCTAATTACCCCCACCCTTAACCCAGCGAACCCACTCACAGTAAGATTTTGCTTTTGGTGGGACTGAACTTACTTTTGCCTCAGAGGGGTAAGAAGTAGAAGAAATGTCTTGGTTTCTAGTAATAACACCAGATTTCTGAGATGGCACTGGCTGATTTTTTCGGGCTTCCTTTTCACGCATTACCGCTGAAGTGTGATTCTAATTATAGAAGTACATAGCCAGGGATGAAATACCTTATTTGATTTTTCAACTAAAAAAAACAAGAGAAGAGGAGCAAGAGGGGAAAAATAGAAGTAGAAGTAATGAGATGGCATTTACTAAATTTTTAATCCATGACATTTTCTAGGTTTTAAAGAATTCTTAGGGGTAAAAATAAGTCACTTAGGCTTTTACCAAAACAACACAATGTGAAGTTGCCATATCAGGGGCAATTGGTATAAAGCTATAGCATGCTAGGTAAACTATCCTTTATTTCAGCCCTCAAGGAGACATAAAACCAGGTCTACCATTTTCTGATCATAAAGTAGCTAGCCTGTCCGTCATAAATAATTTTTTATTATTCAAAAGGCACCCAAAATTAATGGGATTCTCATCATAAAAGTCTAGAACTTGAGATTTTGGCCATCTCTATACATGTTGGACCATTCCCAGTCCAATAAGCAGAATCGTTATGGATTATGAAATTCTTTTTCTGGGATCATTTGAGTGGATCCACTACTAAGTTGTTTTTACTTGAATTCCCATGTCCACTGCTTCATACTCACCATGTATTGTATTTCTTACCAACATTCTTCTCCTTAACAATGGATTTTGTGTTAATAATCAATGTTGTTTTGATTTTATATGAAATTTATCTGATGATGTTGTGCGTTGCAGATTCCTAGGCTTTATTCTGTGTTAACACAAATACTGGTCATAAAAGCCATTGAGGTGCATCAAGTGGCAAAGCTAACTCTATAAAACATGGGGAGATGTCCTTGCCAGTTCTGAAGGTAAGGGCACCCAACGATTGATAGTTCTGTATATCATGAAGCTTTCTGGACTTCAATTTTGTAGACTAATTAAATGATGGAAGAAATAGGCAAGTCTAGGACAACTCGATTTTTCTGTATAAAACAATTAGCACACACACCCTTTGTCACTGTGAGGGAAAAGAACAGGCACATTCTCTTTTATTCTGAGGATGTCTGATTTAGCTGCTATAATTCTGCTATTGTCGCTAAAATTGTCTTGTTTCTGAAAGGCAGTTTTGTGTAACAAGTTAGCCTGCATTCATTCATCATCCACAAGGTTATTTTGAGTGGCTTAGTGTCTCTCAATGATGCAAAAAATCACATATACATCCAAAATTGGTTGTTTTTTTTTAAAATTATTTATTTTGAGATTGGTGGTCCGCCAAAATATTTTAATAGCTCGATTATATCCAAAATTAAACACACTCACCCATAGTTTAATAAAAAACCTTAATATATATTTTTTAATCATTTAATAACAATTAAAGTATTATAACTTAGGAGCCTGTGGAACGATTTTGAAATGTGTTTTAAAAAAAAATTGAATTTTTTTTTTGTTTTAAATGATTTTTTATATATATATTTAATTGTTTTAATGTGTTGATGTTAAAAATTAAATTTTAAAAATAAAAAAAATATTAATTTAAAATATTTTTAAGTAAAAATTATTTTTAAAAGTAATTATTATTATACTCGGGCAAGAAAAAGGCATGAGATTATGGGTTTGAATCCTGGAGACGAGAGCCATTTTTCTCTCCTTTTTGTATGTTCAGATATTTTGAAATTTGAAGTTTACAAGCCTTTTATATTATTATTTTTATGAAAATAAATAGAGAATTAAAAAAAGAAGAAAAATTAGGGTTATTGAATGAGAATGATTATTCTCTAGTAAGTACACAAGGCTCTAGTTGTTCCAGTTACAAAGGATAGTTGCTCTCTAAACAAAGCACCTCTCAGCTCCCCGTTAACCTTGTTGTTGATCTTGGTGACCAATTCCTATGGGTTGACTGTGACCAAAATTATGTGTCCTCTACATACCGTCCAGCACTTCGGGGCTCAGCCCTTTGCTCATTGGCTAGAGCTCATGGTTGTGGTGATTGCTTCTCAGGGGCCAGACCAGACTGCAACAACAGCACTTGCGGTCTCACGCTTGACAACACCGTGACTAGCATTGCCACGAGTTGCGAACTAGCCGCAGACAAATAGGTCAAACCCTAGCAGGGAAGTGTCCGTGCCACGATTCCTATTCTCTTGTGCCCCAAGATTTTTTTTCAGGATCTTGCTACTGGTGTTGTTGGAATTTGATGGAAACGCACACTCTGTAAAAGTTTTTGATTTTTGATATTTTATTGTCTATTTAATGTTCAACATACCTTGGCTATTTATAACCTATCATCATAGTTCTATTAAAAAAAATTACAACTACTAATAGTAATAATCCAAATCTAAGATATAAACAAAGATGGCTGGTTGAATCAGAACTCCTCGAACTCAGAACTCTAAAGATTCTAATCTTGTCAGCTTCTGTTTCTGATTTTCAGTTGGACTCTGCCGAAACTTTGGAAACCCTTGGTTCCCATCAGAATTGGAAGGGATGGAGTTGCGTTTCCTTCTCCTTCTGCTTTTAGCTTCAATAGAAAATTTGCAATTTGCTTAACATCTCTTGCACCCTCAAAGGGTGTCAAAAATATTTGGTGACAGTCCTTACAACTTCCTTCCTAACACTCAATTGACCTCTCACCCATATACACCACTCTTTTTAACTCAATAAGCACAGCTTCAGCTTTCAGCCTAGGCAAGCCTTCGGCCGAGTATTTCATTGGTGTGAAATCTATCAAGATTAGTGACAAAGCTGTCCCATTGAATGCAACATTGTTGTCTATCAATGGCGAAGGAAACACAAATTAGCAAAGTGACCCCACGCACTGTTTTGGAGGCATCTTTTGTCAATGCTGTGACTAAGGTATTTATCAACGAGGCTGCAGCTGTGAGCATCGCTAGTGTGGCTTCTGTGGCACCTGTGTGCTTTTTAGCAGAGAAAATATTCTCAGCACACGTTCGGGGCCTGCTGTGCCAGCTATCCCTCTTGTTTTGCAGTATGAGAAGGTGATTTAGAGGATATTTGGTGAAAATCCAAATGGTGCAAGGTAGTGATGATGTGCTGCGTCTTGGATTTGTTAAGTCCAAACTTCATCCCTCAATTTCTTTTTTTATAAATTTTTTACCGGTGAATCACCAACGAAATCAAAATTTTTAAATTGTTTAATGTAATTTTTGTTTAGTTGTTGAATTTTTATAATTTGTAGTGTGTATATAAAAAAAAGAAAAAATATAGTAAAAGTGAAGGTGTGTGTTTGTATTTGTTTTATGGATGTTTTATTTATTCATTTTATTTTATTTTATAATAAAATTGCAAAGGCAAAAGAAGAATTTAATATTTTGATTTGCTCACGATAAAGGATTATGAACTTATACGTAAGTTGTATTTCTAATATTCGATAAACAGACAATTTTTAAAACTTCTTTAACACATCAAAGCCACGAAGCAACTTACCTCAGGTAGGGTGTGTTAGTGGTGCTAATACCTTCCCTAACCACAACCAGTCCCTTACCCGTGAATCTCTGACAATACCAGCACATTTGGGTTTCCTAGTAGCCTTCAATTAAATACTAGGTGGCGACTCTCAAGAACCAATCAAGCTAACGAAACGAAAAAAATCACCAACGGCGCCACGCGGGTGACGTGCAACACTTCTCACTTGCAACCACATTAAGGTAAGATTTTTTCTTCTTCTTTTTTCGTGTTTTCTTTTCACTATATTTGTTTTTTTATTTTATTTTTTATTTTTTTTATCTTAATAATTGTATGAATATTGTTGTAGGATTTTTTTTCATATAATTTTCTTCTTTTTTCCAAGCGTTTTGAGTATTATAGAGTGTTGATTTATATTAATTTAATTATTTTATAGTTTTGTAAAATGATTTTTTTAAAATATTTTTAAATAATTACTAACGGATTTACATACGGTATTTTTTTAGGGAAATACCGACGGAATGAAGCGGATAATTTTTTTTTCTGCTCGCCTTTTTCGTCAGTAAATCCACCTGTAATAATATTTTTTTATTACCAACGGATAAAAAATTACCGACGAAAGATTCACCGACGGAGCATTTCCGTCGATGATTTCATTGGTAAATTAATTACCAACGGAATGATAGTACAAATACCGACGGAAAATTCCGTCGGTAAATCTAAAGATTGTGGTTGTCAAATCCCACGACTTCAACTGTTATTTATTTAATCTATTTTAGCAAAAAATACTTTGAAGATTACATTATTATTATAAAAAATATATATTTCAAGGACTAAAATGAAACATGATATGAAGAACTGAGGGTGGATTTGCTTTATAATACTACATGATATTACAATTTTGTCGGTGGTCCATAATTTTGTTTTTCCTTTAATTTATTAGCAAAGCTCCCTCTCATTCATCCCACTCCCCTCGATAGGTTAGAGGATTAATTTATATAAAAAAGGATTAATTAGCAGTTGGTTAGCAAATCTTATATTTCGAATATCTTCAAACACTAAAATAGGATAGAGATGTTCATAAGCTCAAACTTGTATTTCATATTCGGAGTCTTTTCTGTGTAATTAACGCAACCGATGCAGAGATTATTTGTTCTCTTTTTTATTCATAATAAAAAAATAAAAAAGTAAGGCAGAAAAGAGCTGAGCCCTTTTGCTTGACATTGCATTTTGGTGCAATACTCCACCAAGTCACCTTACAGATTATTTAACCCATCACTAGAGACAGAAAAAAAAAAAAAAATTCTAAATGACTTGAATTAATTTTTCAGTGATTAGTTTTCAGTATAATTATTATTTTTTTATTAATAATATTCTGATTTAAATATTTTAGTATAGAGTATATCTATTATGTCAAATCATATTTATTCACAATATTATAGTCATTGATTATTTGAATAAGATTTGAAATTCTTTTCAAATTTCATCCTACGCAGAGATATTTAATAATCAATACTATTTGAGAATATGTGAAATATTTTTTCTAATTCATCTTGGGTGACGAATCATCTCTTAATCACTCAAAATCTTCATGTAGTTTAAGTTATATCTAATGTCTATTCATTTATTATATTTATCAAGATAATATATAATATGATAAAAAAATAATATCTTTTATATAAAATAATTTAGTGATTTTAAATCTAAAAATTATTTAAACAACTGTCATGTAAATATTTTTATAAACATAAATAATAATTTTTAAAAAAACTTAGCATCAGAACTTCTAAGCGAATCCATTACCGATCCCTACGTTCCCTGTAGAAAATATTTTTTTTCAAAGTTACGTCAATTTACGTAAAACTCTGGAAAGTGACTTTATAACTTACACTAAAACAATGGCCAGTAATTGTAAATGGCCTCTGAATAAAGCGTGCCATGTGAACAGAACAGGTATCTTCAAAGTGAATTATATTCCTTGACATGCTATGTACTTAAATATCAAGCAAAATTGTTACAGTTCCTTGACATGCTATGTACTTAAATATCAAGCAAAATTGTTACAGTATGACATGATAGAAATTGTTACTTTTGGTGAGCGTAGCAAGGAACTTGGTAGCCATGTTTGCAAGAAGATTAATTAAGTTACAAGCTACGAAGAAGAAGCCAATAGACTTGATAAGCCTATTTCTCTGTCAGTTTTCGTTCCAGGAACTGTAAGAAGGTGATCCAAACTCTTGCTATAGAGGCCCACTCGTATATGGAATAGACAGTGCTCTCTCCTTGCTTGAGATTTTGATTATCTTTGAAGTATAGAGTACTGCTATATCTAACGAAAAAATAAATGACAGTAAAATACACTAACACAGTGACAGTCATTGTAATTTATTCAATCTTTGAACAATTCTTACATGTGAATATTAGTTAAAGTTTCTTTATAAAATATATGTTTCATTCATCAATATTATAAAGTGTGTGATCGACTAGAAAAGAGGATATTTTTTATTTAAATCCTACCACTGATTATATTTTTCAATCCACATATAAGTGTGTGATAGACTAAAAATCTCGAGTTGACAGGTTTTTCTCCGTGGTTTGATGCTTCAGAATGACCATTCATCCATAGATCGTGTTAAAAAATGTATCCATAATATAAAAAAATAAATTAGTATTATAAAGTGATGATAAAATAAGTTCACTACTAGAAACAGGGGCTATTAGCATCTGAATTTAGCAACGGATAATTCCGTTGCTAAATTCAGTAACAGATTTGCAACGGATTACACATATATTATTTTTTTAAT
>Ga0307514_10004398_pt1 | contig 12984 bp, 16 predicted proteins | sample 16_EM_MG_FD_203088 | JGI IMG/M metagenome (GOLD analysis project Ga0307514, IMG submission 203088) | Populus trichocarpa ectomycorrhiza microbial communities from riparian zone in the Pacific Northwest, United States - 16_EM | ecosystem: Host-associated > Plants > Roots > Unclassified | place...
TATATAGCAATCTAATGAATATAGCATGTCACTGACAAAATGATATCCAGGTTCGGTGCCGTGATTGAGGAAGCGGAGATTGAGGATACAATGGATGCCCTCTTTGCTGCGAAAGACGACCGGGCATAAGCTTGTGTATTATATTTGTATAGTCTGGCAGAGGGTCGGGTCAAGATATCTATTATGTGCGGCTGCGTTGGGGGGTTTGGTGTTGTGGTGTTGGAATTATATTTTGGGTGTCTCATGTTTGCTAGTGATGTTTACTTTACACATAGCACATTTTGAATACTCAAAACGAAAAATCCAGAAGGAATTGTCCTCCTTACGTGGCTGGGCATTATGTTGTCTAAGGCCCGGCCGCCCTACGCAGGTCCATGTTATCAAAAGCCCTCGACTGTGCCTCCCGCAATTCGTGTAAATAAATAAATGTTCAGGGCATCCCTGTACCCAGGAGACGTTGCCTCCCACGTCTCGGCACTACCCGTCGGACAAGATGGCCCACACATATACCTTCTCCAGTCTCGCTCCCCTCTTCACCGACAAACCACCCACTGATTGCAACAAACACTGGGAACTGATCGGCCCCACCATCACCCGTACCAAAGACACAGACAAGGGGGCGAAGAGCAAGCAAGCAGAGTACATGTGATGTCAAACCAAGAGCTCTACTTCGCGCTGCTGAGGATTTCAGCAGCGCAGACGCTCAGAGCGGCCGGGCTGACGACGACGAGGCCGAGTGTATTGGATACGTTTACGGGTGGGGTCCTTCTCCCCCCCCAAAGAGCGGAGTTTTGGGGTTACAAACTCGAATCACGTCCCTTGCTAACCATGAAGCAACCAAACAAAACAAACAGACATCACCGCCCGGTACCTCCAACTCCTAGCCCTCACGACAAAGAACTTCGCCGAGATGTCCAACCGCCCCGGATCCGAAGCCACCGTCACTGACGCTCGCGCCGCAATGGAGCACCTAGGCCTGATCCAACCCGCACCAATCTTCCGCCGCTCAAGGAAACGCAGGAAGCTTAATCTCAGCCAGGACCCAAATCAGGTCGCAGATCCCGTCCACGGGGCACTCAATCTTATCAATAACCCCAACGCCGCATATACAAACCTCGGGGGGTATTCTTCCGCAGGGGGAGACCAAGGTGCACCCTGGAATAGCAATTGGGAGGGCAACAGCGACGACGAGGATGACTATGATGATACTGAGGATACCAAAGGGGTAGATGCATTGATCGAGTGGTTTAAAGGCCCTGTTGCAGCTGAAATCAGGAGGGTAGCTGGGGTGATGCCAGGACCTGCTATGGCTCCCGCAACCGCTGCCACTGCCACTGCAAGTGCAGAAGCTGGACCGAGCACCGCTAACGGAGGTGCACAAGCTCAAGCAGCTCCAGGAGCACCAATTGTTAATACCAGCGTCGGAGGCCTTGCTACTGCGATGGTTGGGACTGGGATTCCTCCTCCAGCTGGGGGGCAGACGGCGGTCGAGGCTGGGCCAGTCACGTGGTTGGATGGTGAGTCTACAAGAGGTGGCGGATGAATGAGTGCTAATATGTGTGGGTTTACAGGCCTCAAGAGCAAGCCAGATAAGTGGAAGGGCACTGCACTTGGCCCCCCAGCCGACGACCTTGCCCCAGTCAAGATCGAGCCTGGACTGTTGGGCGAAAAAGTCCCTGCTATTTAAAACTCCAGTTTGGGTTTACACCGTAGCAGCGATACCTATGGAAACTACACTCAAGGAACCATGTCATTTTCCTTCACATGTACATGTTTTTTTTTTACATTAATTTTCCTACACGGTCCTTTACCTGCTTTCATCACCGGCTATTACTCCACATTTCATGTTTTTCTTGCTCATCATCGGAGGCGTTATCTGGCAAAGGGGTATCTTGTTGATTGCTTTCTTGCTTTGTGCATTATATTACTTCTGGGACAGGTAAAAAGAACCTGAAAACTTTGAACCACCTATCCAACATCCAGGAGTTGGGCTGTAGCCTCGGACTTAGTGTAGGATGGAAAGAAATGGAGCTTTAAAGAAAATTGGAATTCGACTCAGTGACAAACTCAAATAACGAAAAATACAACACAACAAAAACACCTTAACCCGTGAAACTCTTAAACAAAGGAAACAAAACGCATCTCACTGACTGGATAGCAGGATATCGGTGACTCTACATTCGGTATCGGAAGAAGAAAAAGGCTATCAGAAGAGAAGCGAAATAAAAGGTCGGAAAATTCAAAAGAGCGGAGGAAAACCACAAGAAGATTAAGGGGAAAAAAAACTGTACAAAGACCACAGCAGAAGTAATCACCAAGTCACGTCCAAAGTTGCATCCCATACTCCAGATCCAAATGCCAAAAAAGACGAATAAAAAATCAAGCGAAATAACAGATGGAAGTACCATCGAAACAAGATTCAGCTGTAGGTAAGAGCAGTAATAAGTACAACTCACGCATCGAGCGGATAATTCACATTATTAGGATTCGAAGTGTAAGAAAGGTCGAAGTATGGGAATTGTGGAATTGTCACTGCAGGGCTAACACGGTTGTCCTGGGCCTCTCGAAGGCATGGGACTCCTCAATCAAATCATATTAGAAACACCTAGAGAATTTTGTTGATTGTTTGAAGGCTGTCGACCCCAATGCGAATTGCGGGTATTCGCAGGTTGATCGTTATTATGTCCATTACCGTTGCTGTGGCTGTTCCCATGATCACTGTGTTGGCTTGTATCCGAATTCCCTCGAGTGTGTGTCTTCAGGTAGTCACGGTTTCCGTTCTCAGTTGGATTAGCTGACGATGGCTGGGGCGGCATTTGTGCGTGCTTGACTGAGCTTTCTTTCTGCCAAGCAGGATTTGATGGATCTGCATCCGAGTCAACACGGTAGTAAACTGGTGCATTCCCTCTGCCATCTCTAGATTTTGGAGGGCCATCGGTGGGCGCGCTAACCATCCGCGCAGGACTCGGGCGGTTGATAATCTCTCCATATCGCTTCAGTATGTCCTTCGTCGTGAGTTCAGCACTGTTCGCAAAAAGATTCGAGTCGCTAAGTATCGATAAAATATCCTCAGGAACCTGTTTAATGCTCATATGAATATTAACAAAATCATACAAGATAAGTTCAAACACTTACCTCACACATCTGCTCATTGTATTCTATGAGTGTGTTGATAGCCTCAATGGCTAAGAAGTATGTGTCTTCTGCTAGTCCATCTTTTCCGTCCTTCAATTTGGGGTAAAGTATATTAGGGGTTATCACAGTCGCCAGGTTATGGATATCCATCTTACTACCTGATTCCTCATCGATATGAGAGAATGAAGCAACCCAGTTTAGGAAAGAGAATAGAATCTCCATTGAATCACGGTGGCTCTTGGGCAACAGGCAACAAGTGAGATGGAGAACTCTCCGACGTGTTTCTTCATCTTCAATCTCTATAACTTTTATCAGTGACTAAGCAAATAACGATGAAAATAGGTGGGCCTCACTTGATGATGTTATAAACAAACGATGTAGTTTGAACGTGAGTAGCGGGTCAGGTAGCTCTCTTAGGAACTTCTTCAACAATGCAGCTATCTGCACGGGCCCCTCTGAGATCATCTCCACATTCTCCTGGCAAGAGTCAATTCTTTCAGCCAAGTCCTTAAGTCTCCGAATGTTTCCGTTTTTACGGAAGACACCTTCAACCGACATGTCTGTTTTCAGTGAGAATTAGCAGCTTCCAGTATGTATAAAAGCGATGGAACCCACCCATTTGTTTCATAGCAACCAGGGCTTCATCAATTATCCCAGGGACGCGAAGGGTCCCAGGTCCAACTGCAAGTGACGAGTCCGCACCATCCCGCTCCGCAAGTACATCCAACGGGATCCCAAAGACTCCTATATGAATAGTTAATATCAATCCTGTGTTTTGCTACTTCGATGAAGCTACCTTTTTTCTTCACGCCTTTCTTATTTTGTTCCGTGCTGGGATTATTTTTGCCAAATCCCTTTCCGAATCTGCTCCAGAAGTTGACCTTTCTAGTCTCAATTAGACCTAAGAGTTCTTCTAAATTGAAGTATTTCTCAACTAAGGGTTCCATGGATAATACTGCTATGTGGCGTACAATGAAATAATCAATAGCAGAAAGTTCGGAGAAATATCGTTTTTGTTTTGGAGGTTGAGGGTTGGGGGGTCCATTCTGGGGCTTCTCATGAGCAAGATCCCGTTGGTGGCCATTCATCAGTCTAGGCTGATTAGGCGATAGTATATTACCCGCCCCCCCGGTGTTCACTCGTTGATGCTTAAATGCGTTTGGACGTTCCTCCCTTGCCTTTTCAGCTGCTCCAAGTTTGGGTATGTCTTCCAATGTCAATGCCTTCTCGTCCCCAAATGAGAATTTCTTCGTGCGCTCTTCTCGCTCTCCATTGGTATCCTTATCCTCAACGATTTTGAAAGCATTTTCTCGTCGGGCAGTGTAAGGTCCTGGGGAGGATCCCTCTCCTCCAGGAGATCCTGGGCGTACACTCTCTGCTTCAGGGCCTTCAATAATCCTTGACTGCCTTGCTCGTCGTGCCGAACTGCCAAGTGCTCTGTCCAACCGAGTGGAGCGCAGTCTCTTGATATCCTTTACAATATTTTTATATGCCTCAGACTGCTCTCCGCTATATGACTTTGAGCGTACGTCTGATCTCAGCAAAGGCGGGCCGAGGCCATCCGGCTTCTGTCCAGAGGTCGAATCATAACCGCCGAGATTCGGATCGTCTGAGGGGTAGTGTTAGTAGTGAATCTGGGCTGAGTGGGTTTGAACATACCAGAAGTATGGGGAAGGTTCCCGCCTTGCCTAAGCATGAGAAGAAGTCGAGCAAGTGCGACCCTCAAGAGGAAAATGTATTGCTTCAGCTTACTCATGTGCTCGAACTCTTGCCGGGATCCTGGAACATGAGAAGCACAAGTCCGACACAGAATACGATGATCCGCACCCATCAACAGGGCATCCCCCACATGATGCTTCAATTCACACCCACAATTCCCACAATTTAAACATCCCAAGTGCCACCTACGATCGGCATTTTTTGCACATTCGTCTTCTATAGTCAAGTTGCATCCTGAACACAAATCGGAAGTCGCATCTGCAAGGTTAGCAGACATTCCTTGGGTCGCCTCCAGCGACTGTTTCCCTTCTTTGGCCGACTCGAGATCCCCAAGTTCTTCCAGAAATTTCCCAAGGGCAATGCTATTGTTATTTTCACGCTCCTAAACCTTGTCAGAATTGTTACCCTTGAGGGATATATGGCTAGAGGCACACACCAGCTTCAGTGCTCCTTGTAAACTTATCCTAATAAGTAGCTTGAGGTAATGAGCTAGCCCAGTGACGAGTGATAGCAATTCTTGCGTGACCCCCAGCTTGCGAACACCTGTTTCCTGGTTTCTCGAAAGCAGGGTAAAAAAGGCAACAATTTTCTTGCATAGAAGTTTAGCCTCCCGTGCGTAGGACAAGCCTGAGATGGAAATTAGAAATTCAAGTGCCCATGAAGCCGGCTAGATAGATGGAAACTCACCTTTACCACTAGCTTGGTGCAACTGTGCGTCTAGACTGTCGGTTGATGAAAATAAGATTTCAACATGCCAGATAAACTTCTCAGAGACAAATACGCCATCAACGTAGGCACCATTCGACACGTGGAGGAGCATATCGCTGATACAAGCTGCTGATGATTCTTCAAACGCCGACAATACGCTCCAAATATGATAAACCTTTCCTTCCATCTTTTCTTCGAGCTCTTTAACCAGAGAGCGCCTTTGCTGTGAAGGGTCCCCCAATACTGGTGACTGAACATTTGCTGTTTCTCCGTGAGCAAGTCGCACGTTCCAGAACTAGCAGACTGTTAACTCAAGCTTGGACAGCCACCGCAGGATACTTACCTTGTGTATCATGTAACACTCGGGATGCCAGTGCTGATTCTGTCCGTTCCGGAAGATCTCCACAAACTGCTTGAGAATGGCTGTCTGACACCCACTGCACTTTGCAGCAAACTGTGTTGAGTAATGGTAATGGCAATACACCTTACTGTCATGCTCATAGTAGGAATCCTGCGGCCCGAAAACCGTTGGGCAAATACAACATGTAAAATGCTCGATATGGTATTTGCGCTCAAGGGCTGTTATGTATGACCCGCGCAGAGCACCCCCACATGAATAGCATATTAGGTCGAGGCGTCGAAAGTAATCAGTCTCACATAAAGGATATTGTCCCTCCCCTCGCTCTTCATCCACAGGAAAAAACTTCTCGGCTACTGTGACACCACAGTCCTGTCGAAAACTTATCAGTTTTGTGTGAAAGTCAAAATTGGACAGGCCTCCGTACCCTGCATTTGAAGCAATCTAGATGATATGCACCGCCCAATGCCCTCACATACTTTCCGACAAAGGATAACCCACATTTCCTACATATCCGGCTTGGCTGCTTTGAGGGTGCCGAATTTTGTGTTGCGGAATTGTTGCCATTTTGATCCGCTGGAGATGTTGGCGAACGGTCTCCCCTTTGATGATTTGTTTTTTGATTATTGTTGGATGGGCCAGAATTGGTGAGAATTGGGAGGGGCTGACGATGTTCAACCTCCGGACGACCGTCCAATGGAGGAGACATCTGAGGATTTCGAGGAGTGGAGGGGTTGAGAAAGGGACGCGAAAACAATTCTTGTCGACAACGGCTCTTTCGTAGGTCGTGGTCGTTCGAGTGACTTCGGCTGAAATGTTACTATGGAGTTCAGGATCGATACGTCCAGGCTGGCCAAATTATTCGGGGATTATGATTCGTGAGTTTAGCAGTGTACCAAATGGGGATGGGTGCCAGGCTGATGGTAAAAAATGAGGGACTTGCTTGAAGCTCAAGGGCAGCAAGGTCGAGCAGAACGATGGGTATGCTGGTGCCTGTCGTCAAAATGCAAGTTCCTCAGGAAATGATTGCAGGATGCAATAATAAAGAGAATGAGGAAGGGTTTGGACGATGTGATGCTGGACTGTGGAGGTGTTAATGGGGGTTGCTTTCAACCAAATATGTCTTGGTACACTGTACTACTAAGTAGCAATTATGGTTACTTTAGGTACTGAAATGGTTACCTACTTACCCACTAATTTGCCAAGACAAATAAGGGTACTTTACTCCATATGCTGCTTTAGAACGCTACATAGCTAAAGACATTTTAAGCCTTGGAATGATCCTCAGTATATCTAAGTATTCCCTGTTATCGCAACTACATCAGCTCCAGCGTTTCTGTATGACTATAAAAAGGCCTGTCTGCGAGTAGACAGCCCTGAAGTGGGGCCATGGATACTTCACAAGTGCGGGTCTTTGGTTCAGGGTAATGGTGTATCAGATTTTGATCTTCACCAATGACGCTGGTCAAGTGTATGGAGATATGCTCATTTCTTGGGAATCCACTACCGAGCCTCCGTTGTTGAATCTGATATCTCACCGCAGAATAGAAGGCGAGCACAGTCGTGAAGCAGGCTACTTGGAGAAAGGCCACTAGTCGACCTCTACATGCACAGACCTTCTCTGTTAACCTGTGTTGAGTATAGTAAGGTTATGCCTGACATTAGACTGGACACTCGAAGCCATCTCGTAATGGAGTAGGTAGGATATTCAATAATATGTAGAATGGGTGAAATGCCTTATAAAATACATGAATAAACTGTCTATATATGTAAGGGCTGCCCTCTCTAGTGCTCCTATTTTGACTTGTACATGTGTAGGTTGTGACCTAGGAGACAACCCCAGAGGCTAACGTTGAGACGTAAATTTGATTGATGTCAGGATATCTATGGACACGAGACTGGTCTGGGGATGGGCTGTAGTCGTGCCACAGATTACTAATATCAACCAAAACCTGCCTAATTCGGGTATACCACAATGAGTGAATATTGGGTATATACCAGCGTACACACATATTCTAGTTCGTCCTCCTCTAGATCTCGTCACCCACGATTCCACTAGAGTTGCGATCTTGCTCCTATCTCCCCCTAAGTGCCTCCGAATCCAAGTGAAAACTACTTGCCCTCCTACGGTTTCCGCAGACTTCAGACAACTTTCCTGCATCTCAGCCCCTCCCGCCCTCTCCTCCTCCTACCTTCCTTCTATCCTATGGCTCCACTCCCTGCCTCCAACGACTCCTGGCTCCTGGTGGTACGGGAGCGCGAACCCCCACAGTGGGGTCCGGCTCACAGACATACCTTGGACCGCCAATACACTCGCTGTAAGGAATCAGAAGCCCGTATGAGATTTCACCTGCATGGTAGCGAAGCATATAAAGCTGAAAAGTATAAGCTCTTCCCGGTAGTTTGTTTGGTCGAGGGTCGGGGAGCTCACGTATACTTGTGTGGTCGTAGGGAGAAATTGGACGAGGCAGTTTGTGCGTTGTTCAATCACACAGCGGCCGCAAAGAAGTCCCGTCAACGGGTTCCTACCCGTGCCTTTGGGCTTCGGCACTTTTTAGCGACAAGGCAGGCCAAAATAATCTTGATCCTCTCCACCATCTTTCTTGTGTTCGCGGCCGTACTGGAATGGACGGAGGAATACCCAGGGGCGGTACAAAAACCAATTCCAGTACGTTGTACTGGAGTTGTGTTTAAAGTAGTAGAATTGGTATTGATTTGACAATCCCCTTCACCAAATAAAGTATCCAGCCCCCCCCACCAGCCCTCCCCCAATTCCCCACATTTGCACGCCACACGCCACTATCCCGACATCCATCCAGAGGTGGCGATGGACACGCACCTATGCAATGAAAGCTATCTACGATTAGCAGGCATACAGTCAGTGAAATGGATGTGGGATTGGAGGATATGTAGTGCTTCACAACGCCAGATCCAAGAAGGGTTTTATCTTCAAGCAACTACCAAACAATGGATATGGAGAAGATTTGAAACCACCCCGCAGCATGTCGTGAAGTGTGAAGCTGTGGTAGTCCACGTGATGCAAACCTGCAGCCGCTTTTACACGAGCCCGTAGGCCCAATTATGATAATAATATATATGTATGTGTGTACTCTACATGTGTATACACACCAGTAACATGTATGTAGTACACATTCATGGCATATAATAGGTAACCAGTACTTACTGTATGCTCGCCTATATATAGTGCTCTTTCATAGGTACGGAGTACAGATACAAATAATGTACTCGAGTACTTCGTGCTGCAGCAGGGTTTCCGATCCCAAAATGGAATACCTACAGGGAACCTGAACGAGGCTAATTCTTTTATTTACCACTACGATACCTTGAACCCGAAACCCTGCCCCTTAAAACGATTGTTTTATCGATAGCGGGGGCTAACTATGAAGTAATTACAGGTCCTCTACGTAAATAAACTATAAGATTTCTGAGCCAGGCGACGTACTTATATAATGTATATATAATAAATATATATATTCAGTACATACTACATACTGTTCAATCACACAGCCCCACCCTTCCTAGCAGGATCTAGTGTTCATCTAGGATATCAGATGCAGAGTGCTTAAACTTTCCTTTTACTTTGGTATCTCTACATGAAAAAACGTTCACAGACAAGCTTGGTATAGCCTTCTACAACGCAAGATCTGCAGTGTCTTATTACCCTCCGTGCAGTGTGATCGATATTCAACCATCTCCAGCTCTTTACCAGACCAGAGAGTTTTTTGAAAGCCTGTTCGTCATGAATCAGTCTATCATACGTCTCACGCGGGTAAGCTGGAGAGCATCCATCCTCACGAAACTTCCAACCCACTCGCTAACAGTGCCAAAAGGAACTCAACGATCTTCAGAAGTCGAACGACCTCTGTACGTGAACTCCCAGTGACATTTTTAGAGAATAGCGTTCGGCATGGAGCGTCGTTGCTAAGCCCTGGCTCCTGCAGCTATCGCCGTTGCATGTAGGGATTCTGACATTCGGAATATCCGAGCCTTGGTTTTGGGCCCGCCAGACACACCATACGAGTTTGGCTTCTATGAGGTAAGTAGGGGCTTATATCTCTGCCCGCTACATTGCAGCTTCAGTACTAAGCTGTCTTGTAGTTTTCCATGAATTTTGGTCGAGGTAATTTCACTCGTTTCCCCATGGCTTTAAACATCTCCCCTTAAACAGCTCATTCCCAGACTACCCTGGCAAAGCTCCAGTGGTAAACGCCTTGACGACGAACGGTGGAAGAACTCGATTCAATCCGAACATCTATGCCGGAGGCAAGGTGTGTTTGTAAGTCAATCTGCAGTCCTTCTGAGTTGATTTCCATCACTCATGTGTTTCGAATGATAGGTCCATTTTGGGGTAAGGACGACCTCCTCTTCCTCCCAAGTTGTGTGTAAGTATATTAATCCTTTACTATAAACAACAGGACATGGAGGGGGGAGCGTGGGGAGGAGTGGTCTGCTGCGCAGGGGATGGAGTCCATCTTAATATCAATACAAAGCCTTATGTCGTCCAATCCCTATGAAAATGAACCAGGATTTGAGAATGCGACATCGGAAACAGACAAGGAGAATATGAAGGCGTACGCCCGCAAGGTATGATCAGGTGGAAGGACTCAATGTAAAGGATGCTGAATTGACAGATTACGCTCACTCCTAGATCCGGCACGAAAATATTCGTATAGCAATAGTACAGCGACTGGAAGAGTACTTAGGCCTTAACGCAGATGGGACTAGAGTCCAAGTCGATGCGGATGCAGATGGTGAAGCTGTTTCAACAGATGAGGATGCCTTTGAACCTTTCATCGACCTCATTAAGCGACGGTTCCTCTGGTACCACGACTCGTACCTCCATACCATAGCGAAGGAGCAAGAGTTTGTCGCGGAAGGAGAGATGTTTATGAAAATGCCTTTCGAACACAGTGGGAACACCATGGAGGGCTCATTTCTCTACTCCAATCTTTTGAAACGGCTGCGCAATATACGGGATGTTTTAGGTGAGGAACCTGGTCAATGGGCGGAAGAAGGCAAGGCCGCCGCGGCAAAGGACCTGGGTGTGGCAGTCAACATTCGCCGGCAATTTGAGCAAACCGTGGAGCACTATAGGAAGGATCCATCTGTCACCATTGACTTGGAGTTGGTGGATGAAAACCCGTTTGTCTGGCAGCTGGTGAGCGCAGAAAGACCTGACGGTATAGGGTTTCACTAATTTGAATGGGGTACTGAAGGCACTTATTGGCAGACCTATGACACACCTCGATGGCGGCTTGTTCAATATACAGATCAATTTCAGTGTCCGGTTCCCGGATGAGCAACCTCGAGTAAAGTTCTTAACTTCCATGTACCATCATAGGATCAGTAGTAAGTGTCTATAGTTTGTAGCAGTGATATAGCCAATACTGACGCATGCTCAAGAGGATGGAATTCCCTGTTACACTGCAAAGAAGCCCGAGGAAGCAAAATCTCATATCGAGGCAATTTTACACATGTTAGAGGAAGAGCGTCCGCCATATGATCCTAGGATGGCGGTGAATATTGAAGCGTCCAAGCTGTATTGGGGCACGGAGGCAGACAGGAAGGAATATAATAAAAAGCTCAGAAGGTTCGTGAATTATAAGGGTGCACGATGTTTCTACGATACTAACATATCCCTCAGAGCCGTTCAACGATCTAGCGAGGATTGTTAGCGGGTTACTTACAGCTATAGTGCCTTCGATTTAAACATTATAGAAAGGGAACATTTGCATCATGGCGGTAGCTGTTAAGGCATATGGGTAACAACTTCGTGAGCGTCCTTTGAGCGAAGACGAGGATCTTGGCGTTTAGTTGACATGTACTTGCTGGTGCATCGGAAGACATGGTTTCTCCCTGCTACTTGTCTTTGCCTCGAGTGGCTCAATGCCAATCTATCGCATTATGTGTCCTGCATGCATTTAGCATGGCTATTCTACAGCATCAAACCACCGCATCAATATGAAATACAAGAATCTGGAAAGCTAAGGTCGTTGCCAAACAAAAAACACCTGTGTCAATGTCATCCCAAACGCCTACAAGAAGAAAAGGGGAGCAGAAAACCAATAATAATGGAAATAATGATCGCAATGCAATAGGAGAACCCTTGATAAACACTCACAACTCGCCCACCCCACTCCCACTCCCCACACCAAGCGTACTTCTCTTGAACTCCAGCTCCTTGACAATTCTCTCCAGCGCCGCCTGCTTCCTGGCCCTCATAATCGGGTTCTGCATCTTCTCCATCTCCCTCAATCCACTCTTATATGCCACCTCCAGGTCTGCAATTTCCTCGCGAATCTTTTGGCTCTGCGCGGCGGTTTCTTGTGCAGACTCGTCGATTTCACCCTCTGCGTCGGAAGCGGAGCCAGCGTCTTCATCTTCGTCTTCGTCTTCATCCTCACTTTCCGCAGCAGCGGTAGTGGTGAGGTTAGTGGGGGTGGATGTAGGTGTGGTTGTGGATGTGTTGGCATTGGTGGGGTTAGGTGTACCAAGCGCTGCTAGCATAGTGGATTCATCGAGTTCTAGGTCTCCTTCTGCGTCAACGTCTGCACCCGCGCCGACATTCTCCTCCCCACCCATGAGTGCAGATTCCATCTGTAATGCTAAATCATCTTCATCCATCTCGTAATCTTCCTCGCCTTCTGCGTCTTCGTCGTGATACCCATCCCCTCCACCTCCGGCCATGGCACTCCCAACACCAACACCAACACTATAACCCCCCACACCACCGCCACCACCACCACCACTACCACCACCACCACCCCTACCCCTCCGTTCCTCAGCTTCCTCTTCCCGTAATAATTGTTCCGCATCGAGGACTTCGTACTTCGAGCTCTCCGCCTCCTGGTCCATCGCCAGGAGGCGATCGACTTCCGCTTCCACGGCCTCGATCGTTCGGTTCGATACACGCTTTCGAAAGCGGCGTTTGCGAACGAATTGGAGCGGGGGAGTAATCCCATGTGGATATATAATATCACTCATTTTCCACCCCCCACCCAGGTCCCCCTTTCCTCCCCCCCCGGGGGCGGGCGGGCTAACCA
>Ga0307514_10004400_pt1 | contig 12982 bp, 10 predicted proteins | sample 16_EM_MG_FD_203088 | JGI IMG/M metagenome (GOLD analysis project Ga0307514, IMG submission 203088) | Populus trichocarpa ectomycorrhiza microbial communities from riparian zone in the Pacific Northwest, United States - 16_EM | ecosystem: Host-associated > Plants > Roots > Unclassified | place...
GTGATGAGTTATCCCTCGCTTGCTACAGAGGTACAGAAACGAGGAGGCGGGGCGGGATATAGTAATTGCCTATCATGACCAGAGGAGATCAACGAATACACCAACCACCAGATCGCCTCGAATGTACTTATTGCACCACAGACTCTCCCGGTCCCGAAAATTATGCGATAAGGCAAATAACATAAGGAGAAAGCTCCAGATACCTGACTCTGTGGGGTGTTGTGTCAACCAGAGTACCTGAACCCCAGTGCTCCTCAACTACGTCTACGTGAAGGATTCCTCACTCCCATACCTTCATCCTTATACCCTCCTAGGCTCAGCTGCATGTACTTAACCTTTCTGAGGGTCTGGTGCCATGCACAGCCAACTTAGTATCAGTATCACCTTCGGGTCTATGTGCATACCCCGCGCTCCGGCATTGAAAAGCCTCTGAGGGAGTCATACAATCTGGCACAGCTGTGGAGAACGGAATTTACATGTCTCACATCCCTCATATCCCTATCCCTTGTTGGTGGGATACTCACTCACGAGTAACACCAATTAACGGTGTTTGCACCTGAGGTGAGGATGAAATCATCGATGGCTGTTGTTACCAGTATTATGGAGATTAACTCCTCACCGGAGGTGGGTTGGGTATCCTGGCTGGGGGAAGAAACGATATCTCCTTAGAACATGTGAGGAGATCCCAAAGGAGGTATCTTACCCAGTTTTGGGCCCTCCTTTGCAGGTGCGCAATCAGCAGACGACACTCTGATTCCCAACGACAGATCAGTTTTTGCTGCGGCTCGCGACCGGCCCACGGCGACGCCACACGCGCAAGGGGGGCGACAGGCACGTGGATACCTTGGGCTATAGTTGTATATGCAGGAATAACTCTTACATTTGGTGGTCTCTCCGTTCTTCCCAAGAGAAAAGGAATGCTACCCGGGTTGAGGGGCAGAGGGTGAACCACTTCCCTTGGATTTCAGCGGGAGGAGCCATCAGAGTGGAGGATGAGTGGGGCTGTAGCGAAAATGATACCTCCCCCAACTCTGCATAAGGCATTGATGGCAAAGATTCGGCTAGAATTATGGCAAGTCAGGTGAACTTTGAAGGAAGTGAACATTACCCCAGCAGGGTAATGCCGCATTGCGCATCCACGTTTCCCCAAGACCTACAAAGGAAGAGACCCGGCGGACCTAAAAGAGGCTTAGAAGACTAAGGAGAAGGTGTGCAAGGATTCACCACCTCACTTTAAACCGCCTATTTACTACCCCCTCAGGCATCTTGCGGTAATTGGGATGGAGACTGCGGTCCACTCAAAACGTCTCTCGCACTCTCCCAATTGTACGCAAATTCTCCCACGTCACCGATTAGAAAGTCCCAGGATACTCGCATCCCCATCCACAACAGGGAATTTGCATCACGAGAGTGGAGTGGGCCTGGGGGTGATTGAGGCTGAGCGCGAGGGAATGGGATGCCATACAAGGAGAGAAAGAGTTGAAGGCTGATTTCCGGAAGTTCACTAAAATTTGAAGAAAGGCGGTATTGCCTCCATGGTATATTATTAAGTTTGAATATTGGTCCTGGTAGTGATATAGGCTACACATTTCTACTGAATGTGCTGATTGCTTCATGGGGGGGGAGGAACAGGCTCATTATTGGGTTTATGCTTTTGTTTATCCCCACCAGTGCTGTGAGATATCTGCCTTGTCTACCTGGCTGCCTGTCTGTGTTACGCTTTTTGGTGTAACGGTGTTATCTTGCCGCATGTGTGTACCCTTATGGAGTGGGGGAGCCCTGAAGGGAATAGGCCTATTATAGTATGGTTGTCAGAGCAGCCTATTCAATCTCACCATAATTTATGTATATACACCTACTACATGAGTGCAGATGTGTAACAACATACATATATGGGTTACACATGTTTAGCAGACTTTTTTCTTTGGGGTGCGGGTTGACAAATATGGATGTATATATATATAGAAGAGGTTGTGTTCATAGCATGGCACTAGCATGTGATACTACGAGGCCTCCAATCCAACCACAATGCTTGTCTGGTTGCGCACAATGCCTGGTCCATTGAAGTGGGGTTAGAATCGATACTATTACAAGGTGTACATAACCATTCCTCACGTGTCTCGGCCTTAGAGTACTGGAGTATATCTCAGTCTATATATTTCTGGCAGGATGTCTGCCATCGGGCCCTCTTCCCACCCACGTGCCTTTCTCCCCTCCCCCCCCCGCTCTCTCTCCTCTTCCTCTTCTCCTCTTCCTCTTCTCCTCCCTACTCTCTCCCCCAACTCGCTCTTCCAATATCCCCCTTCGACATCATTAGGTTGCAAGCGAGCGTACATGCGTAAGTGTGTGTGTGTGTGTCATAAGTAACCAACAAACTGAAAAAGAAAAAGAAAAAGAAAAAGAACGCAAAAGCCAATCCAAGCCAATCCAAAGTCCATAGGGAATAAAGTGAGAGTCGACGTAAATAACCAGTGGAGGAAGAAGATAAGATATTATATGCACAAACTCTCCTCTCTCTCCGCGAATTCCGCGCGCTCCCGAAATCTGCCCGCTTTACCCCAAAAAACCATGGTTCACGGTGTCTACTCTTACTCAACGGGCACGGGTGGCGCCATCCTTGTGGGCATGGGCGGTACATTACCCCCTGCATTGACTACACTGGGCGACCTCTCTACCACCACATATCCCTCCTTGCCGTCCGGAGCAGCTACTGAGTCGCCTTTCGGCGGTGGTGGTGGTGGGACATTCGGCATAGGTGGGGCTGCATCGGATCCGCCTGCTGGTGGAGGCGGTGGTGGTGACTTTGGCATCGGGGGCACACCAGTTGGGCTTGCTGGGAGGGAGAGCCGCTTCTTCTTTGCCTCGAGAAGCTCCTCTGTCCGTTTTAGACGGGCTTGGAGAGCTTCAAGTTCGGCATTGTGGGATGTCAGGGAGAAACGCCTGGAATTTGCGCAGCTCAGGTCAGTCGGGGAACGGTAGTGGGGAAGGCTTGGAAAAGGGGCTGCTGGGAGACGAACTTATTCTCTACGGAATTCGCAAGCTCATCAAGAGTGTCGTTGATGAGAAAGATGTCGTTCAGCTGGTCAGCGAAATTAGCTGCTAGAACCCTATAGCGAGCGAGAGAGCGAGCGCGTTAGCACCTGCGTCTGGAGGTGAGGGGGTGGAACACTGCACATGGCGGGGGGGGGGTATGGGGGATAGGGGGCACCAACGATTGAGGCCTGGCACTCTTGGAAGACTGATTCATTGGAGATGTTTCCCCCGCGGAAGTATACGCTGAATCTGATGCAGACATGTTTATTGATTTTTTTTGAGATGGAAATATTTGAATTCTGTTGTTGTTGGGGTTCGGAGGTGAGCAGACCGCAGAAGTTGGAGGAGGTAAAATAACTCAGGAGCAACAGCCTTCACACGGAGATTACAACAGAGGCGTGAACATACCTTTATAGCTTGGCTTGCGTTCTCCTCCACCACGTTGAACGTTTCCGGAGTTTTAAGGGAATTGAGAGGCTGCTTCTGACCTTCACAGACAGCGTCCACGAGATACGTTCAGGGAGGGAATGATGAGTGCGAAGTGATATGGAGGTGAGTCGTGTATGATCGATGACAAAAAAATATGTGTATCTCCTACCGTCACGGCCACAGCCTCCGCTTGACTCTGAAAATAGTAGGGCTATGTCGCAGGATGTAGGTAGGCAACAAGATGCCTCCACAGCAGCAGCTTAAACAAATCCACGCGACTGGGATCCAATATATCTCCTAATGACTATGTACCTAGGTTATTCCAAGCCACTTGTAAGTAAGGCAACTTGACACAGCTGCTCAGCTGTCCTCATGGCAACAAATAGGGGTTCAGAAAACTGGGTCCCTTATCTTTCAGCGACTGCCCCTCACCAGCACACCACATGTATAGCCCCAGCGTCGCACTTGGTCAGTGTGGGAATAACGCGAGAGGTTAAATACACAGCTAGACTGTGCCGGGATTAGTGCCTGCACGGGCGTCGTCCTGACCAAACAAGAAATGACGGGCAGGATCAGCGGTGCGCAATATGCGGCGGGCGGAAAGAGCATCAACTCGCTTGCATCTCAATTTCGTTGGAGCCTGGTGACATGGAGCCGAGATTTAGAAAGCGAGTGACTGGAAAGGTGGGAAGCGTGACATGACCTGTTTGTGAATAGTCATGACAACGGCAAGGATAGTCATGAGCTTCCAGTGTCTCTCCCTCGCTTTGTGATGCTGTCTCACTGATGTTTATAGCATGCGCAAGATTAGTACAGTACATAATGTACCGGTACGCCATTACCTACTGCAAGGCATGGCCATGAACCAGGGTCTCGGAATTCATATGGATTATCATGAAGGCGCGTACCAGTAAATAGAGGATTTGCAAAGACCTGACGGGTTCCAAAATCTGCTCTTTAGTAGACCAGCCGAAATGGCTCCAGGTGGGTTTCGTAAATGCTTTAATAATCAAGGTACTCCTCTGCCTCATAGCCTAAGGCTCCACAGAGGTATAGCCTCCAAAAAAAAAGATCAAGGTACTGACCCGCTTGAACAGCCACTATTATATATGTGGTATCATGGTACTCCATGCACGTCACGTTAACGCTGGGTGTCAATAGGCTGTTAAGCGAGGTTAGTAAATATAATATAAAATAGTGGTATAGGTCATCACCTTTGAATATATGAACGCACTCTGGAGTTAAAGCTACCAGGAGCAAGTCCTGGTGATGGTCTAGTTACTAAATGTCAAATTGAATTGTACAAGGTGTTTTAGAGGCCCTGATAACGAACCTCTTATCTGTATCCCAATCTAGTCCAATTACCCTTCCCTTCTCTCAATACTATTGTACCTCTTTGGCATTAGTACTTCTGCGCTTGGTTATTGTCATCGAGTACTGCACCTACTTCAATAAACCAGCACAAGCCTCTACCGAGGGGCTTGTGCCAACCAGACTGGAGCCGAGGGTGGATAAGATTTTCCCTATAGCTACCCGCTTACGCAAATTTCCCCAAAAGAAGTGCTTTGTTTAATATCGACTGTCAGGGAGGAGGCATAGGTCTCTCTGTTATTCCCGTGATTTCTTTTTTTTTGAGTCTATACGCCTTTCCCCCGAAGGGAGCCTTAGGCTATGAGGCGGGTCTCGTGATGATGTGATATGGTAGGTGCGAATATGCATGTGCATAAAAGCCGTGCACCCAGAGTAGACTAAGGAACCCCTGGTGAAATGCCGTTGGGTGAACTGGCTTCTCGCTATTAATTTTTTGATATGCTCTGGGCCAGAGATGAGAATCGATCAATTTTAGTTGGATTGCACTGAGCATACTACTTAGTCACATACAATCGAAACATCACATATCTACATACCTATGTGTGCACTGTGAGTTCCACTACCTGAGACATATGCTAAGAAAACACGAACAAATGGCCATACAAGTACATCATACATGGTGAACTTTGGCGGACCTTACCTATTCAATTCTTCCAATTTACTATTCAAAGTAAATACAAACACCATCTCGACAACCTACTCCATGATTACTCTCTCCCTCCTGAGCTCTTAGCTCCACATTCCAAACTTCTCTTTCCACACCCTCTCCACCCTCTCCAACGACATTTTCAACTTTATCAACTTCTCCCCCAGCTGTCTTATCTCACTATCCATAAATGTCTTTGTATACTTCTCTGGCTGCAACAACCCATTTTTAATCTCCCCCGATTCCACTAGCCCCCCCAGCCTGATTTGAGTCCCCCCAAAGAGGGCCTCCAGATGCAACTGCTTCTCGACCAGATCATCTATATGATCCCTATAAAAGATCATCGTCCCTGGTTTCTGTTCACTTCCTCGGAGTAACTCATCTACTGTGGGCTGCCAGCTAGATACCTTATTGAAGGCTACTTCGGTGTCTTTGAGGGTGAGTTGGAGCTGATCGTCTAAGCCGCCGATGGACAACAGGAGATCCCGGCGGTTGGTGACGCGGTGGGGACTGCGGTCCATGGAGGAGCTGGTGCTGCCCACGCTGTCCCGACGGGGTGGTGGTGTGAAGCCGGTAGCCTCAGGTTGGGATTCGGAGATGGGTTGAGGAATTTTTTTGGGCATTGGGTAGTGGGTTGGGCCTGTAGCTCGGTGATACTGTCTGTGTTTCTGTGTGTTATTGGATTGCAGTGCAGTGGCTGTGGCAATGATATGAGGAGGTGGACATAACTGGAGAAATTGCTGCAAATATGTGGTTTCAATCTCTGGCCATGTTGTGTCAGTGAGTAAGGCAACAACGTTTTTACGGCCAGCAGAGGCAATAGCCCGTTATGTCGTGGTTGGTGGGATTGATCTGGCCATCATGGCCCATACAGTACCTTTCGTGACATACTCCCTGCTGCCGGGAGATTTTGAAGGAATTGTGGAGAAATTTGCACCTCGATGCTGGGATATCCTAAACCTCTAACTATGATATATCCGTTCCTGAATCTAAAGCCCCAATATCAATTTTTCCAAGCCCCCATTTGTCGAGGAAAACCAGAAATACAGCCGGTCAATGATGAAGAGCAGAACTAGTTTCTTTCCAGAAATTAGTATTCTTGTTCTGGGATATCATCATCAAGCCGAATTCTGAAAAACCGCATACTGCGTGAAGACCAAGAACCAACGCTGAATCATGCAGGACAGCACGAGCATCCTTTCAGAGCCTCAGTCTTGGGCTAGACTCTGTAACTGGTCCCATTCTGTGGGCTAGGTATAATTGCACCTATTGCCGCTTATGCACTTCTCTCGGAAACTCCAGCCAGTTGTGGTCGTAACTAAAGGGCAGCAATTTTTCCTTGGATTCCTAAGAGTGATATGGGTCTATACGCAGTGGTATGGTGAAATCCTAGAGTAGAGGGAGTTTGGCAGTCGTGGAGAGGTGAGGTCAACGGCCAATGTTTGTGTACATTAACTGTTCTCGTCCCTGGATCTTGGAATCCTATACTCTAGCCGCTCGCTTTGTGTACTATTGTGGAGAAGACTACCCTGTGAATCCAAGGCAGTGACTTAGTACCAGCCTCATAGCCATATGTATGTGTTCCGGTATTGATGTTCCAGTAGTACTAAGCTATAAGCTAGGCAGTGCGATATCCGTGCGTGCATGTTACCCTGAACCAAACTTCATATTCGGTGTGGTCATATACCAGGCACGATAACGGCCTCAATGTGTCCAGTACCTTGGCAATCTATTTCAATCCAGCGATTGTACCTTAGTAAATATACAACAAGGCTACACATTATGAACTTCGTAACCAATTTCAACCAAAAAGAGCAAAAAAAGAATATAATCTTCAAACACGCAGTATATTTCGAAACCCCGTAGTCTTCTCACAGCTAGTAGCCAGATTAAATTGTCGACAGTTGGCAGGCTTTCTTACTTAGAGTTGTCCTCATTCACATAAATACTATTCCTATATTTGCATAGGATTCCTACCCGTGATGCTTAAGCAATGAGCATAGTGAGGACGAAAGTGCGCCCATGGTCCCTTCCCTTCCATTACTGAGCTCATAAACAAGAGATGTGCTTAGTGAATTAACATAATCAAGGCTAGAGTACTTCATCAGAGGTCTGGATAGTGTGGTAGTGTCAGCCGTGAGAGCTTTCTGTTTAATATGAAGTGTCAACTAGTCGGTCTACGGCCAGTGTGGCAGTACGCCCAGTAGAACTATATCTCCAGTTCCAATCCTGAAAGTCCAACTCCCTCTTCTTCAAGTCACTGGCTCACCCGCTAATGAGTAGCTGCTCGGGAAATTTTGGTTTGGATCTTCTCGTGGCCAGATTTTGGCACGAGATCACCTCCCACCCGAAACATTGGTACATGAACAATAGCTCGCCAGAAATTAAGAAAAATATCACTGCCCACAATAAAGTCCTAGAGTGTAACTGGGTCTTTGGCCACGCCTTCCTGTACTGATACCTATAGCCTCAACGAAGGCCATATTCCAGGCTTGTTTTTGGTACTCGGGTCTGGAGATTAAGAGCTTCCCCATTTCCTAGGCTTCTACGCAGTTTCGACCCGACCCTCCTCAAAGCCTAACTCGTTCTTCCTAAGGCTCTCCTGGAACGTTCGGTAGTGTGGACGACAGTAGCCGTAGGATATCCATATGTTCCTTGTAAGATTCATGATCGGATGGAATGCCATGTCCCTTCTGCTTCCCTGCTCTCCTTCATCTCGCCTTTCAATGACCCATGAAATCGTGAGATTAAATCCCGCTGGCTCCAAGTATTTCCCTCTTCAACCCAATCCAACCCAATCCAACCGACACAAAACCTGCGCAGAGCATGGGTATAGGTAATTGTTAGAGTGTTGGGGTGTAATTGACCTTTCTTTGCACCAAATATTTCGCCCATGGAGGCGAGGATGTTGAGTGCTGCTGGGATTCGCAGGTGGAGATAGAGGTAGTTAGGAAGACTTGTCTGCGTCATTAGTCTGTCTGGTTGGCGGCTCGGGATTGCTGGCTGCGACAATTAACCATAACGAGAACATTTAACCGGGATTTGGGTGCAGGGTTATTATTAGGTGGTTTTAAGTGGGAGTAATTAGACTAGATTAGGAGTGACGGAAATCTTGCCTATTGGGGTAGTAACTACCCTTCGCGGACTGTGGAGAGTCCCATGTGGACTAGTGGAGTCACGTTCGCATTCTGAGCTCTTTTATTCTTTATCTTGCTACTCTCGTTGTCGAACTTCTTTTTGTCTGGTGAGGAGTTCTCTCTTTGGCGCATCACTGAATACCCCTCACCCAGCTCAAGGTTTACCACCAGTGCATCCACATGGCATTCGGGATCTCCTGTTACCTAAATGTATGGGTCAGCAATGGCACACAATTTGCGATGTGCAGCTTGGCAACATGACTGTCAGCAGTACGGTACCCACATTATACCCTTGGTAAAATAGAGTAAAATAGATTACCCTACCTACCTTACATGCTAAGCTTCGTCCAGGGAACAAAATAGGTGCGCCTACCCCCCCGTGCCTCCTCGGGTAGAGCCGGCCGGCCCAGGCTGGAAAGGTCAACTAACGCCAAGCCTTCCCGGAAAAAAATTACCGGCCTGGGGTAGTTACATAGGTAGACTTACGAAAACGGTATTTAAGTCTCGGGCTAAAATGATGACTTCAGCTGCCTCTGGTGTCTTCTGTGATTTCCGCCCTCTCAGGTCCTGTTGGAAAAGTGCGATGCAGTTTCTGAAAGAAAGCAAAATAATAGGGCTTGCTTGCTGCGCACCGCAGAACCAGAGTTTGAATACCTTTATGATTTTTAATGAATTGTGAAATTACAGCTTCGGGAATGCGCATATGGTGATCATGCAACAGCACCTAATCGGGCTTCGTTTGTGAGGGACGAGGGGGCCCTAGCAAATTATAGCTGAAGTGGGCATACGTACACCCAAACACGGAAGTGAGACACTCGATGACGCTGGATTCTGTGTGTTGTTTTACTCAAGCTTTTGAGGTCCGGTGATGGTGATTTATATTTGGGAACCAGAGGTTCCTATTTCAAGTCACTGTTGTCACTGCGGTGGACTGACGACAGCATTCTGCATGGCACTACGGTGGGTTGGCGATGGGCGTCATTGGCATATTGAATTTCCAGTTCCCATATTGAATATAATAATATAGTTCCCATTCAGAACAATACAATTCACAGTTCACGGCAATTGAAAAGATACCAAAAACCGGAGATTACTTCATGCTTATCACATAAGCCAATATAATCTAATACCCCCCAAGCACTCTACAAATCTACATCTGTTGAAGGATCCAGGTTGGAAATGGTCTCGGCGCCTCAGTTGCCTCGAATCGATATATCATATCTACTTTCGGTACATCCCCCCTATGTACTTTTGCATTTACTTTCAACTTTTGCTTTTCTTCACCGTTGCAGAATTTTCAATTGTATGTACAACTGCGATGACTGCCAGATCTCTGCACGAATTGCGGGTATTGCGAGTAATATAGTGTCCTACGAGGGCATATAATGTGTAGTTAGTAGCACAGTCCACACAGTCTGATGCTGAATCGGCTGATTTGCCTCCTCTTGCGAATCTTTATAAGATGTTCCCGCCTTGACTGTTTGGCGACATTAGAGGTAACCGCAATTGATACACAAGATCCTAGCAGACGTACCTACCTCATATTTAGGAAGCCAGGGATTATCTATTGGAAAGGTCCCGCTGTTTCTTGTATTTGCGACTAGCCCTGGTGCACTGCCGTACGGTACCAGACAACGGTCATTACCCGCCTTGCATTACAGAGCGAGCATTCGTTGGAAAGGAATAAAACGGGGGTATGTGCCACAATTTTTTTCGGCTATTATTTTATGAACCAAGTTCTCGCTTTCTTGCAAAACGAGAGAGGTTCTAGATTTACTCCGCAAAAGACCTCTCAGTCTTGGGGAACACAGTGCATGAGTTTCTATGTATTATCAACCCCAAAACACATGAACATATTTACGATTCTCAATCTCCCCGCATAATCGTGTGTTGTTAAGGGGCCAGCCAGGCACATGTGGCATTTATTCACAAATTGGATACCTGGGAGGTGAAAATGAGGAAAGAATGTATAACGTACGGGAAACAAGGACGCAGGGCGGATAGGAAACATGTGTTGCGTGATGAGTCGAAGGCTGACTTCAGAGTGTTATAGTCAAGATCCAATCCATTGGCCGCCATATCATACATATTATCTCGAAGCGATATACCAGATTACATGGGATCCTATACGTCCGATCCTGTTGCTCTAGCAGCACCAAAGAGAGAGGGAGCCCTGCCTCCTCGTCGTGTGTCGCCTTCCTTTGTCCCATCAAATCACCAAGTAGAGGCCGGCTTATCCAATGACCCATTGGAACCACCTCCAAGAATTCCTGTCCGCTCATCATTGCTCCAGAAAGCGTCCAACTCACGGATAAATTTAGGGGTTTTTTCATCCAAAAGAAGTAGCAATAATACATCCACACCACCCCCAGGGTCCCCCTCGTATCCCTCTTCTATCTCTGCGGTGACACATGCCGTTCATCGGATATCATGGCTGAGTGGCACTACGTCTTCCGTGTCCCTTTCCCATGGTCAATCATACACCGAGGCGCCCTCCCCAGCTGGCTCACGAGTCTCATTATCAACGGCTGGTGGCAGCAGTTGTGGAGCAAGCACGGCTCCAAGATCACTTCCTCGAAAGGTAACGGTGTCGGATCCATTTATGTTTCCTCTTGTCGCCGCACCAAGCCCAACTCATAGTGCATCTGTACTGTCCCCCGCCTTACTGGAAGTTCCATTTTCACCGAGCAGAACTGCACCGTCACCATTATCCGCAGTTCAGGGGCCACATGGAGATAATATCAGTGAAATTGGCGGAAGCCAAAGTGGAAGCACAACCACAGTGCATGCAATACGTGCACCTCGGGGAATGGTTGGAAGTGCCAGGGAACCAGCACCACCATCAGTACGTAGCCACAGGCGTTGGCTGGCTTCATGGGGCCTGTCTCGGGTTCAGAAGATATTCCAGGGTCGTCAAAAGGCAAAAGCTTCCCCGCTGGCTCCCGATCCCGCCTCTACTTCCTTGCTACCGAACGAAACTGCCAGAGTCGTATCAGCCAAGCCAATGGGACAAAGACAAGCGTCTCTCGTGCCCTCATCACCGCCCCACACTCCGTCAAGAACTCTAGGCGTTCGCCGCTCTCTCAGAAATGTTCGGGTGATGTTCGCAGCGACTGCTATATCACCACCGCTACCACAAACAAGTGTACTATTCCATCCGGAAACCGATAATAACTCATTTGTGGACTTTCCTCCGCCCACCCCGTCAACCCGGCCGCGAGGTGGAAAAGGTCGTAGCAATAATGGGATGCTTTCTGTTGTGGGTGAATTGGGAGAAGGTACACAAAGAGGTGATCTAGAAGGGGGAGATGTGAAGCCTGAAGCAACTAATAAAATATCAGCAAATGCCAATCGTTCAAATCGCAAAGGAAAAAGGTTGGGGAATGCAGAGGGGGTCTCGCGGGAAGCTACAGCCTCCGGTTCCGCTGCGCCAGCTTCACTCTATCAGGACTCGATCATTCGGCAGAATTCCGTGATTGGGTATATATACCCGTGCAAATATTGCACCAGGAATTGGCTTGAGGAGTGTTCATGTCTTGCTACCAGGGGAATTGAACCTGCTTCCGCACCGCAAAGGGACTCAGAAACAGCAACAAGCACTAGATCTCCACCTCAGGGTATTGATCCACCTCTTTCTGCACCTCCATCGCATAATCCTCCAAACCCTGACCGACGAAATTCACAGTTTGAAGAGGGTTTGGAGGGCGGTAGGTCAACAGACACTTCCCATGTGGGAATATCGCAACCCCCGCCTCGGCCTCTACCCGCTCCATCACCACAATTGCCATATGCATCACGGAGTCGGCTGATTTTCTCAAGTTTGGGTAATAGACATGGACGGCGGGGGGGATCAGATGAATTAGCCAAACAAGGCCAAGGGCGGTTTTCTTGGTCGAATATTTCTCTCCCTATATCTACGACTCGATCATCATCTTCCACGCCACTTGGGGTGCCTGTTACTCCTCCGACAAACTCCAAGCGAATACCCTCCCAAGGGAGTGCACACCGGGTGGTGCGCTCAGCGCAACCCTCCCCAACGCTCCCACCGCCACCCACGCAACTAAACGCACCAAGTCTTGTTCTCTCCCCCGCAGCTAGGGATGTCTTAGGTATTCCATCCTCTACAATCATTGCGCGCAGAGCGCGAACTGCATCAGGCCAACACCAACCTCACTATGACCACCAGCGACACTCCTCAACCGCAAGCGGAAGCTCCTCGGCATCGCAGCCGGGGGCGCCGCTACGTCTTTGGAGTTCTCGGCCAAGCTCAGGCTCCGATGCGCAGGGGATGGTTGTTGTGCCGACTGGGATTCCAAGGGGGAGGGTCAGTTTGAGGAGTGTGGCTAGTGCTACCGGGGTAGGGGTT
>Ga0307514_10004401_pt1 | contig 12980 bp, 7 predicted proteins | sample 16_EM_MG_FD_203088 | JGI IMG/M metagenome (GOLD analysis project Ga0307514, IMG submission 203088) | Populus trichocarpa ectomycorrhiza microbial communities from riparian zone in the Pacific Northwest, United States - 16_EM | ecosystem: Host-associated > Plants > Roots > Unclassified | place...
TGCTGTTGCACGTTTCTCGACTTCAAGGAAGCCAATGTATGCGCCATGGGGGTCTTTAAGGTTGAAGCTCAGTATTGGGCCCTGGCGTGTGGAGTCGAGGAATTCCGGGGTGGAGTAAAACTCCACAATCTTTGCTCCATTCGGGTGTCTTAGCGACGAGAGGAATTGGTATAGGCCCCATGCCAGCGCAGAGGTATGTTTTCCGATTTTGTCAAACCCGCCATAAAGTTGCCTGTGCTGCTTCATGGCTACTCCAAGCATTAATATACTATGGAATGGCACCGTCCCGTCTTCGAGGCTTTCGTGTGGATGGCTTGATTTAAGTGAATGGTGGTCAGTACCGGCCAGGAGGGTATTAACTGTTCCTCCCCCAAAGTATTTTCGTTTTCGGAGAATGTCAGCGGCGGGACCGCGCTTGACGATGAGGGCTCCTAGGTCGGGCATGCCAAAGATTTTATAGAAGGAGCAGGAAATGTAGTCTGGGGAGGTGGCTGGATTTTGAAAGTCGAGAGGCTTTGTCATGAGGATGGCTGCGGCGTCGAGTAATGTGAAGTGACCATGTCGGGCCTTGTGGGCCCACTGTAGAGGCAGTCTGCGGCCTGTAAGATTTGATTGTGCTGGATAGGCGAATAGTGCTGCTGGTGGTGTCGACTTTGGTGAGGTTAATCGTCCAAGGCAAGATAAACCCCAAGACCTCTTCTCCTTCTCCTTCTTGCTCTTCTCATCTAACCACGACTCAACATCTTCATCCTTTTCGAAAAATTCCCATTTCCCAGCTAACTCTCTAACACCAACTAGGCTTGTATGTGCATCTCTATGGTATCGATAAATAAATCCTCTCCCTCTGCCTTTCCCTCCCATCCCCGCCCCATTAAATGCATCCGCAACGACTTTTATCGCAGCTGTGGCATTTGCTACAAATACAACGTCCCATTCCAACTCGTTCGCATTGAACAAGGTGAGGATTTCTCGCCGGACGTCGTCTACATGTTTAGTCGCAAGCGTCGATGAAGGGGAGCCTGAATGTGGGTTTCCAAGGAGCTGGGTTTTTAGGATGGAGGCACTTTGGTCTATGAAGGAGGCTGGGTAGAGGGTCGCCCCAGAGTGGTCAAGATATGTGGCATCTAGGAGTCGTCAGTAAAAGACATGATAGAGGAGTCACCTTTGGGGGTATACACAAAGGTAATACCTTTTAGGAATGGGAATTCTACTTCTCGCAACGCCTCAACTTCAGGATTATATCCGAGCTTCGATAATTCTCCCCTGGTTATAAATGAAGGCATATGTCGAGGGGACATCCTGCCGTTGCCGTTGGCACGTGACTCCATGATAAGTATTCTCCAACTGGTCTAGGTCGAGACTGAGGCCATGTAGATATACCTATATTGACATATATCTTGGGCTTTCAGCTGGTGGCTTGTTTATATTTCCAGCTCACCGGCACCATTACGTTCGACCAGGGGCTGTTCCTCCGGCATTGTGCCACAAATTTTTCCGAGGAATGTAAGATTCCGTATTCATACTAGCTCTTTCCCTTTCCGAAAGGCCTCGTGGGCTCCATCTGTTGGATTTACCCTCGCATTAGTAAGAGCTGGAGATCACGGGGGACAATATCACGAAATGTCACGGAATAAGTCATGTGAATTCCATATGTAGATAATTGTTCGAAGGAAAGGGCATATAAGCACGTAGTCTGGTTGGCACAAGCCCCGAGTTCTGTTCTGTATCACTTCGCTTCCGTCGTCCTACCCACCACAGTAAATCTGTTAATTAGCTACTCGAGTCGTTTCCTAATTTGCTCCCCCCGGCCTCAATTAATCAGTCGACTCCACAATCATGGGGGTTCAATTAAGCTTAATCTAGTAGTCTGTCCTGGTAGGTCATATAATTCTAAAGAAAATACATCTATTACCTAATATCATTGCAAAGTCAATTCTGCCATTACCCTGATCTCATCTGAAATATCGCCAAATATATCAGCAGATTGTCACTGATACAATTATCCACACCATAATTATCGTTTCCAGCTTTTCAATAAACCCGCTTTGGTGTCTCTTTACAATGGCATTTACCATTTGTTTAGTGATCTGTCATAGGGAGGGATCCGGGTTTAAGTCCTCAGAGACGGGGCGGTGTCGAGGGGAAGGGCTAGAAGGAGGGTAGAGATTCAAAGAGGGAGGAAGAACTTGGGAAGTCGAACTCGAAGTCGGGCACGTGGAAACGGAAATGGGAGAACCAGAGTCACCTTTGAAATTTTTGCCAGATACGGTGGGTGTATAAAAGCAAGGGGGCCAAGGACTTGGAAACTGAAGAGTACATTGAACACGATGTAGTTGAGCCACGCTGGGTCGGTAGATACTACAGCCCGCTATATATTCAAATTTTTGGCTCTCTGTTTCTTGTGTAAGACGTGCTCTCAAAGCATATATACAATTTTATACACTCACGACCGTAACGCTGTTGATATTCTAATATTACTTTCTCTAATCGACCCTCGTGGGGATCTTGACCTGTCCTTTCTTCCTATCCTCATGCGGCAACCCATACCTAAACCCAACCTTTCCTGTCTCCGCATCCTGAATCCTCCACCTCCACCTCCCGCTATCCAAAACCATCTCCCTCTCTTGCTGCTTCTGCCTCCTCTTCTCATCCGCCAGCCTCTTCGCCATAAGCTCTTGCCGCTCCTTTTCCTGTGCTCTCTGCCTCCTCTCTTCGGGCAAGAATTTCTCCCGTTCCTGCTCCTCGGTGATGAGTTCGGGATGAGGGATCATCTCGTCAGCGGGGGGGATACCAAATTCGGCACCAGCGTCGGCACGGGTGAAGGCGCGGGATTCAGAAACCGGGACAAATCGTTGGGAATGTGTGCGGGGATGTACAGGGACGTCGTTGATAGGTTCGTGGGGGGAAGACTTGAGGGCGGTAACGGGGAGCATGCCGTGAATGGTTTTGGTAAGGAAGGGCTTAATTGGTTTGCCCTAAGAAATTTAGACTCGGGTTAGTAAAAGAAGGGTGGGGGATTGAGGTTGGCATAGACAATGGGCCCTAGCAGGATCGTCTCAGGAAGAACGCAGTGTTTGTAACCACGTAGGTGTCTTCAAGACTAATCGATTTTTTATGTGGTTCATCATAGAGATCTTGTCGGGCGTAGTGAATTGCAGTGTGCGAAGGAGGCTTACATCATTCTCCCATCGCTTCTCAATGGTCTTTAGCCGGACAATGGCAGCTACCCTCTGCAGGGAAACGCTCAATTCTGCACTCACCATCCTGACGCTCTTTCCAGCCACGACGACACGGTAGTACACCTCGTTTGCCAGTTCATCGCTCACGACTGGTGTCGAAGGGAACACCGGGTTCAGCGGGAAAGGCAGATTTGCGCTCCGCCAATGCTTTTCCTCCTTTGGTTGACCGGTCCTGACATCATAAGCACCAAGGTAGTTGGTTTTGCCTGCGTGTGGTGGTTGTAGGAACACTGTACCAGGGCCGTTAAGCCATTCATAGAACTCTCGACGGGCTTTCGTCTGTGCTCTCAATTGCGCCGGGGTGGTGGAGAGGAATGCGCTTCTGGCTCGTATGGGAACAAGAGCACATGATGTGGGTGGGTTGGATGTGAGAGGTTTGAGAGGTGAGGAAGATGGGCACCATATACGTGGAGGCATTGTCGTTGTAGCAGGATGGGTTGGCGCAAAGTCAAGTTGCACGGTGGGCTTAGTCATCAAGGGATCTGATAGATGTATATAGAGTACTGTACAGATATATCTGGCCGCATGAATTCGCGAACTGGTAGACTGGTACCTACTTGTGCTTGATGACTGTAAAGCAATCATTAAATGCAAGCTGTGAAGAGCCCTAGGACGGTATATATCGGTATATACACTACTGCACGGCCGGCGACCTTGTTGCTGGCGTTGGGGTTTACATCTTAGAAATATCTGGTCCGTCTCCTTGAGCGCATCAGCTTCCATCAAACCAGCGCATCAAATTGAGGTCAGAGACAAGGAGACAGCTCCCTCAACCATCTCCCTCAGGGTCGAGTCGGCATTTAAACCGGAAGGTTCAGCTGCGCTCTCCATAAATAGGCTTCGAACAACAACAATAACAACAACAACAGCTGCCTGCTCCGCACCAACAGCAGAAACCATGCGGCTTCTAGCCGCCTCCATCTCCCACCTCCTCTCCTTCTCCCTCCTCATACTCCCCTCCCTCGCCGTCACCCAAGATGAAGCCTACGAAACAGACTGGCACGTCCCTGTCATCGGTCTCTCAATACAGCCCTCCACATTCTTCCACCGACCCCAACCAGACTCAAAAGCTTCATTAATATACACCCTCACGGACAAGAAGGTCCTTGCGGCTATAAACCCCCGGGACGGGGTTTTTATGTGGAGGCAGTCAATAGCGGGAGATGCACTGGGGTTCAATGCGGACTCGATCAAGGCTAGGCCAGCGGAGGGGAAGGTATTGTCTGCCGCGGGGTCGACTTTGAGAGCTTGGGGTGCGAATGATGGAAGGTTGCTTTGGACTACGGAGTTTAATGAGGGAGTGAAAGATGTGCGAGTTTCGAGGGAACAGGATGCGGTTGTCCTGTGCGCAGATGGGAGTGTACGGAAGGTGGATGGTATCAATGGGAATGTGATTGACGATTATTACGGCATAATTGACAAGTACACCTACCACCATTAACTTCATCCCGGGGTCCACTATGGCTAACAGTTGCATAGAAGTGATGTTCCAGTCTCACTCCACATTTCTCAGGATGCTACCTACATCGTCAGTCTCTCCCCCGCGGACGGCACCAACAGACTCCAAACGACCACCATTCACAGTCGTGACAAAATTGACACAAAAACCCTCTCCGCCTCCGAAGTTAGGAACCTTCAATCCATAATCTATGTCGGTGATCCGGGTATCGCAATATGGCACGAAGACCACGGCAGAACACTCGTGCTCCTCTCCCTCAAGGGTCAATCAATGAGCACCATGCCCGTGCCTGAAGGTGTCATACGCATTGAAGCACACACTGCCCCAGGCCACAACACTTTCCTCCTCTCCTTCGACACTTTCCATTCCTCGTGGGCGGAGATCTGGAAAGTGGATGGCGAGCATGAGATGTTCACCAAGATCTGTGATATCCCAGCTAAGCCCTACTCGCCAACTTCGTGGTCTGCAAGTGCGGCTTCCAGTGGGGAGATCTACTTTACTTGGAGTCTTCCCTTGGGTTCCTCAGAGATCTATCATGGATCTGCTGGGGTACCAGTCTACACATTTACTGGAAATGCAACCGAAATCCGCTCTACCTTCGTGTCTGTCTCAGAGGTCATTCCCCGTCCGGATAATACTTATGCCCTGAGGACCTTCGTTACTTCATACCCAGACACAAACACCCACCTCACACTCAACGGCGTCGTAACATGGACCCGCCCCGAACAATTGTCCAGCATGAAAGCTGTCATCTGGGTTGAACTCCTCGACCCCACTACGGAGGAAGTCGAAGGCGAGTTACACATGGAAGAATCCCAGAATGTTCTTGCGGCATACATCCACCGCGCTAAGCGGCACATTCATGAACTGATCACCTATGGTCCCTCCTGGGCGGCTAACCTCCCCACGCGCATCCTCGCGGAGGTTACTGGAGCAAAGACAGAGCAGGTCTTGGACGGAAAATTCAGGGACGCGTTTGGTTTCCGGAAGCTGCTTGTAGGGGTTACGTCGAATGGAGGGATGGTTGGGATTGACTTTGGCCAGAGGGGGAAGGTTCTGTGGTTCATACCGCATCTGGTGAATATGAGGGCGCAGGCGGATGTTAAGGGGTTTTATGAGGTTGGGAAGGGAGTGGTCGGGCTGCTGATGAGCAAGGGGAGATATATTGAGGTGGATGTTTATGGAGGAAAGCTCTTGAAGAAGGAGGATTCAGATGATGTGGGTGTGGTCATGACTACCTCACTAATCGAGGGCAAGGGGGAGAGGAAGGTGGTGTTGGCAGTGGTGAAAAGTCAAGCAAGTGGACATATTACCACCAAGTACTATGGAGCAGAAGATGAGAACACCACTGTCTCGGAAGATTTATATCTTACCATACCGGATGAATTTGGGGATCTCCATGGGTATAAAGTTTCCCCGGGATCTTCAGATGTAAAGAAAACCTTCTCCTTCTCACCTCCTGAACTCGAGCTCGTCACTTCAATCAACACACCGACTCGCAGCAACCCCCCCGCGTCCATCGGGAAGGTTATGGGAGATAGGTCAGTTATGTACAAATACCTTAACCCACACATGATACTCCTGACAACTCAGCGTATCGATGATTCTGGCATTGCATCAGTATACCTCCTTGACTCCGTCTCTGGTGCGGTCCTGTACTCAGCAACTCATACCTCTGTCGATAAGAGCAAGAAAATCGTCGCCTTGCTGTGCGAGAATTGGTTCGTATACTCGTTTTATGCGGATGAAGACTTATCCTCAGACGTGCCTACAGCAAAGGGTTACCAGCTCGTGGTAACGGAGCTTTATGAATCACCGTTGAAGAATGACCGCGGGCCGCTTCGCTCCATGGAGGATTTCTCAAGCTTTGATCCACAGGTGGTTGGGGTGAAGCCGTATGCGATTAGTCAGACTTATGTCTCACCGATCCCCATCATTGCAATGTCGGTTACAACAACGAAACAGTCGATTACGACTACGGATCTGTTGGTGTTTACTGACTCACCACCCTCGCTTCTCTCCATCCCTAAGCGCCTCCTGGACCCTCGCCGCCCGATAGGTAGAGACCCAGACGCGAATGAAAGGGAAGAGGGGCTGCTCAGATATGACCCTGTCCTACCAATCGACCATAGAAGTATACTCACCCATAAGCGGGAGTTGATGTTTATTGAAGGAGGGAATGTGGGGATTAGTACTAGCCCAAGCTTGATGGAGAGTACAAGTCTTGTGGTAGTGTGGAGTGATACAGATGTTTTTGGCACAAGGGTGGCGCCGAGTGGGCCGTTTGATATGTTGGGGAAGGGATTTGGGAAGGCACAGTTGGTGGTGACCGTGGTGGCGTTGACAGTTGGGGTGTGGTTCGTGGCACCAATGGTGAGTTTCTGCGCCCCTGTTTTGAGAGTTGTGCAGAGTTGTGCTAATGTGGTGAATGTAGGTGAGGAAGAAGCAAATTAATCAGCGGTGGGCGCCCACTAGTGGCTAAGGATATCCCCGAATTAGGGAGTTTGAGTTCAGATGTTAATATATAATACCAGCTGATGATATGATATGGGTACCCGAAAAGAATTTGTTGGTGGTTACGATTGCGCAGATTTATGTAATGCCAGTTGGTTGATTACAATAGAAATAGACCCAAGAGGACTCTAATTCATGATGTGATTGTCCCTCGGCCTCTATTTTTCGGATGTTAAGCCGATGTACTTGCGAAGGTGCGCTCCCTTTGGGGGAAAGGCGTATAGGCTCAAAAAAAAAAGGTTGCGAAAGTGCAGCGCCAGCGCGAGTGAGCTCAGGGTAACCTCGATTAATGTAACGACAGTGTCTGTGGAAATGACAAATCGTAGTTCCGGAAATATAGCAGCCTCTCGCTGAGGTACTTGGGTAAATTGTAGGATGTGAAATGACGCAAAATGGCAACATGGCTGGCTGTTTCTGTCCCAGTAATTCCATAATGTTAGTTCCATGTACAGTAATGATAATAAATAATTCCATAGTGCATAGGGCGATGACATGGGATGAAGGTCCATAGGTACCCGCCTTTTTAATAAAAACAATTTTCGGGTAGTGCATAGTGCGATGGCACGGGACGCAGGGCTTGGCGGCTTGCTTGTTCGTCATCAGACGGGACATTGTTGTAGATCATCATCGTACCATACTTCACAGGGAAGCGGATCATCACCGGGAAGTGGATCAAAAGTGGTGATTATGTAGTTTTGATGATTTCTCTTCCAATATCCAACCAAATAGGCTCAAATTTTTGGAAAGTCTTGTAAATGGATAATAGTTGCTCCAAAAAATTACAGTAGGACCCATGTGCTTTATTACTCCAACCATCAGTGGGGAGATCACGTGATCCACCCACCTGTTTGGTGGGTATACGTAAATATAAGAATAGACGGGGGCCATGAGGGCTTTGGTTAGCAGAAGTCATTGCGCCCACTTAGTACTTGAGGTCTGGACATGCTGTGCATGTAATATGTCTGTATAGGGGTGGTGGTCTCCGGGGGTAGGTTAAGCGGAGTCGCGGATCAGGTATTTCATAGAGTAATTGAATCAAACCAACTCCAAATCAAGGGCCCGATAGCCCAAAAGAATATACAGATGGAGGGGCGCCCGTGAAGGAGCTAAATATACCGTTTGACACCTTGATAATATCGCACGATTGCCATATCCCAGAATTTGCCATAACCGTCTAATCAGACTATGAGCGCGAGCAACCACGACTTATATCGAATGAGGACCCTGAAACGTTCAAAAGATTGCCATTCAAGCATCTATCCTTTTAAGCTGTTAAACGCTGAATGCTACCTTTGCTTGACAGACTTATGTCAACATTTACCCCTTCCTGCCGTGTGTCCTCACAGCACAACCCTATTCAGTATTGGTCACCAATGCTGAGTTGGGTATCTACAAGAGTCTACAGTCTCTATATATGACCTCTAGCTATTGCCTACTTGACTTGGACTTGGTTTGATTGAGTTAAAAGAAGAAATACGGAATCTGATGGCTACCTCAAACATCCTTTGGGAGACTCGACCTCACTGAGTTCGGGGCTGGAATTGTATGTAGGGCAGCTCAAACACTTACTTCCCTCTGCAGATTCATTTGAGGTACTAACTGCTCGATTTGGGCCTAGGTTAGTTGAGTTACAACATGGAATACAGAATCTCCATCCCTGCCTTAAGCTAGTTTTTGGGACATTTCTTCACTCAGCTCTCGTCAGATAGTGTAGCTAGGATAACAGAACACTCTCCACAGTCTGGTGATCCTTTTGGACTACCAGGCCCTTGATTTGGAGTTGGTTTGATTCAATTACTCTATGAAATACCTGATCCGCGACTCCGCTTAACCTACCCCCGGAGACCACCACCCCTATACAGACATATTACATGCACAGCATGTCCAGATCTCAAGTACTAAGTGGGCACAATGACTTCTGCTAACCAAAGCCCTCATGGCCCCCGTCTATTCTTATATTTACCCACCAAACCGGTGGGTGGATCACGTGATCTCCCCATTGATGGTTGGAGTAATAAAGCACATGGGCCCTCCTGTAATTTTTTGGAGCAACTATTATCCATTTACAAGACTTTCCAAAAATTTGAGCCTATTTGGTTGGATATTGGAAGAGAAATCATCAAAACTGCATAATCACCACTTTTGATCCACTTCCCGGTGATGATCCGCTTCCCTGTGAAGTATGGTAGACTCGCGATATTGCTCAAAGTCATTCTGACACGGGTGTTGAGAGGTAGGTAGATAGGTAGGTTGTTTGGCCAACTTCCTGTCTTGTGCACGTGAAGCTTAGGTACAACCTTTACCCGACAGAGATACTTAATCAACAATTAGGTTTTGCACCAAGTAATAAGCCTGTCGACAAGATTCCCTGGAGAAATTCTAGAAGCTTACAAGGATCAAGGAAATGGTGTGGTTGAGGGGTTGGGGGGGGATTTGCATCAAATCTTTCCAATGTGCTGGTTTTATTTCTGTTTTCTGACATACATGACAGTGAAGGGGCCCAGCCAAGAACCACACACCACCCTCAAGGAAATCACCAATGAATTCGAGAATGATTTCAGTCCCTGCTGCCTAAGAGTATTAATCCCCTGTTCTCGTGCCCAGCCAGACCCAAGCACTCCTGAATAAAAATTACAAGTCTGGGCACGAGAATATTAATCCCCCATTCATTCTAGCATACATGCCGCCCAACAATAAATAGAACTAGGTAGGGCCCTTCCCAAAAGGACAGCCCTCAAATTTAAATTACTCGCCTTTTGATTTGAACTTTTCGTGCAACTCAACTCAACTAATCCTACTATGGTAGTCACTTCCTAATCAGGAAACAAGCCGAGCACCGCGCCACGGGATCTAGCCTGGAAGCCCTCCCAGCTCAATACGTCGGATAAGCTGAACGAATGAGCTTGCCTCTGACTCTACTTTACTCTCAAATACACGAGCTTATACATTCTGTCTGAACATATACCTATTGGGTGAAGTGATCCTTCATCGGCCACACCACATCTCTAACCACAATTTCCACATGTACACTACTTCACCAACACCTTTCAATTCACTTAGGTACAATCCGTCTCTCCTGCCTGGTTCCAGTTAACTAACCATACAACTCCAGATCATGCCACGCCACACCAGATACTATTCCTAGGCTTGTGCTGCCAGCAATGGTAGATCCCAGAAATCCAAACTATGACACAGGTATACCACACCTACAACTATACGAGTATTGGAATCTAGGCCGTTTCCTATACTTCCAGTTCGACGAGAGGAACTGGATTCCCAAAAAGGCGTTAAACCAGTATAACAGGGAGTGGTCACAGCACCAGCTAGGACTCCACCAAGCTAGAGAAGCAAAATAAATATTCTTTAGAGCACGCGATAGTACTCAACAAACCTCCTACAAGGTTTGGCAGATGTGGTAAATTGCTGGCTCAGTGATATTATATCTCGCTGCCTACAGTACGCCAACCGACAGCAAAACTTCTAACCGCCCCCATGCACGTAGTATCACTGAGCCAGCAATTTACCACATCTGTCAAACCTTGTAGGAGGTTTGGTTGAGTACTGTCGCGTGCTCTAAAGAATATTGATTTTATTTTTCGGAATCCAGTTTCTCTCATCAAACCGAAAGTACAGGAAACGGCCGAGATTCCAATATTCATATAATTGGAGGTGTAGTACACTGCGTCATAGCTGGAGTTTCCGACATCAACCATTACTGGATGCACGAGCCTGGGAATATCCTGAAAACTGGCGTGGCGTGGCATGATCTGGAGTTGTATGGTTAGTTAACTGGGACCAGGCAGGGAGGATGGACTGTATTTATGTGAATATTGGACTGTATTTATGTGAATATTGGATTGTATGGAAGTGTGTGGGTAAAGTAGTATGGAAATCGTGGTTAGAGGTATAGCAGACGTGTGGAAATTGTGGTTAGAGGTATAGCAGGCGGTGGAAGGGTTTATACGGATGGACTGAATGAGATGCAACTCTTGCTGGGGATACAGAGTCCTAAAGTACCGTCTGCAACTGGGCATGTAATAGAGTAAAGGTAATGGGCACGGTGGCCAGCCACCATGGCAAACGATTATTGTCATGAGCCAAACCTGACCACCACACCCCCTAGGTCATGTCGGTATACGAGAGCAAACAAGCCCTCATGTGCGGCATCTGGCATTAGTGAAAACAAAGGCATATGTTGTGTAGTACTAGGACAAACCTCTATGAAATACTGTAGATGCAGGAAGCCTGTCTAGGTCCGACTTATTAAGAGCTGGGAACACCTAGCAGGGGGCTATAGCCAATCGTTTCTTGCTATTGGTGGTCCCGTCTGTAACAAAGAGTCTGCCATGGGAAAGTGCTAGTATTAATTCATTATTAAATACATGCAGAATGAATGGGAGGCAGAGAAAGAACCCCAGGAAGCCCACATGCTTCAAGTTTGTCGACGTTTTTGCTTGCCCCCTCCGGTTATATTCTCGTGGGCGGCCTTGTCCTCCCACAAATAATGAATTAATACTAGCACTTTCCCATGGCAGACTCTTTGTTAACATATTCACAGACGGGACCAGGCATCAATAGCAAGAAACGATTGACTATGATTTCTTGCAAGGTGTTCCCGGCTCTTAATGGCTGTATTGAGAGTAGAGCTACACCCCTAGGTCACGTCAGTATACGAGAGCAAACAAGTCCTCATGTCCATTAGTGAAAACAAAGGCATAATGATGTGTATGTAGTACTAGGACAAACCTCTATTTCATGCAATGAAATACCTGGGTGGTCAATAAGTTCTCGACAGGACTTTTAGTACTAGCTAAAATGGGTGAAACATATTGACCACCCCAGATGCTATCATCCACTACGGACTGCAACATTGCGAATTCGAAATGCCTCGAACAACAGAAAAAGCTCAAGCGCTCTGTCATATAGATAGATGCTACACTCGAGAGTCTTGAGCACGCATATGCACTGGCACCCCCATCAGAAGAAGAAGAAGATGAATATGAAGAAGATATGGAGGATGGAGGACCTATTAACTATGCGGGAAGGATACATAGGATATTTCCATTGTCCTCTTCTCGGCATCCACTTTCTGCACGCAAAATGGACGCTAGCTTAAACCGGACAGGATCCTTGGGATTTATGCAGTCTGGTATAGCAAGTTGTGAGTGTATTTTGGTGTTGAATTCCCCTGACGTAGGTAGTGGAGGATGTTGAGGTCCTGACACAGGCGGAGATTTTGGGATTGGTAGATAGTACGGTATGCCTGACCGTATTGCAGCTGAGCTGCAAACGGTGGGCACACAAAATATTAGATTAAAATATATCGGTCCGAACAGTATATTAGAATAACTAAGGAAATATATAGTGATTATTTTGCACGGTATTAGTCTTAAATAATTAAACAAGTCGGTTCAGGCAAAAACAAAGGAAAGGTACTCAGGAAATTGTTATATAGTGATTATTTTGCACGGCATTTGTCAGATTCAATCCCATACTTGTTCTCGTGCCCAGACTCTAAATATTAATTGTCTTGGCGGCAGCGCAGGTTTAGAGTCTGGGCACGAGAACATCCCATACCGCATCTACTGGCGAATAAGGGAGCGGTTCAGGCAGAACACGCTAATAACTCCACTAACTAATAAAGGGAAAGTAGTTACTTAGATATCTAGCTGCTTATAGATGCAGAAAGGGGGCATGACGAGTTGCTATTACCTAGGTATACTTGATTGCATCTTGCTGCCAATACCATACTACAACTCTCATGGCCT